>JAABUM010000443.1_pt1 | contig 73631 bp, 135 predicted proteins | sample 5559161 | NCBI WGS metagenome assembly JAABUM01 (sample SAMN10711868, study PRJNA513369) | rock metagenome | isolation source: Antarctica rocks | place: Antarctica: Victoria Land, Siegfried Peak nord
CGGTGGGTTTTCAGCAGGGAAAGAACCAACATGCAGGACAGGCCCACCTGCTCGATGCGCGCCAACTCCTCGGGCAGGTCCGGCTTGTGGTCACTGCTCATCTCTACGGCAGTGCCGCCGCGGCACAGCACGCAGCGGCTGTCGCCGGCGTTCGCCACCGTCACCTTGCCGCGCTGCACCACCGCCGCTACCGCTGTGCACCCAGCCGCCGTGCCCAGCCTGCGCAAGCGAGGCCAGTCGGGTGCTTCTTCTTGACTTCGAGTCCATGCCGCGAAGCAAGGAGTGGCTGAGCTGCCCCATCCTAGCCCTGTGGGTAGTGGCACAGTTCTCGTGCTGCCTGACTGACGCCTCCAAGCTTGCCATTGGTTGGCCATCAGCTTGCCCAGCCCTGTCATGCAGCAAGAGGTTACAGTGTTTGCGTGGCAAGGCAAACTGTCCAGGTGCTGGGACGGCGCCAGGATGTGTCACGACAGATGCATCGGCTGACGTGGAGACCCAAAGCAGGCACTTGACGTTGTTCAGGGCTCCCATGGCAAAGAATGTGCACACATCGCCATCAGCTCGCGCGCAGGGATTCCCAGCCAGTCTGCATTGCAACGATGCATTCGCATGCTGTGACACTCGTCATTCCCGAAACCCAGCGCACCGAATCTTGGAGGCGACCAGGGACGCGACTTTTGAGGCGAGGTGGCGGGTGTCCAGGTTAGGCTGGGCCAGCCCCTCTGGCGGGTACGCCGCCATGTGCTCGTCCGCGTACGCCAGCGCCGCCGGCCACCTGTTGTGCGATCAAGGGTTGCGTCAGGTAAGTTGCTCACTGAAGTCGCCCAGCGCCAGGCCCTCCGGCAGTACGCCGCAATTTCCTCGTCCGCACAAGCCAGCGCCGCCAGCCACCTGTGTGGAGACACAAAGGAATTTGTCATGACGATTACTAACACAAATATTAAATCCTCCAACGGGTACACTGCCATGTACTCTTTGCGTACGCCAGCGCCGCCGGCCACCTGTTCATCAGCCTGTCCATCACAGACGCACATCACTCCATCAGTCACGACACTTCCTGTGAGGTTCGCCATGCAGCAGACGCGTCCGGGGGCCCACGTCGACATGTGCTTATCAGCGCAGCAATCGAAAAGGCGAATCCAATCAAGTGCACCTGAACGAGGTTTAGGGTTTAGGGTTTAGGGTAGAGCCGCTCACTTTTCTGCGGGGCGGGAGGGCACGCCCTGCGCGGCCGCCTTGTCGGCATTAATGGCAATGCCCTTCAGGAAGGGCTGCGTCTCCACGTGCAGCAGCGCCTGTGCATCAGGGTGATTGCGATTCAGACGCAGCAGCACGAAGTTGTGCACATCTGCATGTGACGACTCCTGGTGAAGCCCATCGACATGATGTACAGGCCGACGTTGTTGCACAGGGGTCAACGGACTGTACAGCTCTGTGCAAGACTACAACCAACCACGTTGGCCGCAAGTCACGAGACGCAGGCGAGTGAAGAAAAATTATGCTTAGACAAAATAGACACCCCATTTGGCTTAGAACACTTCGGAGTCCAAGCTCAATTAAAACAATGGATTGAAAACCCAAAGAAAACTTTAGTCCTAGTCGGTGACTCCGGCCTATCAAAAGGAAACGAGGGCCGTTCAATTGGACAGTGCATGCCTGGTCGATGCGCAGGAAGGTATCGTGCAGGCCGCGGCCGACGTCGCCCTCCGACCAGCCATGTGTCCTCTCCAGCTGCCCAGGCTGCAGCCGCATGCACACCAGTTGTATTGCCAGAACGTGAGCATAAACATCTGGAGAATGATCGATGAATGAACGTGTGTGTGTGTGTGTGTGTGCATCAAGGCACTCTTAATGATGCCCTGAATGCGTCCACACTGACCCACCAGGTAGCGGGCTGCGAAGCGCGACACCTCGGTGCCGCAATGCCCATCAAACACCGCAAATATGCCGGCGTCTGGATCGCCCCTCAGCCCCATTCTGGCGACGTGCGCATCCTCCTGCACATTGAAGAACGGGCATGCATGAGCTTACTGCTGTCAACACGGCAATGGATGTTGGACCTCTCCGGATGGCATCATGCTGCATCGCCACATCGTGTTCTGCTGCACACACAGCACTGTGGCTAACGCGTGTAGTGCGGCTCGCAGCGCGCGCACCATTTCTGATCGCCAGCCTTGCATGGCGACGATGCCCACGCTGTAATTCTCATCTTCCTCCTCCACCACCTCCTGCGGGATGCAAACGCATCATTGAATAGAAGTGTTGCACACGGGTCAGCAGCAGCATTTGTGGCGCATGCACAGCATGCAAGTCCCACCCACCTTCTCTTTCACGGGCTCTGAAAGTGTTGCACCCATGCTGGATCAGAGATTCAATCAACGCTAGAGGCGTTGCCCACGCGGCTTATCCAATTTGCCGCGCCCCCTTGGCCTGCAAAGCAGCCTCAGTTGTCGATCACGGCGTCGCGCAGGACCGGCAGTCCCATGGAGAGCAGGTGTGTGGTAATCTCGGCAGTCGATCGAAAGCTGCAAGTGCAAGATTGCAGATTTGAACAGGGCACGAGCTCGCTATTCGCCGATGACAGTTAACCTGGGTTGGTTGTGAAAGTTAGGTCTAACTTTGCGCGGGAGCTTCCATTGCCGCGGGAATGACAGGTTTGCAAACAGCGGTGCTGCTGCAGCATTTCCTGTGTTGCAGCGCTGTGGCGCATTCAATTACGCATTTGTGCCCTCTAGACGGCCGTGCTGGGCTTCGGCGCTGAGCTGGAAGGTTCTTCCAGCTGATCTGTTGAGCACCAGAGGTCAACGTGGGGCGCGTGTGAGGCCCCAGCTTCCAGCCATGGCCGCAAGGGCCTGGCGGGGAACACTGCTTCTTGCTATCAGTCTTCTGGTGGTGGCAGCACAAGGCAGCGTCCTGCAATCAGACGCCCAGGTGCCGGTGAGTTTGTGCCAGATTTGAGATGGTGCGCAGCACCCAAGCACAATGTATCAAAGTCAGACTGCAGCCAGAGCGATGCAGTGATCAAGCTGGTCCGCAGCATGTGCAGAGCTGACTGCACTGCTCCCGCCATTCCTGTGAAGCCGCACGCCGCACCTGCTGCGGTCACGCCGCGTATCATGCGGCCTGCGCATGGGCTCATGGCATGTATGTCCTTTGCAGGTCGTGCTGGGGGCGGCCAGTGTGGTTCTACCAGCAGCCCCGGCGCCGACAGCAGATGAACAGAACACCACGAGGTGTGCGGTGCAGCACGCTGCGAACATCTGGAGCCCTTGTGTTTCATCATGCTGAGCTCCGCGGCGATGGTCCTGCGAATCACTACTGCGCCGTTTGCATGCATTCCGCATCAGCACCTGTATCGGTACGACACCCACTATTTGCCAATGTGCAGGTGTCCAGCCGGCAGCTCTGGCAGCGGTGCCTGTGCGGCGCCCGCCACCGCAGCGGCGGCAGCAGACGCCGCGGCGGCCCCCAGCGCCGCCGCGGCAACTGTCTCAGCCCGGCAGCCGGCGGCTGCGGGCGGCAAGCCGCGCGCGCAGCTCATAGCGGAGCTCAGGCGGGAGAACGACTGGAAGAATGGGCTGGCGCTGTGGGTGTTTCCCGACAGCTGGGTGGATGCGATGCCGCGGGTGGTCCGCTCCTGGCTGCGCTGCTACATCATGTGCATGCTGCTGTACTGCGTCACGGGCGCCGCCTGGGCGTACTACATCTACTACGCCTTCCGGGCGCAGCTGTTTGCCGGCGCGCACACGCCCGCCGCGTCCGACATGCTGGAGCAGATCAAGGTGTGCAGCGTTCCAAGTCATATCCGCACCCGCATCGTGTGCGCCTCCTGAGGGCAGGCATGACCGTGTTTGGCCTGTCTTTGGCCTGTCTTTGGCCTGTCTTGTTCGCCACGCACAAACATCTGAAACCAATGGAGGCGTGTTGTACTCAAAACTGACTGCATGCATTGTCGCAATGCCGCAGGTGTCATTCCTGTCGATCCCCATCTACTCCATGCTGCCGGCGGTCCAGGAGTGGGTGATCGAGAAGGGGTGGACTCGTGCCTACGCGCGCGTTTCGGACGTGGGTCTCGCGCGCCACATCGCCTACTTTGCCGCGTTCATGCTCAGCGTGGAGTTTGGCGTCTACTGGATGCACCGACTGTTGCACGACGTCCAGATCGGCTACAGGTGCCTGCCTGAACCTGCGAGTGGAACTCTAATGATCCACGTGTTGGTTGTCTTCTGGACCTGGGCGCGGTGTCGCGTCAGCTGCTGTTAGTATTCGTCCTGCACTGAGAACCACCACCGTTGCGAGCCAGCTCATGAAGCTGTCCGCATCTGCTGGCAGCGTTTCCCGACGAATGTGCGTGTGCGCGCTGCAGGAAGCTGCACTACATCCACCACAAGTACAACAAGGAGCACTCGCTGAGCCCCTTTGCCGGCCTTGCCTTCCACCCCCTGGACGGCATCCTGCAGGTGCCGCACCATCAGACTCTGGGACGCGTGAAATCACTCAACGCCAGACTTTCGAGGCATGCTTTGGAGATTCGTCCAAGTGGCTGCTGCCCCCGGCTCGCACCCGGAGCAGAAACCTCTGGCTGACCAGACTTGGCTTTGAGCGTTCTTCTATCTGCAAAAGATGATGGTGATATGGTGAAGGATCTATCTGCGTAGGCCATTCCGTACTGCTGGACGCTGATGTACATCCCGGCGCATTTCCTGACGTTCGAGATGCTGCTGTTCCTCACCGGCATCTGGACCACTAACATCCACGACTGCCTCCACGGCAAGGTGCACAGACATTTCCCGCGGCCGTCGCCGTTTTAAACCGGACGTGAAATGTGCTGTCTCGGTGTGGTGTCTGGCCCAGCAGTTTGCTGATCGCCTTGACGACTTTTGCTGCAGGTGGAGCCGATCATGGGGGCGGGATTCCACACAATACACCATACGACCTACAAACACAACTACGGTAGTTTTCTGCTGTCAATCTTTCGATCTGACAACCGCATTTTGTGCTCATTTTTCTGTTACATTATACATTGTACTCATTCACGTATCATGTGCTTGCAGGTCACTATTTCATCTACATGGACAAGATCTTTGGCAGGTGCGCACAGCAGCCTCGCAAGCTGCACGGGCCTACCTTCCAGCCCAAAGCCGAACTTGCTTCTTTAATCTGGATGCATTTGGATGTGGATGCAATAATCTGTGTCGTTCTCAGGCAACTTGATCCTGTGCGCCTGCTCTGCAGCCTTGTGACCCCGGAGGAGTATGAGGCGTCGCTGGCCAAGCCAGGCCGCGCCATTGAGGCGGCCTGAACGCACAGCTCAGCGGCCTCTTCCCTCAACTGGGAGTGGAGTGACGCGCATCAGGGAGACGCTGCGCGGCAGCAGCTGCTGCGGCCGTCTGCCGCGAGCAGTCGGGCCGACAGCCTTGTGACAAACAGCTGAGGGCGGTTCGGAAGTGCAGCATGCCGCGCTCGGCTCGCAGCCAACACGTGAGCCAGCTTAAACCTGGGCAGCCGCCAGCATGTTGCTCAGCTGCAGGTGAAGAGGAGCCAGGAGGTTCTGTCGAAGACTGTGAGTGGGTGTGTAGAGGAGGGCGTGGTTGCGGGATGCAACGTTCAGGGTCTTTGCTCAGCCAATTGTTTGCCCGACGCCAAATTGACACTTCTAGCACGGCGTTGCCAAAGAGTGGGAGTCGGGATTTTCACGGGCTTCACAACCATTCGCGAACTTGATACTGCTACTGCTGCTGGTTTGGTTTTGACCGTATGCTTGTGCGGGCAGGGGTCGTTACAATGTGACGGCGCAGGCTGCCATTTGCGCAAGTCTGCTGGCGCATACTATGTATCTACACTACCTGTACGAGCTGTTGGGGTGCACCTCTTTCACAGGCTCCAGGCTCGTTTATTGTGTTTCGAGCGCACTTCACACTGGTGTGGCCACATGTGGCCATGTTGGTCTCGACTCCAAGAGGCAAAGCCCACTGAACTGCACTTGCTTGGAGCAAAGCGTTTACATACCCTACGTTTGCAGACGCAGAACGTTCACATGTACGTCTCAAGATTGAAATCCTGGATATCCTATACGAGTCGACTCCACTTGCACGGTGTACACCGGCAGCTGCGGTCCTACCTGCCCCAAATGCGACAGCCACCACAAGTGCTGTGGGTAAGTGGTCGAGCATCACCTGCACCTGTAGCACGAGCCTCGGAAAGCGGATGCATCATTGCACGGAACCGTCATAACTTGAATGGGACCTCATCCGTCCACAGCTGTAGAGACCCAAGCCCTGTCTGTCTGCCGCCTGCGGTCCAATCGACTGACGGCGTGCGCAGCGGGTGCCGCCGTCAGGCAATGGGCTGCCGTCACGCTGGCAGCCGGTAATCGCAGAGCTCGCCCCAGCTGGGGCCGACGCGCAACTTGACGGGCATCGGCAGTGAGCGGCCGGGCGACCTGTCTGGCCCCGGCGGCAGCACCAGCGGCAGCGCCTCCTCCTGCATGGCGCAAGCATGAGTGGGACTCTCAGGAGAATGGTGTCGATTGGAATTCCCGCTTCTCAGCAGCTGTCAGGTTCATGCATGTCCGTTCAGCTACCAAACAGGCTTTGGGCACTTCAAAGTGACGAAGTGAAGAGTTACAGGCGCGCTCCCACAGATGTTCAAAACCCCAGCACTATGACAGCGGCGTGGCGCACCTCCATGACGCGCCTGACGATGCGGGCCGCGTGCGGCAGCACGTCCTCCCGCGCCTCGAACACCAGCTCGTCGTGTATCTGCATGTCGCACGCAGATGTATTTGGCTTCAGGGCCAGCGTCTTCTGCCTTCTGAAGACACTGCTGCGGTGCAGATGCAGCATTTATACATGTTTAGGGTTTTTCGTCCCGCCCTTTTTTGCCCCAGCAATGCTGCCTTCAAGACTGCCTCTGTTGCGTTCGGTTCGCTTTGTCCTTGCAACGGCCTGCCCTCTCCGGCGGACGAGCTGCAGGCGTGGAGCCAGTACAACGCAGTGCTAAACCCTAAACCCTAAACTGCACCGATGTCAGGCTGCCGGCCACGACCGCAGCAGAGGGCAATAAATGCACTGCCATGTGTTGCAATGAGCTTGCATGCTCGTCTGTGCAGCAAACTGAGCCCGCGGAACAGACCGGCAGCGGCAAGACCTTTGTGCACGCACGCCTCGTGCCTAGGGTTTAGGGTTATAGAAACCCTAAATCAGAAGCAGCCAAAGTGTCAGGGCTCACCATGTGGACCAGGCGGCAGGTGCCGGGCGGCAGCTGCGCCCGCAGCCGCCGCTGCAGCAGCACCATCGCCACCTTGAGCTTGTCGGCGCCCGAGCCCTGGCACACCGAGTTTATGGCGGCCCGCTCATCCGCCGCGCGGGCGCCTGCGGCAGCCAAAAGGCAGAGGAGCTTTGACATGAAACTTGATCTGGGCTGGAAGGCCGCTTGTGCGGCAAAGATCTGCAGCCCTGCCGGCGCAGCCTGGTCTGGCCTGGGACAGAGTCAGATCGAGACTCGTGCAAAGCAGGAGCCACGGTAGTCTGGAGAGATGCACTGTTACTTGCACGTGCCAGCCCGAAGGGCAGCTTTGTGCGAGAGAGCAGCATGGTGAAGTGCGCTGGCACAGCCCGAAATGAGGCGCACCAGAGTCGGCGGAATTGAGGTTGGGGAAGTAGCGGCGCCGGCCGCCGAGGGTGCTGACCCAGGAGGTACGGCGACCCTCCGCCAGCAACGCATCCCGCCAGCGCCTGATGCCGGGGATGGCCGCCATAAAAGACTCCGACCGGCGCTCCGCCTCCCGCCTCGTGCACTGCAGCACGTCATGCGATGTGGCATCAAGTCTAGGGTTTAGGGTTTGTAGGTACGGGGGCGCTGCACAGCAATGCATGCGCCATTGGCGTGTCAAGCATCGGCCCGTGGCTGGGACCGGTGCTGCAGACTCAGGGCGTGCTGTTTTGTGATGAAGCAGGCGGTCACCATGTCGCGCACCGTGGGGATGCACTTCTACACTGTCCCCGTCCCCGTCCAGGTGTGCTGAACACACCGTGTGGAGACTGGGTCTTGCAGGGTTTAGGGGTTAGGGTTTAGGGTTCAGGAGTGCACCCCAGGATCAACGGCAAGCTGCTGCACTGCTGCCTGTCGCTATCTCGAGCAGTGGCAGACCAACACGGACATGACGCGCGCCAGCATGGCCGCAGCCTGGCAGTGCACCTGCATGTCCTTGGCGAGTTTGGCGGCGCCCATGCCAAAGAGTAGCCCGTAGGACATGGTCTTGGCGTGGTCCCGCTGGTCCGGCTGCACCTGCAGAGTCACAAGAACCCGCGCATGTCATAAGAGGCGCACCTAATTCGGACCGGAGTTCTCAGCTCGCGTGTCGCTTTCGCAGTGTTTCAACTGGCGCTAGGCAGACTGCCGCTGTGCAAAGCTCTGAGACCCGGAAGTCACGACCTGCCCAGCTGCGGATTCTAAGCCCTGCTGCGATCGAATGGCGCGGATTCCGAAACTGAACCGAGAACTTCGATGGCAGTGCCACAGCAGGCTGCTGCACTTCTGGTGGCTGCCGAAGCCCGCCGATATAGCATGGCTGTCATGTGCAGGGCTGCCGATGTACCTGGCTGAGCGGCGTCCCGAGCCAGGCTGAGGCCAGCTGCGCGAAGGGGTCCTGGCGGATATCCGACAGCAGGCGCCACATGTTCTCCTCTCGCGCCAGGAACGTCATGATGCGCAGCTGCAGTGGCGCAGGATGAACGTGAGTCGGAACGACTGGAAATTCGGATTTCTTAGGCATGTCACTGATTGCTGTGAGTCTTGCGCGGCGTCACAGGATGCTCGCGCAACGCAGCAACGAGAAGGGAGATGTGTTGAGACCCTGCAGCAGCTGCCCCCTCTGAACTAGAGCATCGCTAGGGTTACCCTAAACTAAACTTAAACCCTAAACCCTCGCACCTCCATCTGGGACCAGTCAGCCGAGAGCAGCTGCCAGCCGGGCGGCGCCACAAACACCGAACTGCGCACACGAGCACATCCGTTGGGGCCAGGTTAAACACGTACAAACCAGTGCATTCATTAAGACAGAAAGGCGCGGGGGCAGAAAGTTGCCCCATAGCAACATGCCCGAAAGGAGGGACGGGAGCGAGCGAGTCGTTGTGTACGGGTCGGCCTGATGCACAGGGAGCACTCTGGCATGACGGGCCCACGCGTCTCAAGCCCTGCATAATGCCGCTCACCGCAGGTTGGCAGTGTGCTGGCGGTGCGCGACGGCATCCCAGTCCGCGGGGGTGTGCGCCTGCGTGAGCGGCACGCTGAAGTCGCGCGACTTGGGCATGCACTGCAGGTTGAGCTCGTCCATGGCGAAGCGCCCCGTGCCCGTCATCGTCTGGTTGAACCGCGTCGGCAGCCGCCGCAGCACCTCCCGCTGCGAATACGCCACCGCCTGCGCCGATGAGGTGAAAGCACAGGCTCTCCCGAGGAAGGGCAGTCGGGTTCACCGAATGCTGATGTTCGAGCAAACCTTGACGTTTCACAGTGACAGGCTCCAGCGGGCAAGTCCTCGGATTGCAGCACACCGGTGTCAGGGGCGATGACACTGCCGAGGGCCCATGCCGAAGGGAATCTAGCCGAAGGAGTGGAAGCAAAAAGCCGGCTGGCGCAATCGTGTGCAACCAGGAAGGTTTGAGGCATCACCCCGCCGATGGGCGACGGCAGGCTGCAGAGCGCCTGCGATGCAAAGCGCTGGCTTGATGCGCGCGCCGGCGTGTCGTCCGCGGCCGCGGTGTCCACCTGCTTGGTCAGGTCCTGCGCGGTATGACAATTGCTGCGTCGACAGATGTCTTACAGCAGTGTCTTGGGATCGCAAGCAGACATGTGCGGCCTCATCGAGCGGCTTTAGGGTTTAGGGTTTAGGGTTTGAGCGGCTGCCGACACAGCGGAGGATGTCAATGCCCCACAAAAGCAATCCGGCAGCTGAAGCTGCAGAGAGGCTGCTGTTTCAGGCAATAGGCAATAGGCAATAGGCAGCTCGTTTTCGTGCTCCCATCGGAGGGAGAGTGAGGGCCATGCACTCACCGCCACGAAGCCGTTGAGCAGCTTCTCGATCTTGCGGTGCTCCCACAGCACCCGCGGCGCGGTGGTGCGACTATCGCCCGGATCCTCCATGTCCATGAGCTCCTCCAGCGCCTCCACCTGCGCAAGTGGATGCAGCACGAATGCAAAGGAGTCACGGTGTCTGAAACACGTGCTGTCCGCCGTTTTGAGGAGCTGCGGCGGGACACGAGCGAGAGTTTGGGCGACCAGCGTGGAGTTCACTGTTGCCACGCCGCCACCGGCGATGCCATGTCCATGGGGGGCAATGTCCTCACGACATGGCAACAGTGACGTGTCTCAAGGACAGGATGCTCCCCAGGGCGCAGAGGACATGCGCCCTGGGGAGCTGAGGTGGAGGTGCTCGCCTCAGCTGCCAGGATTGCAGTCAGCCTCATTGGCACGGCACTTTGCTGACAAGGCGTGTCACTGTTTGCTGAGACACAATCCGCAGCGGCAGCTGTGCCGACATGGCAAATTCAGGTGAGCACTTCAGAAGGCACCACCAAACCGTTTTATGTGGAACTGCTTCATATATAAACATGTATCCGGCAGCTTCACCGCAGTGGATCGGTCGCCGTTTTTCAGCTTTTTGGCGGATGGCGGTGGCGGCAGCGCGAGGTGCACGTACAGCAGGTCCTGGCAGTCGCCGTTGTTGCCCAGGCTGAACTTGCGGAAGGGGCCCGCCAGCTCAGCGATGGCCTCCGCCTCCCGCTGCAGCTCCGCTAGCTTGCGCTCCAGCGGCGGCCTGCAGAAACAGGAAACGCCGGCTGAACATGGCTGGTTTTGACCATGTGAAGTTGCGGAAACGGCTTGCCAGCGCGGCAATGGCCATCACCTCCCGCTGCAGCTCTGCGAGCTGGCGATCCGGCGGCGGCCTGGGGGTACAAAAGACAGCAGATTCCTTGACGTTTCCTTTCCAATTTGGGAAGGGCCCCCGCCAGCGCCGCAATCGCCTCCGCGTCCGGCTGCAGTACCGTCACCTTGCGCTGCAGACGCAGCCTGCTGAGAGAGGGTGCAAAAGACAGCGGGTCTGGTAAGGGTGGCGTTGTCACAAATGGGGATGGGTGCCGCCAGCGCGGCGACTGTCTCTGCTCTCCGCGGCAGCTCTGCCAGCTTGTGTTTCAGTGGCGGCCTGCAGAAATGCAACATGCGGCTCGGAGAAAGGCATTCAACATTGCAGAGAGAGGCTTGCTTCCTGCTCGAATGCACGAGTGCAGGTCGTGCAGTGGCCTCACAGCTGAAGTGACTGTGCAGTGGCCTGACTGCCCTTGGCTGTATGGCTTGCATTCGCAGTCACGTGAGCAGCATCTGAGCCGTACTTCTGGGCGGCCAGGATGGCGGGGTTTGCGGCGATGCCTTTGGCTTCCACCTCCGCCAGCACCCGCACCACCGGCATCTCGATGCGTGCCAGCGGCTCCAGCAGCTTCTCCGACTGCGGGGAGGAGAATGCGTGCTTTGAAATTGCGCGGGTGGGTGAACAAGCAGCCTGCAGAAGCAGCGCCACGTTGATCCAGCAATGCTAATGTGCTGCTAGCGCACGTCTGTACGAAAATTACTGTCCGGGACGATGCAATGCAGCTGGTCTGCAAGCACCAAGATGGTGATGCAGTCCAGCGCCGCACCTCCAGCAGCGGGCGCAGGAAGCCGAACAGCGCCAGCGCCTGCAGCGCGGCCTTGGCGGCGGCGTTCATGTCAGTGCGACGCACGCCGCCGCCCGCAGGCGGCTCCCCGTGCCAGTTGCTGCCCAGCGCGCGGATGGCCTCCAGCGCGGCCCCCTGCCCCACCCGGTCGCGCAGCAGCGCGTCCAGGCTGAACTGCTTCTTCAGGCGGTCCGAGCGCGTGCTGTCGCCCAGCTGCACGCAGGAGTGCGCGGCAACATGGTCGAAGGTGGTGTGGGTCGATATGCGTGGTCAATTTGTGAGCGATCCCGCTCAGAAAAAAACATTTGTTCATGGCATTTCAGATAGCTTCCTCAGGGATCGAGGACGAGTGTTCTGCGATGGGCTGGCGACTGCGACAGGAGCCGGCAACGTTACAGATGCTCCTGCTGGACGTCCCGTGGACGCCAACCCGCATGCCTGAGCAACATCGCACAGTCATGCAGCGGCGGCAGCCCTATTTAGGGTTCCCTAAACCCTAAACCCTTAAACCCTAAACCCTAAAAAAAGGAGGACCAGGCTTCATGGCACACTGCTCTGCACCAGACGTGCTTGCAGGTGCCTCACGATGCGAATGATCAGCGCACAGATGACAGCGACGGGGCCGGCGGCTGAGGGAGGGCACCGTGGTATTGCTGTCGGGCTTGTGCAGCCAGGCGGCAATGCGCACGTCGACGAGCGGGTCGCCCAGCTCCAGCCAGCGGCGGTGGTCCTTGCTGCGCCGCAGCGCCTGCAGCTGCGACTTGACGTCCCAGCCCACCTGTTGGGCATGATAGGATGTGCCGATGCAGCCAGGACCAGGACAGAGACGATATCATGTTGGGAAGCGTGTTTCTCGGCTGTGTCTGAACCCTAAACCCTAAATGGTGGGCTGGCCTCGAAGTGCGCCGGCGGATACGCTGTTCAAAAGGAAGGACCGCCTCAGTGTCCTGCCCCTCCCAGCATCGTGCACGCCTCGCACTGTGTGCTTTGCTATCAGTAGCGCGAGAAGTTTTCGAGGCTCCAGAACACACGAGAGTCGACTATCATCAGCAGCACGACAGCATTCCCACCTTCTCGGCGGCATCGCTGCGCAGGATGGCGGCCACGCGCTCCCGCCGCTCCTCCCCGCCGTCCGCAGGCGAGGCGGCGTTGCTGCCGCCGGCCGCGCCGCCGCCGCCGCCGGCCGCGACGGGCTCCAGCACGGACATCGGCAGGAAGTACACTGCAGTCGGACCCCAGGCCACCGCGATGCCCCTGAGCGCGTGCTCGTCGGCGGCAGCGTCTGCAAGAAGTGTGAGATTCCGTTGTACACCTAGGGTTTAGGGTCTAGGGTCTAGGATTTAGGGCACCGCTATCAATCAGGCAGTTCAGCAGGAATCACTGCAAGTGTGAACGAGCAGCTGCCACTTGGACAGCCCCGAGTACAGCAGGGTTTATGCCGCTTGTGCATTCTGCAACACGGTGAGCCTGTGGGCCATCTTGCCCGGCCCAAGTGCCGGAAGTTGTCATTAGAGATTATGTAACGGTGTTTTTTCTTAAACTCAGTTTAAAAAAAAACACTTGGTTCAAACCTGTCGCAGCGTTGCCCGGCATGGGCATCCGCAGGTTCTTCGGCAGCGCCGGCCGCGGCGGCAGCACCCCGGGCACCGGCACCAGGCAGAAGCCGAAGCGCGACTGGGCGCCCAGTGCGTCGCAGAAGGCGCCCAGCTGGTGGCGCTGCACCACCACCGAGCCCTGCAATCAAATGTGGGAAACCCTAAACCCTAAACCCTGTGCATCAGACTTGCAACATGACGACTCGAAGCCTGAACGCGTGACCAAGACGGAATGGTGAGCGCTCCAGTCCAGTGGACAGCGAGCACGGAGGCATCAAGGACAGCTGCGAGGCAGAAGTGCATGCTCCAAGACATTAGCAGAGAAGTGCCTCGGACGGCAGCGGGGCTGGGGGCGGCGGGCGCGAGGCGGGGCTGGGCGGCGGCCGCCCTGGCGGCGCCCTCGGCATCGCCACCGGCGCCAGCCGGGGCGCCTCGTCCGGCTGCGACAGCTCCCCCGCCACCTCCGCGTTGCCGATCTCCTTGAGGTACTTCTCTGCGGCAGCATTGCACGAGGCGCCTCGATCGTCTGGTTGAAAACAGGCCCCACCGTATCAACAGAGATTGGCGCCAGCGTTGGCCCCTCCACTTGTGAGTTGAAATCTCCTTGAGGTTCTTTTTCCAGCCTGCGAAGGACACCGTTCTGCTTCCACACCTCCTGGAAAATTTGCGAAGAGCTTGCAGGCAGTTTCGAAACACCAGAGGTATTCTGCTGTTCAGCATGTGGTTGTCGCCACATCACAAAACATGCCCGAGTTCTAGAGTGGTGTCCGAGGGGGTCCGGATAGGGTTTAGGGTTTAGGGTCCGGATAGTTGGGCGAAAGGGAAACAACAGCGAGGCTTGGGAAGGGGCATCTTGATCAAGCTTCGAAGGCTGGCAGAGGGATCGCACTGGAGGCGGCGAACTCGGCGGCCTGCTCGCGGGTGCGCTTCGCCAGCAGCTGGTGCGCGCCTTTCCAGATCTTGCGCGCCAGCATCACCTCGTTGCCGCGGCTGTGCTTGCCGGAGCCTGTGTTTCAGCACATGCAGATCATTACGGACTAACGTGTAGACAGATAAACCCACCTGTATGCTCTGTTTCACTCCGCTGTCGGCCGATGCACTGCTGGTGGCTGCCTTCAGTGTATGAAATGATATCGGCTGCACCAGAACAGGCTCTGATTCTGGTGCACCCTAACCCTAAACCCTAAACCCTACCCACCTTGCTTCAGGATGACGGCGAGTTCGTCGGGCGTCTTGGTGGCGACCATCTCCGGCGAGCGGATGCCCGCCTGGAACAGCAGCCGCGCCTGCGCATGTTCCGCCAGCAGGGTGTGGGAGTGAAACTGCGCAGCCTTCAATCGGCTGTTGGGCTGACGGGCAGCACGAGAGATCGTGGCCTGACAGGGCGGAATGGCAGGGCGTGCTGCTGACGCCGGAGCAGGGAGCAGCGTCATGTGGCTATTCGAATCGCTATTGTAGCTATGGTATAGTTTTGTCCCCACCTTGGCGCCCTTGACGCCGTCGATCTCGGTCAGCGCCACGATCTCCTGCCGGCAGCCCTTGAACACGCGCGCCTGCAGGTTTAGGGCTTAGGGTTTAGGATTTGATAGGGCTTTGCTAATACGTAGTGAATCCTATGTGATGCGGTGACGTATTTCATTGTTTTTACACACTTGAGAACAGTTTCTGATAATTCAGGCAGTTTTCCTTTTTATATCTGGAGCTGCTGAGTCACGCTCAAGGTGTCAGGTGCACCCTTGTCTCGACCGCAAGACGCGAGACCGCATGAGAATGGCCGGGGATATGCGCAGACAGCAGCCCTGTCGCCTGATACTGCTTAGACGCACAGAGTCAATCAAAATTAGCATGCGAAATGCGTGCCTGGAATTTGGACAGCACGGCCTGGAGGCCGTCGTAGCCCATGCGCTCGCAGAAGGCGACGACCATGGCGGCGTTGCGCCCCGCGCTATCTTGCAGCCCCTCCACCTGGAACTTGCTCAGCTTGTAGCTCGTCATGCAGTCGTCCACGGGCACCTGTGTGATAACAGTGCCACGGTCATCCAGTGCTTTGCTACGCCCCTGCCTACTGTGCAGCAATGTCTCGAGGATGTCCTGTCATGACGACTGCGGGCGTCAGCGGTCGCGGGGAAGGCAGATCCATGCAATCTGAAATGCGTGCGCCTTCCCAGTGCTTCAAACGGCATTGCGAGCCCTCCAGAAGCGCTGGCCTGCATCATGGGTGCCTGACGAGCACAGAGTGTGGGACCCTAACCCTAAACCCTAAGCCCTGGGACTGGAGGCCGCATCATGCAAGTCAGCGATGGTTCTGTTGGTTCATCAAGCAGGGTGCGCGCCTCGTGGATGAGGTCCAGCAGCACCAGGGCGGCGTAGAAGCGGCGGCAGATACGCTCGCTCTCGCTGTTGGGGTTGCTGGTCGCGGTGAACTTGCGCGTGCTGACGAAGCCCATGTTGATGCCTACCAGCCCCTTCACCTTGTCCTTGGCGCCCTGCATCTCGTCCCAGGATGAGGCGTCAAGGCAAGAAAAAGGCGCATGTGGGGTGCATTTTAAGGGTTTAATGTGTGGAACTGCACACGAGACTGCGACCATGTATCTGCTCAGGAGTGGACGTGCCTGCCCATCGCCAAGGCGAGCCGGCACTGCGCAGTTTGCAGCCATCGCAAATTGGCTGCCACAATGCGGCTCATGCGCAGGGCGTGCGGCGCGGGCCAAAGCGAGGGTCCTCAGAGGACAAAGAGGACAATCCCACCTTGAGGCAGTCGAAGACGGAGTACACGCGGTGCCAGTCGATCTTGCCCAGCGTGTCGCGGACCTCCGTCATGAGGTACAGCGCGTGCAGCTCGGACTTGGTGTTGAGGTGCTCCCCCGCGGCGTCCAGATCCCTGTGCAGCAGCAGCGCGTCGTCGGGGCCCAGCCCCGAAGCGACAGCCGCACGCCCCAGGACAGTCGGCTCCCACCTGTGCGAAGCAAATGAAACCAAGTGAGTACATGTACATGTAGAGCTCCCCCGCGGCGTCCAAATCCCGGTGCAGCAGCAGCGCATCGTCGGGGTCCAGCCCGAAGCCACCGCCGAGCGCCCTAGCGTGGTCGGCTCCCACCCTTGCACAAAATTCGAGACGTCGATTCGTCTCTGGATTCGTTGGCAGGTCCCGGTGCAGCAGCAGCAGACCGTAGTCGGAGCCCAGTCCCCAGGCGAATGCCGCGCGCCCCAGCGCGGTCGGCTCCCACCTCCGCGAAGAGGACCAAGTGACATTGCTTAAACCCTAAACCCTAATTAAAGCAATGTTGTCAACCCGGTGCATGATTTGTGCAGCAGCAGTGCCTCTTCTGAGGCCGGCCCCGAGGCCACCGCGCCGCACCCCAGGGTGGTCGGCTTTTTTTTTATTTTTTTTGCAATAAGATATGCCATGCGGTCAGATACGACCGTTTCTGGAGCGACAGTTGTGCAGCGCGCCAGTGGAAAGGAGCTCCTGCGCGTCAAAAGCATTCTTGAAAAGCTTCCTTGCCGATGGTTCCGGCTTAGCAGTGCTGCCAGAAGGACTGCATGCAGCTTGGAACAGGCAGCGGCAGCGACGGCGCGATGACGCTGCATGGTAGAGTGTGCCGTGGCTGCGCACGAGCGTGCAGCATGTGCAGTGCAGCACGGCAATGGCAGGCAACATGACAGCAACACATGAGGGCGTTGGTAAGGTGGCAGGAACGCACGTGCCGGCGCCCCGATTGTCAGAGCTCTTGTCCTGTTTCCACGCTATGAGCTTCTGCCCGTGCAGCCACTTCTGCGCATTGACTGCCGAGGCGATCACCAGCCTCGTGTCAGCCTGCACGCCAAACACAACCCGACCGTTGCAGGAGGCGGCCAGGCGACCTGAACAAATGAATGTGTGTGAGATCAGAGGACGGTGCCCGCCGACTCACGTGCGGGCACTGCAGGGTGGACACCGCAGGTGCATGTTGCGATACACCGTTCGTGAATGACAACTCACCCCTTTGCCTGGGCCGTTCCGCAACTTCAACTGCTTGTTCAATGCGCAAACACATCCTCATGTCCGAAGCAATGCATTACTATTGTGAAGTTCAGGGTTTAGGGTTTAGGGTTTATGGTGAAGTTCAGGGTTTAGGGTTTTAGAGACCATGCACCTTCTCGTGGTTGATGGCGGCCAGCAGAGTGCACTTGAGGTAGCGCTTGATGTCGTCGGGGCGGGAAACAGAGCCGTTGGCGACCACCTCCAGCATCGCGCGCCGCATGCCCGCGCGCTCGTCCGCCAGGCAGCTGGTCACCGGCCGCGCGTCCGACTGGCCGCGTGCAGGTTTAGGGTTTAGGGTTTAGGGTTTAGGGTTTAGGGAGAGCACCGGCAATGCAGAGGGAGACAAAGCACACAGCAGCGCACATGGGGCCTTTGGGGTCAGGAAAGGGTTGTGCACGGGTTGCCTGAGAGAGTTGCTACCGCTGCAACGGACGCAAGCGTGCGCTCTTGCGCCACGATGACTTCAGCAGCGGCACAAGGCTGCATGCAATCGTCCAGCAGGGTTTAGGGTTTAGGGCACCTGCATGAGCCGCAGCAGGAAGTCGCGGGTGCGGGCGTCCTTGGTGGCCAGCAGGATCGCCTCGCCCGCGTCGTCGATGCCGGCGCGCCCCGCGCGGCCCGCCATCTGCCGGTAGCGAGTCGCATCCAGCAGCTCGCTCGGCACGCCGATGTAGTGGTGCCTGGGCGCAGGTCGGTGTCCGAGCATCACCCCGTAGGCACCAGCAGCTTGTGCGTTGCTTTAAATTTAGGGTTTAGGGTTTTGAAAATCAACAATTTGAAAATCAAATTTTCTTATAATGCGGAGGCATCACTGTCTGGCAGCTGTGCAGGTGCGCTGGATGTTTCGAGATGCCCAGTGCGTGCAGCTGGATAATCAGGTGGCGAGGCGATTTCCTGCTTGGAGACCCACCGGAAGATGACGCGGCGGGCAGGGAGGTTTACGCCGGCGGCGAGGCCAGACGTTGCCGTCAGCACCGACACCGCGCCGCACTTGAACGCCACTACCACCAGCTCCTTCTCCTCCTCCGACAGCCCTGTTTCAGAACATGAAGCAGCCAATGATGTGCGCCGTGTCCAGCTGACACGTCCGGCGACTGTGGAGCTTGTACCAATAGACACAGCGCGGCAGTATCCAGAGGGTACAATTGCGTCCTTCTCCCGCTTTGGCAGTCCTGCTTGCCGCCAGCCCATGCATGAACACTGGCGTCAAAGGGTGAATATCTTCCCGGAAGACCCAGCTGGCAATTCACTTGAATGCCCATCAGCTGCCCTCTGGGCAGATGTTGTTTAGTCCGTGCTCGCTCCTTGTATCTATGATGTGTTTATCACAGCTCGGATCTGCGACACGAATATGAGCATCTACAAACGATGGATGGCGACTGACTGCCCATGGTGCAGACGGACACTGAAGAGTCAGATAGCAGAATTGTTGCCATCCGGCGCGGCCTGATGCAGCCTGGCCGAACCGTCAAGAGTCGTTCCTGAGCCAGCGCTCAGGCAGCCGCCGCTGCCCGTGGAGTCGACAAGCAGCACGGCTGCAAGGCTTGCGCACGTCCGCCTGTGAAGACAAGAAGTCGCTACAGTGACTCGCCAGAGTGGTGGAAGGCGACGCCCATGCTCATGACGCGTTTGAGCACCGGGTTGCCGCCCTGCACCCGCGCCAGATCCGCCGCGATGTCGGCGCGGGTCCTCGGCGCCACCTTGCCGCGCGTCTTGAGCCGCTCCGGCACGTTGATGGTGCCGGCGACAAAGTCCGCCTGCTTCTCGCACTCCTGCGGACGAGCAGCATTTGCAGACGTCAGCACATCGTGCTACTGCTCCTTGATAGAAGCGGCAGCGCCTTCAGAGTGGGCTGCAGAATGATGCATGAAGCTGAACCTGGCATCGCCAAGACGTTAGTGCCTCGCAAGCTGGATCATTTGGGATGCCAGTACGGTAGCACGCGACTGACACAACAGCGCAATGCCTCACAGGCCAGGGCTGCCAGCCGGCGGAAGAGAAGGTTGACGATCACCTTCTTGGAGGCGCAGAACATGAGCACGGAGTTGCCCTCGTCGATGGTCTCGGAGCACAGCTGCGCCACGCCGTCCGGGTCCTTGCCGCCCCCAAAGAAGGGGATGTCTGGCAGCCGCCGCACCTCCTCCATGCGCTCGTTGCACAGCGACCGCCCGATCTGCAGGCGGATGCGGTGGGCGTCAGGAGCAGCAGCAGCTGGAAGCGACACGTATCGTGACATGCCTGATGGGCATGCCCAATGGCCACAAAAGGGTCTGCCGAGATCCGCAGGCTGCTGTCAGGAGGCGCCACCCGCGAAAGCATGTGCGTGCGGTGTCCGGATACTTGAGAGCTGACCTGGGTGTACGCTTGAAACGATGCCGGCCAGACAGGGCACAGTCAGGTGCAGCGGCCGTGTCAGCTGTTGCGCACCAGGATGCGGGTGTCAAGGGGCACGGGGCGCCAGGTGGTGATGTACAGCGTGGCGTCCAGCCAGCGCGCCACGTCCGCCACATTGGGGATCGTCGCGCTCATGCCCACGATCTGCGGGCGGGCATGCCGACATCAAGCTGCTGCTTTGCGCGCCAATCAGCCGGCACGCTCGAGAATCGCTCGATGAGCGCGGACTCTGCGCTGACATGGCAGTCGAGAGGCCGACGACGCCTGTGCACATGGGCGCTGAGATCGAAGAGACCTCTGCCCATGCGCCTATATTGCAAACCCTAAACCCTAGACCCTAAACCCGTGCCTGCCGTGAAACAGCTTTCAGAGGTACCAGCAGGCTGCACCTGCAGGTTGCCGTCAAAGCCGGGGGGCGGTTCTACGCCGGGCTCGCCGGCGGCGGCGGCCGCGCTGGTCGCCACCGCAAAGCGCAGCTTGGTGAGCAGCAGCTCCAGCAGGTACCCCCGGTCGTCGTCTCCTACCTGCAGCGCAGCGGGGCACACGCATCTCACCCCCAGAAGCTTCAGGTGCTCGTAACTCCTTCTGAATGGACTGGACATGTGCAAGTGCAGAAGGTCGCAGCAGCTGGCACGACAGGCGGCTGTCATGTGGAGCGTATCAGGTGCGGTGTTGCCCTGCACTCCTGCAGCACTTGAGACAACCAGAAAGAAGCCATTGTCCGAGAGCCCAAAAAGCTGTATGTCCCGTATTCTGCGCAGCGCACCATGTGCAGCTCGTCGACCACGACGCAGGAGAGGGAGCCCAGCATGTTGTCCTCCAGCAGCCGGTTCACCAGCGTGTTGGCCTTCTCGATGGTGCACACGATGCAGCCCGTGTTCTCCGGGATGTCCATGCCGTTGGGGGCCGTGCCGCCCCACAGCTGCATCACGCCCATGCGCATGTGCTGCAGCAGCCCCTCCATGTACTTTGCCTGCGGTTGCAGGGCGATTTGCAAGCAACAATCAAGTCGGCCCGCAGCGTTGCACTTCGCAGCAGAACCCGCGTTCTCACACCAATCGACCTTGCCAAAGTGCACAACCGACCAACACGCTGCCCTGCAGCAGCGAATTCAGCAACGATGAGCTACACTTTTCCAAGCACAGCGGGAAGAACACACATCCCGTTTTCCTTGATGTCACGACGGTGACAATGCACATTCTAGAGCTGTGAGAGCCCGGGCAGAGCACCTTCTCCTCGCACAGCGCCCTGAAGGGCAGCACCAGCAGCGTCGGCTTGCGCGTGCTGGCGGCGGCGCGCAGCATGCACACCTCCGCGACCAGGGACTTGCCGCCACTGGTGGGAGCGCAGTACACCAGGTTGCCGCCCTGCATCACGCCCTCCATCAGCAGGCACTCCGCCTGCGCCATGTGCAGACGAACCCATGTCAGCACTGCAGCTGGCAGGCCAGACTCTGCAGTGAATGCAACAACCAGGCGATTGCGATGAGATGCTCGGGGATGGGGCGCGAGCCAGCAAGCGCACGGCCATCAGTGACACGCATGGCAGCAGCAGCAGATGCCGGAATGGGCATGCAGCATGCATGCAAGCACAGCGCCAACTCACCTGCCACTCGTACAGGCGGAAGCCGTCGCCGCGCCAGCAGTCCGGCACGAACTCCTCCGGCAGGTACGTCGCCATCTGCCGCTCCTCTGGCGTCAGCGGCACGCCCTGCCCGCTGGAGATGACCGTCGGCGGGCTGCTCGCAGCCGCCGCTGCGCTGAGCAGCGCCGCGGGCAGCTCGGACGTCGCGGGTGTCGCGTGCGCATTGGCGGGGGCGGCGGCGGCCGCCGCTGCAGGAGTGGCGGACTCTCGGTTGGCGACGGCGGAGGCAGGGCCGTCCCGCGTGATTACAGCTGACGCGGCGGTACCTGCAGCTGCGTCGCCGGCGAACGCGCCGTCAGCGCCGCCAGCAGCCGCGGCCTGGCTGTCGGCATCTGCGGTGATGGTCTTGCTCAGGCGGTGGCGCCTGCATTATGCAAATGCCCCACCTGTCATGATGTGTCAGTTTCACGTTATTCATCAAGTATGCTCGGTATATCATGTAGGCATACACATAAAGCAGCCGAGAGTATGTAGGGGCTGGCCTTCTGCAGTTTCTCGCAGGTTCTAATCGCGATACGCACCCTGGCAGCTCCGTTGGGGAGACCGAGGACTGTAGCTGCGCTGGCGCCGCCAGCGGCTCCACTAGAGACCCATTCTGCACTGCCGCCATGCCTGGCGGCCTCTGGCTGCCAGACTGCCGCAGCACGGCCTGCTTCGTGCACGAGCCATTGCCGCCGCGCATGCCGCCAGGCGGCTGCGAGGCGCTGCTGCGCAGGCAGGCAGGCGGCGGCGCCGGCGACGCCTGCCGTGAAGGAAAGCTGTTCAGCTGCGGCGCCATGGCAGGCGCCTGAGAGGATGACGCTGTACTGGGAGCCGAGCCGTTGGGCGCTGCATTGCCAGCGGCCGCGCTGCTCGGCTGAATTGCCGGTGACCCCGTCAGCGGCAGATCCCCCTGGCTGCTACTGCGGCGACGGCGCTGGCTGCTGCCGCTGCCGCTGCTCTGCGGCCGGCTGCCTGGCACATCCGAGAGCGGCTGCCCCGCCAGAGACCCGAGGCTGGAGCCGGGCATCGCGTGCTGGCCGTCCTGGCTGCAGCTGGCGCGCCCCGGCTGACTGCCGTGCTGCCGCTTACGCGCCTCCTGCCTGTCGACGGCGTCTAGCGCTGCGGCGATGTCCGGCGGCAAGATCGAGTCGCACGTGCCGGGCGTGGCCGGCGCCGAGTGTCGCACGCCAAGCATATCCTGCACCTGGCTCCTGCGCGGCCACTGCTGCTGGTGCGGCGGCGGCTGCGGTGTGCCCGCGGCTGGAAGCTGCTCGCCAAGGCACGGCTGGTGCTGGCCCTGGAAAGGCTGGGGGCCAGGCAGCGGCTGCTGGAACATTGGTGGTGGCTGCTGCGGCGGCGGCGGCTGCCGCGGCTGCTGCTGCTGCTGCTCCTGAACAGGGGGCTGCTGCGGCGGTTCTGGGGGGCTGAGCTGTGGGCGCGGCACAGTACCTTGCCCATATGCGCCTGGCGGCTGCGAGGCTCGAAAGCCGAGGCCGCCTTTGGTCCAAGACGGCGCCGCCGCCGCCGCCGCGTCAGGCAACGCGCCAGTTGGCTGGGCTGCAGGCGCCGGCGGCGGCGCGGCCGGCGGCAGCCGCTGCACCTCGCTGACGGGTAGCGAGGGGTAGGTGAACGCCTCGCTGCCTGTGCCAGCAGGAGGCAAAGGGCTTCCAACCGATCGAACGATCCGACATCGTGGCTGTGGTAGCGCTCGAAATGGGTTCTGCAAAAGCCACCAGCGCATCGATGCTCTTGAATGGGCATGTATGCAACTATGCATGTACTCGTGCACACTGCACAGCCAGTCTGAAGCAGTCGCATCTGGTTCCGCCTCACCTATCGGAGTCTCGGGCACGACCTCGGCATGCGGCGATGGCCGTGGCACCGCCTGATGCGTCGGCGGTAGCTGCATGGTAGTCAGGACGCCCTGCGATGCGCCCTGCGACCCGTTGTAGGGCCGCAGGAACAGCAACACATCTGGCGGCGGCTGCCCTTGCCGCGACGATCCGCTGGCGGGCTGCCGGGGGGGCTGTGAGCGCCCAGCAGGCGGCTGCTCGGCTGCGGCCGGCGGCGGATGCTGCCCGCCACCAGGCTGCTGCTGCTGCTGCTGCTGCTGCTGCTGCTGCTGCTGCTGCTCGGCATGCGGCCGCAGTGCTGACGCCGCTCGTGCAGGAGCTGACACGGCTGCGCGTGGCCGCTTGGCGGGCGCCTCCGCGGCGTCGGTCGTGCCGCCGTTGCTGCGCTTCAGGCCGCCTGCCGATGATACCGCCATGCCGCTGGCCGCGGCCTGGTTACGGGGCATGTGGGTTGTGAGAGGTGACAACCTTGCAGAAGGATACGATCGCGTCATCCTGGCGCAGCCCCAAACACGAGGAGCATGTGCGACCCAGCAGTGCGACCCAGCAGCACCAGACGATGCCCCGCAGTGCAACCCAGCAGCACCAGACGATGCGGCAGACTGAGACGCACCGCCTTTGAGTTCCTCACGCTATCGGGCAGCAGCAGTGCCCGGGCGTAGGCATGGAGCTTGGCGTTGTCCGCCTGCTTCTGGCGGGCACGCTCGTTTGCGGATGAACCGCCTTTCGCCTGCCATCACACTGTGAGTGTACTCGCATTGTCTTGGTACGCATACGCAGATTGCATCTGAGATTATGCTAGCCGAACTGACCTTGGCAGGCTGCGGTGGCCTCGAGGCACCGCCTGGCGGCGGTGGCCGCTGTTGCGAGAAGGTGAGGCGCCCAAGCTTCTTCTCAGCCTCTGTGGGCCGGGAGCCCATCTACATCATCTGAAATGACCTGCCGGATAGACCATGATGGACTGCGACAGCACTTCAAATTGCCAGGACACCAGCCCGGAAGGCAGCTGTCAAAGCCGACAATTTGTGTCAGCAAAACGCTGGTTTTGTACGTTGCGGCCAGCCCGAGATTGCCCCAGCAGTCCTGTAGGAGCAGCTGGCAATCTCGGGCTTTAGCACCTTGCTGGCTGTGTATGCAAGGGTCGAGCTGCAATATGTGTGTCGAATCAAACTCGTAGCTAGCCGAGACTAGTCTAGCGCTCGGCGCGAGAAGCAAAGTCGGCTGCAACGATCCTAGCATCCATTCAAGGCCTTTCCCGATGCCGCCGCTGGCCGCAAAACGCTGGACTAAGGAGAATCCTAGCGAGCTGGTACTCAAAGCAGGCGCAGCAGGCAATCTCGTGCTGTCGTCACACAGCGGTCGTCACCGCAGCGTCAGGTTCTTGTGTGTGCGCGTGGCGACGAAGCATTTCCAGTGCTGCATGAGTCTATTTCGCATTGTGATCGTATTGCTTGCTTGCAACAGGGAGGTGCTTCGCATTTGTCCGGAGAAGTTGTGCGCGCCCGGTCAGCGGGGAAGGCACGAGCTTTGCATCGTACAGTCGCTTGCAACAATCGCAAACGTTTCCTTGAATGGTCTCCCACATACTAGCAATCGAGACACCAAAGGCAGTTGCAGAGATTTGCGCGATGGTGGCGAGCCGCGCATGGTGACGTCCAGCTCTCAAGTAACAAGCATGTGGGGCACGATACTCAAGCGAATCTGTGTGATTCATCTGGAGCCTTGCCGCGAAGTCTACAGCACAGTAAGACCGCCAGCAGGTAAGCTGAGCAGGCTGAACCTGGCACCGTAGCCCCCATGCATGATGATGATGCATGGTGATGCATGTTCATGCAGTAGCAACGTGGCGGGACGATTCTCGTCGACCATGCAGGCTGGCGAGGCTACGCGGCGGCTGCGGCCAGGCAGGCCAAGGAGGGCGCCAAATCAGCGGTGGAGGGCGCGGGGGAGGGCGCCAAGAATGCCGCCGATGAGGCACCTGGCCAGCTCAACAAGCTGCTGGGGTCCCTGCGGGTGCGCTCCTTCCCTTCTGGCCTATTTTTCGCAGGCATGCCATGGCCTAGGAGGCGCGCTGGTGTGTCGTTGGCGTGTTGAATGCCGTCATGTGACGACACGACATGCTGCGGTCCTACAGCCTGTGCGATGCCAGCACGCCGCCGCCGGATCAACTCGGAAGAATTATTTCCAAGCGAGAATCTTCGAGCTTCAAGTCACGTCTGCGGGCTGCATGCAGTCGGTGCTGCTGGGCCGGGGGGCGGTGCTGCTGGTGGGCGGCACCGGCTTTGTCGCGGTCAACTACTTCGCCAGCAAACACGTCGACCAGTACTATCGTGACCAGGTGGGTTGGTCAGCTTCAGGATGTCACCACTTGGTCATCTTGACCAAGTGGTTCTCATCCACGCTCCGGATGAGAAAGCCATGCTGCGCATGTACTACAACTGATGCATGCCCTCCCAAGCCCTCCCGCTGTACTGAGCCCTGGTCATAAGGTCTGGTTTTGGCGAGAAGTCGCCCTCATAGGCGGTGCTGACAGCACCAAATACCTGCAAACCCTAAATCCTAAAACCCTATACCTGCAAACTCACTACTCGGCCACCAGGTGTACCGCACACTGGATCGCGGCTTCTGCCCGGAGGCGCTGCCGGACGGGCTGCTGGACCCAAAAGCTGTGACCAAAATTACACACCGCCGCCTAGATGTGCGTGATAAAACCTGCCGCCAGGTGTACCGCACGCTGGAGCGCGGTTTCTGCCCGGAGGCGTTGCCGGACGAGGGCGGCCTGCTGGAGCGCAGAGAGCTGCGGCAGCGCCTGCTGAAAGTTCTTCGGCAGGACGAGCCCGCAAAGTGTTACTTCTTGATAACAGGTAGGTGCTTTTCAATTCGCATGTGCACCTCTTGAGTCGCCTGGTGCGTGATGTGCCTGCCCCATCTGGAGCCTGTGTGGCGAGACAATAGAGCGGAGCCGCGTGTACTCGCGTCTCGCATGCGGCGCATGAACAGTCCACAAAAGCAGTCATGCGCGCTTTCGCGCAGGGCCGAACGGCAACGGGAAGAGCACGCTGCTGAAGGACATTGTGCGCAGCATCAGCGGCGGCATCGGCTATATGGAGGTGCGCTTTCGTTTTGCCCACCCTGTTTCGAGACTCCCGTTTCGTGGTGGCCTCCTGGTCGTGGCAAAAACAGTCCACAGGACCATGTCGTTGGTCCGCTCGATGCAGAGCGATAATTTCCATGTTGTTGGCCGAGCATGCTGTTGTTTGCCGAGCACACCGTTGTTGGCCGAGCATGCTGTTAAGGATCAGGGTTTAGGGTTTAGGGTTTAGCCGATTGCCCGTTGTCAGGTGGACCCGCTGCCGGAGGTGGACTTTGGAAAGGACCTGGGCGCCGCCATCAACTTCAACTTTGAGGACCACCTGACGGTGAGCATGTTGCTGTCTGAACGCTGAATGAGCCTTGATCAAAGGCTCGGCTGGGCTGCCGCGACAGTTGACGGCTGTGACAATCTTGTGGAAACGTGCGTGCGAGACTGAAGTGCCCAATGCCGATGCGCAGGCATTCAACGCGGTGTCTTCAGCTGTGATCGGCTCGAAGGTCAAAGGTCAGGTCTCGCACTCGACCCATGAACCACCGGCTTTGTATTTCACTCCGATGCACTTGCGAGCGTCCTCAGAGCACGTTCAAGCAGCCGGGCCTGCCCTGCCGGAATGCAGCGCTGCAAAGCATGAGGGCGGCGTGTAAACATGTGCAGACAACAGCCAGGAGCACGAGCTGCAGGGGCTCAAGCGCGCAGCAGAGTCGCTGACTGAAGGAGCGCGGCGGTTTCGGAAGGAACATGGCCGCCCCTTCGTTCTGGTGATCGACAACTCCGACCGCTTGGCAGCGCAGCAGCCCCGGGTGAGCGCCATATCCTGCATGACCCTGTAAAGTCCGTGCACTTTTTCAGAGGCAAGGCTCGCGCCATCGTGTCGTGGCTGTAGCTCGTTGCAGGCCCTTTGTTGCAGCCACTCATGCTCGGTTCCGCATGTTCTGCCTGAGCAGATGTCACACATTTGCACGCAGGTGCTGCAGGCGATGCAGGACTATGCGAAGGACTGGTCGCAGGAGAACATCGTCACCGTGGTCTTTGTGTGCGGCGCGAGCACCGACCTCCAAGGTCAGCGCAAGGGCTCGTTGTGACAGGCGGCAATGGCGGACATGGACAGCAAGAGGACATTCGCACCGTGACGTTTCCAAGCTTCATGCATGATGCGCTGCTGATTCTGCTGTATAAACCATCGGATTGTCAGCGGCATGTGTGCCGACCTGTGCAGAGCGGAGCTCGTGGTCTCGGGCGTTTGAGCCAATCGAGGTGTCGGACATCACCGACGCGGAAGCTGCGTCGTTCCTGCGGCGACGGGCGGTGGACGAGAAATCCATCCCGCCTGTCGTCCAGGTTGGCTCCTGCAGATTCTGTCGCCAAAATATGTTGTCACATGCTCGTATGCTTGCCCTTGTGTGTGGAGCAGCCGCTGGCTGTGAGGCACGCGAGGGGCTCACAGCGAGGCGCTTCAGCCGCCGACAGCATGAACATCAACAGCATGAACACCAGCTTGGCGCGTGCTGCCTTTCAGTTGATGAACTGGCGGGCTTATTGGGAATTTGTCGCAGAGGGAGCCCTTCAGTTGATGAACGGGCGGGCTCATTGGGAATTTGTCGCAGAGGGAAGCTGCCCTTCAGTTGATGAAGGGGCCGGCTCATTGGGAATTTGTTGCAGAGGGAACACCGCGCTCCGACATCTGAACTCAGGTCGCGGGCGGGCGGCTGGAGCTGCTGGAGAAATGCGCCATCATGCTGTCCAAGGGCATCGGCCTGCCTGGTGCGCAACGCTGGGCCGTTCCGTGCTGCAGGACTGTCGCATGTGTTCCGCCATGTCGAGTGCGCCTGTGAAGCCTGGCATGGGGTAACATGTGTTGGAGCCCACCCTAGACCCTAAACCTAAACCCTAAACCTCACCGCTGCCGTGCATGCTGTCTCACTATGCACTCCCGTACACGTGTCCGTGAACGCAGGCAGTACCTCAAAAGGCAGTGACTCAAAGGCGATGATAGAATGCGAAGCTTTTCTGAGCGCACAGCCCGTCTGAGTGCGGACTTTCTGTCCTTTGCAGCGGTGCAGTGCGAGGTGATGCGGCAGGTAGAGCCAGATTTCATAAGGGCGGGCCTCCTGGACAACGGCGAGTTCCAGGCGGCTGCCGTCCAGGTCCGCTTTTAAAGCTCTCCTCATGAATCTGCTGGTCTTTTGCCCCAGAGCACCTGCCTTTTGTGCATGGCCAGTGAGCATCTCAGGTTTAGGCGCCAGGGTTTAGGGTTTAGGGTTGGCGTGCACCTGCCGTCGACAGCGCCGCCCAGAGTGAGGCTGCGGCATCACGACTGACGGCGCTGCTCGGTTGTGGACAGGTAGTGCAGGCGCTGCTGGCGACGGCGGACGACAGCGACAGCTGCTCGCAGCCCGGCATCAGCCACGCGCGCTGGCGCCAGCTCATGCCCACCACTGAAGGCCAGGTGGCCCCGAAGCTGTCAGCATTGACCTCACACTTGGTTTCTGTGCGCGCTTTGCCAGCTTACCGACGTCTCTGCTGTGCGAAACCTGCACGCCGTCTGGGAGATGCGCCTGGCAAGAATGCAACTGCGATGTGAGGATGCTCGCGGCGGTCCTGCCACTCTGCAGGAGCTGCTGACGAAGCACAAAATCGTGTCGGAGGAATTCCGCCGCGTGACCTTCCACAGCCGCGCCGTGCAGGTCCGCTGCAAAATCACACAACACATCGTGTGTCTCTGAGAGGCACTGTGTCACTGACGCACTGCTGTGAGGCGCTGGCTCCTGCGATCTCAGCCTGTGACGTCTTTGCCTTCAGCTCCCAAACAGTGCCACTAATCCTGCGCCTCCAGGTCTGCGCCGCCTGGCCCAGCTGACTCTGCGCCTCCTCATGTCCAGGTGTATGCGGAGCACATGCTGCCCGAGCGGCTCTCCAGACCGGACCTCTGGAAGCCGATGAAGCAGCACGGACCAAACTACCCCTCGCTGTCCGAGACATTGGGACCTCAGGCGTGATCAGGCAGCCGCGTGTAGGACATGTACCTGGACCACAGCAGTCTTGTAGATTAGGGAATTGGGACGAATTGGAGAAAGTTACCAACACAACTGGATTGCAGGACTGATGGCATTGGTCTACAGTAGCAACCCTGCCGCGGCGGGGGTCACGTCAGCTGAGAGACCTCAGGGTCGCAGGGTTTAGGTGGAGCGCAATGAGAGTCCAGCGCCGCGTTTCGTTCTGAGAAGCAGTTGGTATATCAATTGACCGTGGGATCATAAGTTGAGACGCCAGTCGAAGTCGAGACGCCAGGAGCAGAGCAGCATTTGGTCGAGCTGGTGATAACAAAGGCGGCAGCGCCGCCCGGAGCGGGAAATGTTGTGTTGACTAAACTGCCATTATGCACAGAGCCTGAAATTCGGTGTCACTTGGAAACGATTCGTCAGAGAATGCACCTTCACGCAGCATCTCGTGTGAAGGAACCTGCAAAGGGTCTTCACCGTCGAGGACTTCGTCGTGCTGCGCCTGCGCAGCATGCTTGTCCCAGGCTGGCGACAATTTCCACGCAACATGTCTCGGAAACCGCACAAGTGTCACTGTGCGGCCAGCGACAACATTGGAAATTCCCTGAAACTTTTTGCACTGAAATTTGCGTGCTGGGTTTAGAGCCAATCTCACTTCGCCATGCGCCCAAATGTCGATCGACACAAGTCATTCAACTGAATTCATTCGAAGCCGTCTATTATCCGCAGGCAGTCAGCGCTGCTGGCGGAGGCCAGCCGCACCTCCTGGGTCAGCATGCTCGGCGGCCGGCGCTGCTACTTTCCCCACCTCAACTGCGGTGCGCCATGTTCCTGAGCTCCTGTCGCTGAGGCTGTACCTGAGACCAAGCCCGTAGTGGCGTGCGCTGCACATCGTGCCCTGTGTGTAACATTGCCACCCCATTTGCACCTGCATATAATAGGTATTTTTTGATCGTATGCTAAGCTTTAGTAAACTGCAAGTTGACTGTAACACATAAGTAAATTTTTTCTTTGCAACGAGCTGCCGCAGCTGCCTGATGACATGAAGCGGCGGCTGGCTGATCTACACAGCTTGATGATGCCGGAGGTTCAGCACTGCTGTACTGGCAGTACACGTGCAAATATACAAGCGAGGTTCCGAAATCCTGTGCTCTGAAACACGGCCGTTGTGACATCAATTCGGGGAGTCCTGGGTCCCGTTGACATGCCGCCGCCGCGGCTGTCTGCTCCCAGGCTTAATTTCATTATTGCATTTTGACGCACGCATATCCGGCAATAGTGCGAGGCCAAGGTTATATAATTTGTCGCCCTTCTGTCCGACTCCTGTTTCTCATGGCCCCCTGCAGCGTATTCCACAACTTCATCGCCCAGAAAAGGACTGGCAAAAGTGGGCACAACAAGGCACACCTGTCTTCTCTGCGCCGGTCCTTCGCGGTTGATTGCTGTCTTGGGCTGTGTGCTCCCAACTGCTGCCCGTGCCTGGCTTACGCGGCTTACAGTGTATGTTTGCAACCTGATTCGTTTATGTCACGGTGCATAGCGTGGGACATTGACGTTCGTTGTCTTGCTTCCCACAGCTGGCTGCAGGTGGTCGGGTCTAGGGGAGTGGAGATCGGCCTGTGGGCTCAGTGGCGGGGTGTCGTCGAGGACGCTGCCGGCGGCGGCCTTCAACCCAGAAAACCGGGAGCTGCTGCCGCCCGGCGATCATCTGGCGGCAGAGCCGCAGGTGGCGACAGTGCCGCCGGAAGCGACGCGGCGACGGCGGCGGCCCCGCCGCCGGTCGCGGCGGCAGCTGCCGCACCTGCAGGCACCCAGACGCCACCTCGTCAGATGATGAGGATGGCGACGCGGCAGCAGACTCGGACTGCGGCGAGCCCAATGGCGACAGCGTCAGCGAGATCGTGGCGGCAGCGCTGATGAGTCAGTCAAAAAAGCGGCCGCCCCGCTGAGGGCGCGGCCGATGCCGCAGCAGCCCGCCACAGGGCGCGGCTACAGAGGAGTCGGGACAGCCTGCAGCTCTGCTACCGTTAGAATGAAATACATAAGCACACAAACCTCTTGCAGCTGGGCAACACGAACTGCCATGAACACCTGCTCGAAGGCTTGGGCATGCGGGGCCGCTAGGTGGCTGCATACGTTTCTGGTGTCTGTTTGCTCGGCAGAGCTGGTGACGCAGCTGGCATCGCCCTGCCAGCTCACGCAACATGCTGACTGCTGACCTCTTCATGTACAGAGGCCGTCGTGGCAGCGTGCAACGACCCCGGAAGATAACAGAGCAGCACGATTGTTGAACCGGCCGCCAATGCGCCCCGCAATGGCGTCATGTCGCAGGATGGCTCGGCATCGTCCAGGGCAACAGCCGCGCCACACTCGCCAGCTGCGCGCGCTATCAACGGCGGCAAAGCGTGCAGGCAGCGGGTCAAAGCCCTGGCTTCTGCATCCGCCGCAAGTCGCTGTCACGGGACTGTACCGCTGCTGATGCAGCGCATGCTGTCCGTGGCAGACCGTCCCGCGCTGTCGGCGTCGGCGATCGAGCCTCGCCGGCTGGCGGCTGCTCGCCGGCGAGCATGCGGCGGCATTGGCGGTGGTGGATCGGATAGTGCTGATGAGCCACCCGGCGGCGGTGGCGGCGGCGTCGCCATGCAGCGCACTATGCAGCGTTCGACCAGACGGAGTGGGACGGTCGAGAGGCGGACGGCCCGCCGTCGGCGGTCGTGGCGCTGCTGGAGCAGATCGACCGCGACTAAGATGCGCCCCGAGACGGCTCATGAGGTGAGAAGCTGCAACGCCTGGGTGGCCCTCGAGGTTTGGACCGCGCAGGATCAGCGATGTCAGCAACGTTGACAGCAGATGCGGGTTTCTGACGTGAAAGGCCAGCCCACGGTAATAAGTTTCTCCACATTACTGTGCAGCCCTTCACACTGGATATTCATTCGTGTTCATAGTCAGTGCGAGTATTCGCTCTCTTCAACTAATTCCTGAGAAATTGGTGAGCGCTCCGGATTTCTGTACACCTCACGTTTACTACAGGCCATAACACATGTTGTACCGTCAGCAGCTCAGCATGATATACACACAATGACGCTCAACAAATATTGCGCAGATTGCCGGCCGTCAAACGCTCCTCGCGGCTGACGTCGTGGCGCTAGCGAACGCTGCTCTCGGCCCGGTTTCCGAGGACTATGTCGCCAAGGCCGAGACGCTGCGGGCGGCAGAGGAGCAGCTCAACGCACTGGTCGACGATCCGGAGGGCAACGGCGAGGCGGAGGCACCAGGGCAGCTGACATGTTGGGCGGCGCCGGCAGCGGCGCCAATGAGGCGACGCCACATTTGACTATATTCCGAGATAATGCGCTGCTTCTTGCCAGACGACGACGGCTTTCTCAAGCTTTGGGACTCGAGGCTGTAGTTTGTGAAGGATTGGCTGCTCCTTTGAACTATGCTGTTGTATCATCATTACGGGTAATTACCAAAACCATTATACATTTATGCAGGCTGTCAGATGCTTTTGCTGCCTCGGAAGATGATTCCCAGGCAGCATCAACGCAGTACTTCTGCATTTCTGAGTCATAGCCCAGTGGACAGAGCCCGTCACTCAACACACATGGCATACCTCAGTACCCAATGCTATTGCCGCAAATACGTAAGCGTGTCGAAATGTCCGGCTCAAAAAGACATGCGCTGCCAATGCATGCTCGTCCGCAAGCAGCGCAGCCAGCGCCGCCGCAATGGTGGGCCACTGTATGCAACACAACTGGGCTGTTGGGCGATGTACCCTGAAGAATGCCACCACGAGCGGTCTTCCCAAGGCTCAGAAGCCGGCGGCAGCCAGCCGCGCCTTCTGCTTGGCCTGCTGTTCGGCGGCCTCCTGCTTTGCCTTTTCCACCGCGGCGTCGGCGTCGCCGCTGCCCCCCGCCGCCGAGTCTCCACCCGCGTCTCCGTCCCGCGCCAGCGCCAGCAGTTCACCTACGAGGCCGGGCAGCTGCGGCCTGCAGATGACACAAAACAGCAGACAATTTGGCAGAAAATGGCAGAAACCTATTTCACGAGGACACAGATGGCAGCTTCCACACAACCTTAGAAGGCGGTCAGGTCACTTGATTGGTATCATACCAATCATATAATAGTATTACCCCGGCAGCAGCCACTCGGGGCGCGGGATGCCGGCGCTGGCGGCCGTGCGGCCCAGCACCGCTTCCCGCCAGGCTGCGGGGATGTTGGAAGCACCCCACAGCGCGCCCAGCAGGCCGCCCACGATGGCTGCGGCAGAAACCGTAGCAGTGCTGTAAGGAAGTTTCGCCGCGCATGGGTCGACATTGACGGCTGGCATGCATCGGCTCCGGCTGGGTGGAACATCAACGAAACCAACAGCAGCTGGTTCGTCTCTGCTGTTGAAGACAAAGCTCAACGCCAGGGTAGCAGGCAACGTCCGACAGAAGCGAAGTGAGCGCAGCCTTCCGAGCAACGCATTGTGTGAGAAAGCAGGCGCACCGGCATTGGTGTCCGTGTCGCCCCCGCGCAGCAGAATAGCTTCCACGGCTCCCTCGAATCGGGTCCCCCGCCGCAGCATCCTGCAGTTGCACAGATCGAACGGCCGTTCGACGTCCATTCTCCAGAGCTCGGGCACGACAAGCTGTGCGTCTTCAGGGCGATCGTCGAAGTACATGGCACGTTGCTGCCACAGCTCCAACAGCTCCAAGAGCGCTGCACTGCTCCACAGTCAGCCGCAGCAACCTGCCAGCCACCCTACAGCTTGATGCGCTCACTGCCTGGGTCGTCCACACCAGAGGCGCTTGATGTGAGTCTCATTCCACCTGATTGCGAGTGGAATCATCCACGACCCAAATGGCATTTCCATTTTGATGATTTTGAATTTTTGAATTTTGAATTTTGAATTTTGTGGCATGCTGGATCCACACCTGAAGGCGTGAAGGCACCAAGCCCCGGCGCACAAAGTCAGTGAGCTGGTCGCAGTCTGGACCCGGCCAGCCTGTGGCTAGTTGAACCGGTCAGCTGTAGAGGTTGCATGGATAAAACAGATAAAATTTTATGTGATTATATAGAAATTTAATTACATAAAATCGCATTTTTTTAATTAGGCAGTCTGGAGGCAAACACACCTGAAGGCGTGCACAAAGCCCCAGCGCACAAAGCCGATGAGCTGGTCGCAATCTGGCCCCGGCCCCGGCTCCCGGCTTTCCTCCAGCCAGCCACGCACCTGCGCAAAGCACATGCAGGGTTTTGGGTTTTCAGTGCGTGCAGTGTGACTGATGACGACAGACGTGCACGATGAAGCGGTCTCGTCAAGCAGGCATCACGCACCTTGGCAGAGGGAAGTGTTGCGTTTATTCCACGGGCAAGTGTGTGCATGAAGCGCATTTCGTGCTGTACTTGGTGAAAGCGGAGTATGTGTAAGAGCAGCTAGGGTTTAGGGTTTAGGGTTTAGGGTTTAGGATTAGGCTCCTCCAGGTAGCCGCGCGCACCTCCTGACATGCGTTCTCCTTGGCCCAGACGTCTGCAGCCGCCGCCGCGCCCTCCGCATCGCCTGGCCGCCGGATGAGAGTCGCGGTTGCGATGATGTACGCAGCGCTTGCGTCCTGCGTTGTGTGTTCCCAGTTGATGTGTTTTCGTGACTGGGGTTTCAATTGACACAGCCTGCGAGCGCGGGAATGATGGCTTGCGCTGTGTTTGTGCCCTGCCGCCTCGAGCCTGGCTAGTCTGCCACGCCAAACGCAAGCGGCATGATTGTCATGCGGCAGCCAGGTCTGCCTTTCCTCCCTCCCCGTTCTGTTGCACCCCCTAAGATTCTGTTGCACCCGCTAAGATTCTGTTGCAACCCCCTAAAATTCCAGCCCTACCTCCCTCGGCCTCTGCCTGCGTCCCCGGTCTCACCTGGCAGAACTGAACGCTGCGCTTTGACCAGCTCCATGCGCGTGCAGCAGCTGATGGGCCTGTTTCCCACGCTTGCTCACCTGGCAGGACTGGTTGGGGTGCGTGAGGCGGCAGTCCGCCCGCGCGGCCGCCGCAAGTCGTTCGGCGCTCAGACGGTGGCCCCACACCGCCAGCGGCGACGCCCGCATCAGCGCCCCATTTGCCTTCGACTCCTGACTCCCCTGCAGCGGTCACAAGTTCATGTTGGAAATCTCATCAAAGATTCATGTCTGAATGCCACACCGCCACACCGCCATTGCGCACCATACCACATTGCCACACCGCCATTGCGCACCATACCACACCGCCATTGCGCATTGCTGACATTGCCCACGCCAGCGCTAGGTCGTCCTCGACTTCTGCTTGCCCTGTAGTGGCCAGGATGTCACACCAATACCCTGCTTGCTGGGTCGCCAAAACCCCCTTTCTGCCAAACCGTCTTGGCTGCACACCCGCGCAGCAGCCTCTTTGCTGCACCTGCCGCCGATGCCGCCCTGGGTGCGGCTTCTCCAAGCATGAGCAAAGCCCTCTTCCAGGTCAGATCAGGTTGTGGAAACGAACCTCCTTTGATGATTCGAGCATGCGCCGCAGGACTTCCTGCTCGTTGGCGCCTGCCCGGAACTTGGCGGCGGCGGCTTGACCCAGCGCGGTGATTGTCGTTGTGCCTGCAGGACGCAACAGCGGGCGTTCGGGACAAAGGTTGAGGCATTGCAGGGTGTGCTGGATGCGGCTGTCGCTGAAGCAGTAGCGCGCTGACGTATGCACCTGCGTGTGGGGAAGCGGTTTTGCTGCCGGCGGAGTCACGGTTGCGACGCCGCCGGCGCATCCCTAGGCTCATCTTGGCATTGCCTTTCAGAGGCAGCTTCCCTCGAGATGGGCGCTGCCGCGCAGGCTGTCAACGCACCCATGTCGAAGGGCGGCGGCGGGCCCTCGGCCCAGTTGACGTACTGGTCGGCGACGGCGGCGGCGGGGAACGCCGGCGGTGTTGCGGTCCGCAGGCCGCGCGCCAGGCACAGCGCCATCTCGCTGTCATCTGTGATCTGAAGGCAATGACCGCGATGCATTTGGCACGCAGGCATGCGAAACCTGTGGAATGCAGCTGAAGAGATTGCACAGTTCAAAACGAGCTTACGGCTCTGATTTGCAGGATTTACTGCCGGTGGACCGGGTGCCGCCTGAGCACAGAGATGCTCACTTGCCCGCGCCCGACGCAGTGCACGCCTCCGCCGGGGAAGGTCAGCGCGTGCTGCATCTCCCGCAGGCTGACCGTCTGCTTAAATTCCAGCACCGCGCCTGCACCATGCACAGCATTGCTTAGTTGCCGCCGTCGGAGGTTGCGCTCGCAACGTCTGTCCAGCGCATGGCAGCAGTCACAGTCTGGTGTCCCTGCTTCACCTGCTGCGTCACCAACAAAGGCGCCCAGCACGGCTCCCAGCGCCGCATCTTCCGTGGAGCCAGGTGTCGGTGCCATCTTTTGTGTTGCAACGCCGGATGCAGGGCGTCGGCTGGCTTGCTATACGCGTGCGCACGCTAGACCCTGTATGTACACTGCGCTATGACAGGTCCTTTCAAGCTTGTACATGGATTGCATTCGCCAGGAAGCTCGGGTGCAAGCGCGTGTCGTGCAGAAGCTGTGCTCATGCACACCTCCGCGGAACGCGGATTGACAGCAGAACTCAATTTCGTCAGCCGATGAGGAGACGCAGGAAGACCAAATTGCAATCCCGCGCGGGTCACAGGGTGCATTGGCTTCTTGAGCTTGTGTTGCGTGCGGCTTCCTAGGGCAAGGACCAAACTTTCTTACTTACCCGATCTCTGGGCCGCTGTGGCCCGCGCCTGAGATCGAGCCTACCATGGCGCAGCCGAGAATGCAGCGCAGACGCAGCGGCACCATGCGACCAGGAGATGCCGCACTGTTTCTTTTGTGCGTCATGGTGGCGGGCGCCACCAACCCAGCACTTGCAGCGTCTCAGTACGACAGCACGCACGATGCCTGTTCCGTCGCAGGCGGCTGCTCAGTGACACAGGCAGCAGGTGAAGCCTCCATTATGCCCCCACCTATGCCGTGCATGGGCATGCATGAGGAACTTCCGCAAGCGGTAGTGGAGGAAACGGATGCAGTTTTGATTCGAACCCGGCATATCAGACGACCCTCTCCGTGTAGAGACGCGCGACTGGAGCGCGGCATACGCGCCGCCGCCAGGCGCGAGCCTCGGCAGGATCACAGACCTCAGCTACACGATCCGGCCGGGGGCGCTGGTGTTTGAATCTGCGGACGGCTTGCCTGGTGACGTCACAGTGCTCTTCGAGCGCCGAGACAGGTGCATCCATGAAGGCGTTGTTGGGTGGCACAAAATCTGGACGCGACCTGCACAACGGCCGGGCTTGATCAACCGGGAGTTTGGTCTGAAACACCTCGTGCTTCTGGCAGCGGAGACATCTGCAATCAGTCGCGGCTGCGCCTGCCCAGCGCGCACACAGGTACACACTTCTGTTAGGGTTTAGGGTTTGTGTTTGGCGTGCAGTGTCTCTGTGAATGATATCTGCCGCACCACGTCGCATTCCCGTCGCGTATGCGTTTTTGCTTTGCATTTTGCAAGTTTGTTTTGCTGCGAGTTGCATGTTCGTGCAGGCACGCACCTGGATGCTCCCAGCCATTTCAGGTGACTTGGGCGTGCACGGACCACCTTTTGTCTGTAGATTCAAAATGTTTGTAGATCCAAAAACTTTTGTCTGTAGATTCACATCAGGTGCAGAGGCTTCACTGCGTCTCCGTGTTCTTTTCCAGCGATGGAGCATTCGAGGACGGCCGGGGCGTCGAGAGCTTGAGCCTGGAGACGCTCAATGGTGCAATCGCAGACGCCCGCTGCACTGTAGCCTGTGCACACCAGCCTGGCTCTGCACCATGTGTGCTGTCTCTGCTTCAAAAGTGAAAACGCTGTTTTGGATGCCGCAGGGCCTGCGCTTTTGGTCGAGGTGCCAGACTCGACAAACATAACAGGTGGTGAACCCTAAACGCTAAACCCTTCGTTTCGTGTTGCACTGTGTCCTTGCCGGACTGCAGGCCTCCACGTGCGGTCAAGACGCACCCAGGATTCGTTGGAATATTTTGACATTTCGAGAATTTTTGGCCGGTTGTGATATGCGCGTCTGGTGGTGCCACAGCCGAGGCGCTGCAGGCACTTGCCATCCCAGCGGGCGTCACGCGGCTGCTGTTCAAGACGCTCAACACCAAGAGGCGCGCTGCAGTCGCACGTTTTGCGGGCGCAGGCAGCTGCGACGCTGCTGCCTTTTCGAGCCCACCCGCCCGCGCATGCCGCCGAAATCTGACCTGCTGTCCCGAGCTTTCGCAATGCACTGCTGCCTGCTGCCACTCCGTGTGCATGTACAGACATTGGTCCGCCCGCAGGCGGCTCATGAAGCAGTGGTGCACCTGTGTCCGACTGCACATCCTGCACGCCCGCCGGCGCCAAATCGATACCAAATTCAAAATCGTGATTCCATCCACCCACTTCATCATCGCCTGCATCCATCCATCACCTGCATCCATCCACCCACTTCATCATCGCCTGCAGGCGGCTCATGCGGCATCGCGCGTTCGTGCCAGATTACACCTCCTTCACGCCGGCCGGCGCTGCATGGCTGGTGCAACACCGCCCCTCGGTGCGCCTCGTGGGCATTGACTACCTCACGGTCGCCACCTATGACGACTTGAAGGCCCCGCACGAGCACCTCCTCGGCGCGGTGCGCCTCTCGTACCTTGCGTACCCTTATTTCATGTCGATACTCCAATTCGATACTTTGGACTGTTCAAAGCCACCTGACAGTCGCCGCGTGTAGGGTTTAGGGTTTAGGGTTCAACTTGAAGCATCCACACGAGCACCTGCTGGGCGAGGTGTGCCCTTGCTCGAAGCTCCCGCTTGCCTTTTGTAGTAATACCAGCTCTTTCCTGTCCTCTGGGCCCAGCTGTCCAGGGGCCGTTCATGCAGACCTGTGCGGTCCTGCTGCGTGTGGCTGTGTGTGGAACCTGATCTGCTAAACGGCGCTGCATTTTGGGTGCTGCACCGCGCCGGCAGACTGAAGGCAATTTGCCGCACATCATGTGCGAGACGGACGCTTTCCCAGACTGGCGCTGGCTGCTGACAGCGCCAAGGCATTGCGGCAATGGAATTGAAACACTGCCATGACGTCGCACTGCAGGGAGTCATCGCTGTGGAGGGCCTGAACCTCGACGAGCTGGAGCCCGGCCTCCACAACTTGCACTGCCTTCCAGGTGCGTGCTTGGCTGCGCCCCTCGCCGACAATGCATTGGACGCGAACCATAGCTGTGCTGGAGCCACCTGCTTGCCACACACGTCGTCAGAATGTTGCACAAAGGGCGCATTAGTGCCGACAAGTCCATCAGCCAGCCACTGAGTTTGTGGAGCCTTACGGCGTGCATGCCACACGCACACCTCGCACGCACCCCGCTGAACGCAGACGACTGGCCAGGTGCATGCGACTGGCGACCTTTGACGCTCTGCCCGTGCAGTGAAGCTGCATGGAAGTGATGGCGCGCCAGTGCGGTGCATCACGATCGGCTAATCTGCGCATCGGTCGCATGCGGTACCAGCCGCATCGGCATTCCAACAATTGTTGCAACCAGCGGCAGGGGACAAGCGAATGCAGCAGCGCCATCACGTATTGCGATCGACAGGAGATAGCGATACTTGTCATGATGGAGCACTCGTGTGCAGCAAGAGATCCAGCCGCTGAAAATATTGATGCGATACCCCAGCGATTTCAACCACACAATTTGTGACGCTTCCAGGCACGTCCCCAAACGACTCAGAAACGACTAGGCACATAAACGACAAAACGGTCATAACCACATCTCCACGGCAGCAGCGATCGCACAACACTCTTTGAGAGCGCAAGAGTCTTGGTGTCGCAAGCCAAATCCTAAGCGAATTCCATTGATGCGCATACCTCATGCACACAGGCGGTGTTTCAAACATGCATGCTACTGATTTGCACAGGCTCCTGCGTCACAAGTGATTGCCTCAAGGGCTACTACGTGCTTACTGTCACACTCTGCCAACCTGCTGGGCTTCTGCTGCTGGCTGCGCATAGTCGTGTATGGTTACAAGAGCGTTGCAATCAAGCCCCGGCGCTGGCCGCTATGCCGGCATGCTGGCGGCAAGACGCTTGCGAGTCACGGGCATGGCGCGCTGCGGCTGTGGCACCAGACTCGCCCTGCCGGCGCTCGCCTGCAAGCCGGCAGCGGTCCTTGGCACTCGTCAGGGCGACCGGGTTTAAGCCCTAAACCCAAACGTCGCTGCTGCAGGTCAGGACTGGCTGCAGATCGCACACGGTTGGTCCAGATGCATGCTGAAATTTGCCAACGACAGGACATGTGGTCGTGCCACAGCGTCTCCCTGCGCCTCCGTCAAGCGCTTACCCTGCTGCAGCGCGGCTGCTGTGCCGGCGCAGCTGGAGGCGTCACCGGCATCACGGTGCTGCCGCTAGAGACGCCAGCCGCTGGTGTCGAAGCCTGCACGTGGCCGGCACATGCTCAATCAAGGTTGGATTTCGAGCGGTTGGCTTTGCTGGTCAGATACGCTGGATTATCGTGCATGCACTAGCTGCTGATAGCTGAAGTTGACAGCACATCTGGGAACGAATGAAGACTCCATGCAAGCTGGCGTGTCCTGCTGTGCAATGAGCGGCTCCCGAGCCGGCAGGGCAAAAGCCAGCATCAGCTGCAGTGGATGGCACCTTGTTGGGATTCATTTAGGGTTTAGCCTAAACCCTAAACCCTGTAGTGCACACCTGCTGCTCCCCTGCTGGCGAGATGACCACCATCGGCGGCCCGCTGCTGCGGTTGTCCTGCCGCTGGTCGTTTGCCTTGGGCTGCGCGGCAGCCAATTCGCCCTTGACTGCCCCACTCGACTGGGCGCGGGCGCTCCCGCTGCCGCCGGGTCGGCCAGGCGGCACGGCCGCCGATGCCGGCCGCTCCTTCCCATTGGAGGGCGCGGGGCTGACTGCTGATGGGCCGCTGCTGATGCCGTTGAGCCTGTCGCCGGCGCCATTGGCGGCCAGCCTGCCAGCGGCTGCCCGGTGATGCCGGAACGCGTCCAGCGGGCCGGCCCGGGCGGCGACGGCGCCATCACTGTCGGCGGCGGCGGTGGCCGGCAGCCGCAGGAAGCCGGCCGGCAGCTGCACCACCAGGCTGCGGCGCGCCGCCGCCGCCTTGGCCGGCTGTGGCGTGGCGTAGATGCGCTCCCGCTTGAGCGGCGGCAGCAGCCCGCTCCTGCAGCAGATGGACTGTTTGAGCAGTTGAGCAATCAGACCAGAGTGTGCGGCAGGGAAAGCGCAGAGGGCAGCAGTACGTGGTCAGAGGGAGGCTCTTTCGTATCAGAGCAGTGCCTGGAGATGACCAGGCCACTGTGAACAAAGTGTGCATCGTGCGGTGCTTACATAGCATTGCCCAGGCAAGCGCAGCGAGCGTGAAGTCACACCTGCGCTTCAGGCGGTTCACAGACCAGACGTTCTCGTCTCCCAGCTCCACCTGCACCATTGCACTCCCAATCTGTAGGCACCACCGCGTAACATGTGGGAAAATTGGGTTTAGGGTTTAGGTTTCTAAGCCCTAAACCCTAATTCGTGCAGCAGGGCCACATTGCAGTGAGGCTGCAATGTTTCAAGCCCATTATCAAGCCCTGACCTGTTCTCTGCATGGGACATGTGCAAACCCCTGCCAGTCTTGAAATCGATGAAACCTGATACGGACAGGTAATTATTACGTTACCATATGCCAGTTCTTCATTATCTTGTGCTGCAACACCTGAGCACAGGCAGGCAGGTGCAAGTGCACAAATGCACCTCGAAATCCCACCTCCAGCGACTTGACATGCATGTGGGTGAGGCTGTCGGTGATCGGCTGCGGTGGCGGCGCGTCAGGGCGCCGCTGGGTGAAAGAGATTGTGTTATTTCCTTGAGATGCCAATGGGGCAGATGCAGGCAAGACAAAACGGGGTATTCCAGGACCACACCTCGAGGGACTTTACGTGCGACGCGGTGAGGCTGTCGGTGAGCGGCTGCGACGGCGGCGCGTCGGGCGTGCGGGCGGCGCTCTGCATGCCCTCGTGCGCCGGGTGCCCGTCCGCTGAGCCTGGCAGCGGCCCCCGTGCAAAGGACACGCGCCTGCAGTTTTTTTGAGCTCGTTTCATGTTCGTATTGCCGGAAGCCGGAAGCCGGATTCTCGTAGATGGCAGAGGACATACGTGTCGCACAAGAAAGAAAGGTTGGTGGCTGGCAGCGGAGTGATCACTTGCTTTGTCGTGAGTTACTGGCGTGAAGCTTGGCACTGTGCCATGCGAGCAGTGAATTGCGGAGTCATGTCAATGCAAGCTGTGAACTGCGCTCACCTCTTGCGTCTGCTGCTGGCAGCGGGGGACCGCGTCCGAATTGCAGGCTTGAGCCCCATCTGCTGATGCTGCGGCTGCCGCTCCTCCGGCAGCTGCTGCTGCTGCTGCGGCTCTGACTGCATTGGCGGCTCCGCCTGCGAAGATGGCTGTGGCGGCGACTGGCTGGGCTCCCGCTGCTGCTCCGCCGCCGCGCACATGCCAGCCGGGTGCGGCTCGGCGAGCGCACATGTGTCGTCCTCGCACAGGTTGGGCACGGCCGCTGTGCTCTCTGGGGCGGCCACCCCTTGGATGCCGTTGCGCAGGCTGCTGCTCGGCTGGCCGCCGATGAGGCTGCCGCCGAGGCTCGCGCCACTGCCGTAGCTGCTGCCGCAGGCAGTGCCGCTGCGTGGCAGGAACTGCAGCAGCGCAGCGGCGGGCACGCCGGCAAAGTTGACAAAGTTGTGGGGCGCTGCTGCAGCTGCGCCCACTGCCGGTCTAGTCGCTGGCGCCATCAGTGCCACCTTGCGGCGGCGCGTCATCACGCCGTCGGCGGGCGTGACGAACAGCGGGATGGGCGACGGCGCGAGCGTGCCCAGGCTGGCGGCGGCGACGGCCGACGTGGCCGTCGCCGCCTGAAAAGCTGCCAGGGACAGCGCCATCGCATCTGCCGCCACTGCATCTGGCATGGCCTCACCCATCGTCAAGCTGAGGCAGTCGGCCTGCTGCAGCTGCTCCTGCTGTTGTGACTCAGTGTCCTGCGGCGTGCGCTGCATGCGGCGGCGCTTGCGGTGTGCCGGCGGCGGCATGGCGAGCACGTCCACGGCGGCGGCGGCGACTGCCGCCACCGCCGCATCTGCCTCCGCAGCCTCAGGCGCTGAGTCAATCGGCACCATGCCGGCCGCCTCGCTGTGCCTGGCGGGTCGGCCCGCCTTGCGAGCGGGCCGCCGCCCCGCGGCCGCCAGCAGCTGCTCATTTGCTGACTGTGGGGCGCTGACCGGGACAGCAGACAGGCCGGCCGACGGCGGCATGGCTGCTGCTGCGGCCTGGCGTCCGCGAGGCAATGCGTCTGCTCCGTCTGGCGCTGCCAGTTTGCCGGATGCTTGTGCTGAGGCGCGAGGCGGGCTGCGAGCGCGCATCCCTTGCGCCAAAGACACGCTGCCTGCCCTGAGGACCTGTTGTGTCACCCAGCTGGCCAGTGCCAGCTGCAGCGCATGACCTGCGCCATCAAATCGAAGGCCTCGAGATACCAAAGCAATCGGGCAGGTGATGCTAGGCACGTCGCTGCCATCGCAGCCGCGATCCAGTCAGCAATTTTATAAAAAGAGCCCGCAGCGATTTGGGTGGCAGTCAATTAGATGAAACGTGGCGGATCGCCTTACTCGGGAGCGAGCGTGAGGCGGGTGGATCACCGGAGCAGACACAAGCTTGCACCTTTTGGCAGGCGAGAAGGAAGCTGCTTGTCGAGAAGAGCTGGGCGCTGCAGCTGGCCTGAGGCGATTGCCAGATTGCCTAGTGACCTTGCTTGGATACTCAACAGTGGCGGATCCGGTGTCAGAGAGTGCCAGCCTGCAGTTGGCAACTAGTGCTGAGCTGTTCACTTCGGAAATTCGTCGATGGCGCATGCAGACGCGCCGCGAGGCGGTAAGCAATTCGAAGACCCCGCTACGTACTCTGCAGCAAATTACGCGAACAAGCTGGCTGCTATTGAGGCAATTACTGCCTGCACGACGCAGCACATGGCAGCACGGAATCCAGTACACGCGGGACGGGACTCTAGTCGAAAACTCCGACACGCCAGCGCAAGCTCAGCTGCCCCCCGGAGCGCCTCTGCAGCAATTCGAGAGTTGCAGCTTTGTAAATCGACATGAACCTGGCGCTGTTCTAGCCTGACAGCACATTGGCGTCGCTGCCGGTGGCGTAAGCGCTGTAGAATTTGTTGTGCGCGATCCTCGCCACGTGCGGCGCGACGGGTCGCATCATCTCATTCCAAGGACAACGATGTGGTGGTTCCATTCAACATAAGTCACAGCTGGTCTTGAAAGAGGCAGCCGAGCCCTGGGCGCATTGCCGAGGCTGCAGAGACAGCCGTCATCTGCGCCGCGGCGTCAGGTACGTCTGCGAATGCACAGGTTGGGAGCAGAGTCCTGCAGTCCACCAGTCAGATTGGGTTTCCCATTCGGAATCACCATCTTCCATCAATCAGCTGAAATACATCTCTTGTCCTGCGGCAGGCGAGCAGGCATCGGCTGCCTGGCGACAGCCGCGATGCGCAGCGGCACGGCTCAGCAGCCGGCACGTTGCTCGCGTTGCGCCTTTCATCGCCCTCGGCGGTCTTGGAGGCATGCGCCGCCGCATTGGGGCAAGCAGCAACGGCGCGGCATGGCGACGCCGCATGCCACCGGCGTCAAGCCTCGCCCGCACCATGCACAGGTGCACTTCAGCACTGCGAGAGTATGTGACACATCTGACATTGCCAAACGGATCCTGCCCCAACGTACCTGGAACGCCCTCAGAGCCAGGATCTGCAGCGTTTTCGAAGAGCGCGGCAGTGTCCGCACTGCTCCTCACACAGGCAGCTGCGATTGCGCTGGCATTGTGCCGCCACCGGTTTGATAATGGCGCGGCATACAGGCACTGCGCGACAAATCGCGCCAGCTGCCCCAGGAGCAACAGCCGGTGGTGCCTGTGGATACGCGGGGTCAGGGTTTAGGGTTTCCCGGCGTTTAGGTTTAAACCCTAAACCCTAAACCCTAACGCGGCGTTGCAATGCCGGCTCTTCATGGCATGTCGACCTTGGGCCAGCATTGCCATTCAGCCGCACAATGGCCCTGCCCCAGGAGCAACGGGCGGTGGTGCTGGTGGAGATGCGCGGGCGGCTGCGGAGGCGCTTTGACGCCGGCTCTGGCCGCCTGCTTTCAGCGGCGGAGGACCCGGCGGCGGCAGAAGCCGCGGCGCCGGACTACCAAGGAGACATCCTGGAGTCTGCAAAGGGTGAGCGCAAGCACCCGAGTTGAAACCCTAGCAGGAAGCCTGGCAGGTGCCGTCGAAACATGTGACGTACGTCAACACTCTGCTGTCGTCTGGTGCTCAATCGCACTCACTGTGGACTCGTGTGAAGTTGCGTCACTTGCCATGCGATGATGTCGCAATGATTCCACCTACTGCGGGTAGGGCGCAGCTCCACGACGTCATCCCTGCTGTCTGGACAGGCTTCCTGCTGCCGCGCGGATGGCCGGACAGCGTGACAAACGATTACATCACCTACCAGCTATGGGCCTTCCCTTGCCACATCTTTGTGCGTCCTGTATGTGCTCCCCTACCATCGCCCCTGGTTTGACAATACCACTTTGCTGCAAGTCGAGCGTCGGCTTCACCTTGTGTTGATGTGATGGCGTCTGTGCGGCAATGCTGGGGTTTTATCCCAGTTCACGGCAACAGCACGTACTTGATCGAAGCACGACCTAAGAGTCGTTGATGTCGGCTGCATTGCTTAGTTAATGCCAGGGACGCCGTCATGGTCAAGGGTTTGCAGTGCTGACTCTGGTCATCAATGCTTGAATTGCCTGGACAATTCGACCCCCAGGCCACCACATGCTCTGATGCATGCAGGACATCCTTGTAAGATCAACACAAGAGAACGAAGCATCGTCATGTGCAAGCGAATGTCTGTGTGCAGGGCTGGATGAGCCACAGCCTGGCGACCAGCAGCCTGCTAAAGGCGGTGGGCGTTACGTCTGACGCCGCGGGCGCCGCCGGCGCCACCGCTGCGGTCAAGTGGATCACCAAGGACGGCATCGGCGCGTTCGGCCGCCTGCTGGTGCCGACCGCCTGGAGAACGTTGCCCTGCGAACATGCCGTCTTGAAGGGCAAACCCTGCCCGTCACCTGTGCCGAATCTGCTTCCGACACTGGCACCACGCTCCCCCGCCCCATGCACCGCAGGTGGGCGGCCGCCTGGGCCCGGTATTTGATGAAGACCCTAAGCGCTGGCGCATGCTGGCGGAGTCGCTGGCGACGCTCGGCATGAGCCTGGAGATCGCCACCGCCTTTGCGCCGCCGCAGGCCTTCCTACTCCTTGCAGGTCCGTGTAGGTTACCGAGTAACATTCTCTCCCGGCCTTGCGATCGACACCCCAAGGACATCACGACCGCCTTGCGCCGTCGCAGGCCCATGTCTCCTGCTGCCAGGTTTGGTCACCTCTCCTTCTCGCCAGACCCGCAGCTGTGGGCTGACTTCGACAAGCTCTCGGAAATCACCATCGCCTTTGTGGCGCCGCAGGCCTTCCTGCTGCTGGCAGGTCTGGCGACTTAACAATTATACGATGACTTGATCTGCAGGACTGTAGGTCGAAGGGTGCAAATGAAAATCAGGCAGCTGCTCACTGCACAGACACAGGCCTTCCTGTAGGGAGCAACCCCTAAACCCTAAACCCAAGGCGCTTGATGATCTGCAGGATAGACGCCTCGTGTCGTCCTCTCAAGAGCCCCTTTTTTCATTCCAACCTGCCGTGGAACACAGCACGCACAATCCATGCTGAAAACCCTAAACCCTAAACCCCTTGCGCACGCGCAGGTACTGGGAATCTAGCGCTGGCGGCGGGCAAGGGCATGGGCAAGCCCGCATTCCGCATCATCCAGACGCACTTTGCCGCCGACAACAACGTGGGCGACGTCGCCGCCAAGGAGGAGGTGCGCCGACAGGCAGAGACGCGACTGGCCACCGTCCCGACTTGGCATCGCTCTCACACTGTGCGCCGCCGCCAATTATGTCATCGAGGGAGGCGGTGCGCCCGCCGGCATGCCGCCGTTCTGGAAACCTACATCCTCGACCGAAGGCGAGGTGCCTGCCGGGCTACAGAAATCGAAGCAGGTGGATGCTGTCGCAAGTGTGAGAGGTGGGCGCACAGCTACTGGGCCGGGATGCCTGATGACAATCGCTGTATCGGAACTGTTGGAACTTGTGTCCACACCGCTCATCAAAACCCGCCCCGCTTTTCACTGCAGGTGTGGGAGGCCGGGGCGCAGCTGCTGGGACCGGGCTCTGTTGACGATAGAATCGTTCCGTTGGTCGGATTCCGTGTTCCAGCATGCTTTCTGCCCGTCCTCTGCAGGTGTGGGAGGTGGGCGCGCAGCTGCTGGGCCTGGGCGGGAGCATCATCGTGCTCAAGGCCATCGAGGTGCGAGCGCCGCTGTGAACAGCGGATCAGGATCTCCAGCAACAGAACGGATCCAGGAGCCACATTCTGTTGAGTGTGATGGGTCATCGCAGCACCTGTGACCGGCCAGCGTTTGTGACCGGCCAGCTAAACCCTAAACCCTAAACCCAGCGCCAGCCACGAGGCTGCCGCGTGCTGTCTCTGGATGCCTTTGCGTGTCGCAGCTGCAGCGCTGGGCCTGCCGCAATGTCTTGAGTCTCATCTTCAGGCTGGTCTCCTCCTCTGAATCGGTCTGGCGCTCTTTCCAGCAAAAGTCAGCATCCGGAAGTCCGGACAACAGGCGCTTCCCTCAGAGCGCTGCCTGCGTGTACTCTGCAGCACTACACACTATAACAGAGCCCCGTCCAACAGCATGTCAAAGCCCCGTCCTGCTCTGCGCCAGACTTCTTGGGCTGGGTTTCAATATAACAACCTTTCTGCTGGCTTGCCTCCCATGCGCAGGCGAGCGACACCCCAAGGCACTGTGTGCTGCGGGTGTGCGGCATCTGCTCGCCGGCCAGCTCTAACTTGCTGTGTACACATCTCGATAGCATCAGCCGTACTCCTGTTGATACTGTGGGCGAGTGGCAATCCGCGCTGTGGGGGTGCTAGGCGGAGCATGTGAGCTTCCGCCTTGGCAAGCTCAAACCCTAAACCCTAAACCCTGATCACATCCTGATCATCCCAGGCAAGCGGCAACCCGTGGAACGTGCTGTGGGTGTGGGCGGGGTGTCAGGCGGCGCACGTGGGCTTCCGCTACTGCGGCCTGGCCGCCCTGCAGCTGCGGCCCATCAATCACAAGCGCGCCTGCACTCTGGTGGCCGCGCACGCCGCCGGGCGCCCGATGCCAGGCACGTTCCCTACGGCACACCAGCACTGCTTGCTCACGCTGTGGTTCGATCTGTTCTTGGCATGCTGGTGGCCGCGCACGCCGCAGGCGCCGGCCGCCCCATGCCAGACGCGTTTGCAGCTCACACGCCTAAGCACCTCGTGATGTTGTTTCTCAGAAACATGTTCTCATCTGAGATCATGGGTCACCGACCTTGAGACCAAGGGTTTAGGGTTTGAGAACAGTCATCAACACCAGCCTCATCAGCATCACTAAATTACCGTGCAGGACCGGCAGAGGTTGGCCTTGCAGAGGACTGTTTTGGAACCCTAAACCCTAAACTCTAAACCCTAAACTGTGTTCCGTCCGCGATGATCATTCAGATGCAGCCGCGTTGCAACTACATATCAACCTCCAGTGTGAGTGCAGGCTAAGGGAGGCGGGCGCTGCAGAGGGCGGAGCGATCACACTGCCGCGCGAAATGATCACCCACATGTGCTACATCTGCATTTGCCTTGTGATCCCTGGTCTGAGTGCAGGGCCAGCGGAGGCGGGCGCGGCGGAGGGCAAAGTGATCATGCTGCCGCCCGCAAGGATATCCCCGCGGCTCACCTTCGGCTGCCCGCTGGAGGCGCTGCTGGAATTGACCCCACCTGGCGGCAGCCGGCAAGAAGCCGAAGGCGGCCCCAGTGGCAATGGCAGCGGCAGCGACCTCAGCAGCGGCCTCGGCAGCGGCAGCGACGGCAGCCGGCATGGCAGCAGCGGCGTGAATGGCGCTGCTGACAAAATCGACAGCCCACTGGCGGGGCTTCTGCCGGGCGGCGGCGTCGACGGCGGCGACGCGGCCAGCCTGGTGGACGTCTACAGGGATGACGACTACGTGCTGACATGGCGCGGCGGCGCGGGCCGAGCGATGCTGCGGGAGGGGGCACCAAAGACAACGCCGCTCCAGGTGCGTGATAATTCGAACACCTTCAGGGGGGAATCACCCAATCCATCAATCCGCCTGCTGCCGCCCCTCGATGCTGCCTTTGGGTTTAGGTTTAGGGTTTGAGGTCTCATGCATGGCGATGTCTTGTCACGTGTCATGGCCTGCTCCTGCCTAATACTAAACCCTAAACCCTAAAAATTTTGAGCTGTCGAGAGTTGCGCTGCCGAACACACTTTACGATGCAGCCCCACGGGAGGCACATGCCGTGCAGGACGCCCCCCATCTGGCCTTTTCTCAATCTGCTGCATGCTTGTGTTCCAGGCGCTGTGGCAGGCAGCTAAGCTTGAGGCGGACGGCATTCAAGATGCCACCCTGGAGCAACTCGCGGCATCAGCAGCGGCGGCGCGGGATGCACTGCCAGACTTTTTGCGGCAGGCAGACGCGTCGGGCTGGAGCGTCGGCGACCTGCCGATCCGCGCGGGGCCGTGCAGGCTGGGGCAAGAGTAATTGCTGTCCGAGTTTCTACTGGGGCGTGCTGCATGGAACCGGGCTCACCGACACGCAGGCTGCGACTGGAAGTTTGCCGACTCTGCGCCGAAGAGCGTCTGGTGGGCTGGAGGCGCTTGCGAGGCCGGAGCTGAGGCGGAGAGGACATATCATGAGTACTGTTTTGATTGTGAGAACCCATTCTTGTCAACTTTAAGGTATGAGCCTAGCAGTGTGTAGTCGCAAAATGGGTAGCATTGCCACAAGAGCATTGTCGCATTCTAAATTCAGCCGATGCAATTGCAACGCAGCGAAGGGGGCCTTTGGTTTGAACGATTGAACGCGCGGCATTTGTGCTGTAGGACTTTTATGCCGACGTTTATAAAGTCTTTTGTGCATGGCGCCGCTGCTCAGCCGTGGCCGCTGCCGCTGCCACACTGTGAAAGCCGGCGCTACGGCGCTACGTGATAGACACCATGGCCTGTTGCCCACTTCTGCACATATGATGCACAGTATCCTCTATCGCACGGTTTCTCGACTTCGTGAAGCCGGACCAACATGCTGGCTGACTAAAACGGGCTGGCCGATGACATTTTAGGGTTTTCAGCCCGTCGATGTCGTGCTCGAACGGGCTCGAAGTTCACGACCCATTTCACATCCAACACAACAGAGTTCCCAACAGCATCGGGAGAGATTTTCAGGAGCATTTTCGAGATAGCAAACGTCCTGTTCAGAAATAGTTTCTCCTAAGGGTCTGCCCATTCAGCGCGCTCTGCTTCGGAGTCGACTGTCGATCTTCAGATCACCTTGGTTTCGGAAGTGCCGATGGTGCGTGGAAAGTGACGATGACGCACAAGCTTGTGCCTACACGATCTGGATCGCTCTGCAGCATCGAGTAGCCTTCAGAAGCGACGCGCAAGCCTCCTAGAGCATTGCTGCAGCGCTCTAACAGCGGCACTGTCACAGCCGAAGAGCAGCATGCTGATGCAAACCGCTCAGGTTGCCGGACAGACGCTGTCTCCAGTCTCAAACTCGTGATAGAGGGTGAACCCTGACGCCCCGGAGCGCGCAGCAGCCGCATCACCTTGCTGAGGTACCGAGTGCCTGAGCGACGGCGCGGCAAGCAGGCGCCATGCGCAGCAGCGGGCAGCCAGACCGTGACGTACCAAATGTGCCGGCGGCAATGTCGCCGTACATGAAGCGGGCGTTGGCCCTGCTGGCGAGTGCGGCTATCGCGGTGATCCTCGTGCACGGGAAACCGCACCGGGCCCTGCACCTGATGGCGCGCAAGGTGAACTCCGCATGCACGGATCAAAGAACCACACGTTCTGCTCATCCCGCAGACCTGCATGTCCTGGCCTTTGTTTGATTTATTTGAGTGCGCGCTGGTTTGCAGTCTGAATCAGACGCCTGGTCCAAACAGCCATGCTTACGTGCCATGCCCGCAGGTATCTGTGCCTACTCAGGCGCCGGAGCAGCAGCCCGACGAGCCTCCCAGCGCGCTGTCCTCGCCGGACATGACAGCTGCAGCGGCGGCAGCGCCTGCGCCGAAACGGACAGCGTCGCCCTCGGCGGCGCCAGCGGCAGCGTCCGCAGTGGAATCGACGGCAGTGCCCATAATGGCACCGACAGCGGTGCCCACGGCTGTATCGGCAGCAAAGCCTTCAGCGGCGCCCGCAGCAACACCCTCCGTGGCGCCCAATGCCAAAGCGCCTGCGCCGCGCGGCTGGCCCGACTGCAAACAACCGGTGAGCAGTTAGGGTTTAGGGTTTAGGGTGAGCAGTTTTGCAGGCTCTGGAGCATCGGGCAGTTGCCAGTGAACGCCGTGCTGTTCTAAACACCGACTGCCGGCAGGTCGCCGCTGTCAGAGGAATTCGCTGGTGCGTGTGCTGCCAGCATTTGCACACAGCGACTCCAGCGGTTATTGTAGTCACTGGTGAGCAGTCGCTTCAGCGGGCGATGACGACAGCGCTAATCAAATGCAGCTGTCGTCTGCCTGCAGGCTCGCAAGCTGATCGAGACCATGGCAGCGGCAGATGCGGAGCAGCGCTCGCAGCCGGGGCAGCCGCCGGCTGCCGCTCCGCCACATCAGGTACGCCGGCGGCGGCTGCGGCAGGAGGACGGCGGCGATGCGGGACCTGACAGTGACGGCGGCAGCGCCGGCGGTAGCAGCGATGCCGCAACGCATACTGACGGCAGTGGCAGGGGGCTGAGCGGGAGGAATGGCGGCGGCGGCGGGCGGAGCGGCAGGACAGGCGGCGGCAGGAAGCGGCCGGCTGCACTGGTGGCGGTGCCGACGGCCAACGTGTGGGACAAAACGCAGCTGCTGCTGGCGTCACTGGAGGGCAACAGCGACAGTGTCGAGCTCCTAGTGCGCTTGCCTTCCGTGTCGGAACCTCCCATGCCTGAATCCCCCAGGGGTGGAAGCAAGCTGGCGGTTGCTGCAATGCCATGCCGTGTGGGTTGCAAATCGGCGGGCAGACTATAGCTAACACTTGCCCAGAAAGAGCTCAGTCAAACGAGCAGAAGAAGGACGCACAGCCGGACAGGCGTGCAGTCCTGCCTGTTCAAACCGGCAACACGCACACAATCTTGCGAGTGCCGGGGCGCCACATGGCAAGGAGCACAACTCAGCCGTCGACACCGCCTTTAGGTTTTAGGGTTTAGGGCACATGTGGCCTTCCTGTCCGCACGGTAGCAATGCTGCCACCCTGGATGTTGATGAATCAGTTCGTGGATTTGAAAGCATAATAAGAACTTGAGCCCGATCGCAGGTGGTGGACGAGCTCAGCGACGACGGCACGCCGGAGCGGCTGACGGAACGGGGCGTTAGGGTTTTGCAGCCGCCGAGCCGCCTGGGCGTCACCCACAACTGGAACATGGTGCGCCTTCATTACAGCCCAGGGCTCCGAGACCACTCCACGTGCAGGTTGACAGGACTGACTGCTCCATCTCGAGGCGTCTCGAGAACCGTGTCAAAACCCTAAACCCTAAAAACCCTCCGAAACCACTGATGCTCTCGCGGGGTATGGCCGTGCAGACCCTAAACCCTTGTCATCAGCAGCAGCACATGAAGGCCGACCCAACATCCGGGCCTGAAGAGGCTCGAAATATTTTGTGCATGCAGGCTTACCGGGAGTGGCGCAACAGCAGCCACGAGTCACTGTTCATCATCAACAACGACGTGCTGGTGCCCGACGGCGTCATCGACAAATTGGCGGCCGCACTGACGCCGGAAGGTGACTGCTGACGTATTCTCTGGGATCACATCTCTGCTGCCCCAGCAGCTGGTGCCTGACGGCGTCAGCGCCGCGCTGGCTGCCATGACGTGAGAAGCCGATGGCTGGATCGATGGTCTTAGAGACTCACAGTCTCCCGGGCTCCGACAGCATGAGCAACGTGCTGTCTGACTCTGACGCCCCGAATTTGGGTGGAGACCTGCCATTGGACTTTTTCCTTTATATCACATGTCACTGGAGGCGGATGCGTTTAATGTGGTGCTCGGGCAGCACACATCGCCTGATGCGCCCTGAGTGGTGCGTGTGAGGCGAAGAGCTTTGAGGTGACAGAACAAGGGCATGCCCGCGACTCGGCCTGCTGCAAGTGTTTCGTTTATGTACAGTATATTGCAAAACGAACTTGAAATGAATGTGCACCCTGATGCAGTGCACTCTGCGCATTCCCATTCCCATTCCCATTATATTTTATAAAAAATCTTTTGCTTTTCGTAGCGCATAAGCCTTTTTGTAAAAAAAAAACTTTTACCAAAACTAGGTGTTTTTTTCTTACCAAGCTTTTAACATAAAACCTTTTCAAAAAAATGCCTTGACAAAACTTTTTTTTTTCATTTTTTTTCATCCGAACGACCGATCGTTTGCATGGACTCCCTCAGGCGGCGACTGCGACTTGGTATCGCCCATGTCCACAATCAAGGGCAAGGGCCACTGGGGCGAGGTGGAGGGCCTGGAGAAGGTCATGTGGCTGCGCGGCGCCGCGAGAGCGTTCGTCAACGATGCCCACAACTACCGCCGCGTGCAGGTGGCGTTTCCACGGTCACTCTCCGTCTCGAAGTCCCATGTCACGCCTCGCCTGCGCCCATCCGTCAGCAGGCGCTCAGCTTGAGTCAGGCTGGCGGCAGGCCTCGGCGCAGTGAAGGAACTGCGAAAGAATGTCCATGCCCTCTGGGTCGTGTTCCTCAAATTTTAGGGTTTTCATTCACCTAAACCCTAAGTCCATTCTGACGACGTGCACCCCACCTGCGCCTCGCAGGCAGCGCTGGAGCAGGGCGGGTGCAGCGGTCCGTCTGCGGTGGTGGTGGAAAAGACTATAACACAAGACGCACCGCCTGGGTTCTCAGGTGCGGGGAATCTAGCTCGAAGGTGCCATGCCGGCGGGATTCGCTGCATGTTTCGGCGGCTTGTGCTTGTGCATGCCCGACACACCCTCTGTGGCCATGCCAGCGTGACGATGGCATCTTTTGGGAATCGCTTTTCCTCCCCCGGGCGCCCTCTGCGTCCAAGACTCATGGTGACCAGCTGAGTGTGCTGCTGTGTTGTGCAGAGACACTCTCAGTTGGTCACCTCAAGTACAAAAGTCAGTGCGCTGTCCCACCGCTGCATTCCTAGACGCAGCCTGAGTCTGTCTCGTGCGCGCAGGGTTCTTCTTCGGTGTGCGGCGCAGCATCTCCAAGTGGGCCTTTGACGGGGACCACCTCTTCGACCCCGGCAACCGCAATGTGGGTCAGGAGGGAGATCTGTATGGGCGGTCGCAGCGGGGACCGGAGACTCGGCGCGCCCGGGTTTGCCTGCACACCGGCACGTTCGTGTTCCACTTCAAGGGCAGCACGATTCCCTACAGGGGCGTCGACCGGGAACAGTGGCAGATACCGGCGACAGAGCCGGCGGGTGGTGCCGGCGGCGGCAATGCCAGTGAACGTGTGTGATCATCCGTTGCTGGCCTGGGGCTTTCCTCTGGCGCCTGTTATGTGACTCGTGATTTGACCGAGCTGCACGTCGGGATTTGGAAGTGATGCACTCGTGATGAATGCAGATGGATGAATGACGTTGACAGGGGATATTAATCCGACTTGGTGGGACTTTGGACTTAAGTATCTCGTGCTTAGTGATCACTGCTGACCAGGTCACGTGGGGGTCGTGCAGATATTTCATCTGTGCCAGCCCATTACAGGTGCAGCAGAGCTTTGCGCATGCTGCTTTATTTTCAGGAGGTCGAGAATGCAGTCAGCCATGCAAGGCATCGATTCCAGAAGGTCGGCGAAGGCATGCGCCCTGACCGGCTGCACGAGCCGGCCCACACAGCATGCCTGTCCTCACGGCAGGCAGCAAAAATGCACAGGCAGCCTCTCTCACGCGGCGAAGACCAGCCTGCAGAGGAAGCCTCTAGGGCTGGTCCGGATGCACCACAGGCGGCTTGCGGCAGCAACACATGCCTTCCAAGGGAGGTCTCACGCCACGTCGACGCCCAGCTTGGGTCAGGACGAAGCAGGTGCGGGAAGCCTGGCGCTAATTGAAGGATGCTGCTGCTCGAGGAGGTCCTCAACTGAAAAGCGCTAAGAAATTTCGCATCGACCTGCCCAAAGCCTAGCGCTGCAGGCCCGATGTCTGCGATGCATTGGTGCACGTGCATATGCCAAACAATATTCATACCATGCAGCCATGCGCTTGCGCCTTTATCGCGTGGTAGTATCGCCCCGGAGACGTTCCAAGAATCAAGGACACTACATGCTGATGCCTCTCCCAACTGAATCATGCGCTGCTGGTCTGTGCCATGGCGCTTCCGCTACGACCTCGTCGATGGCATCTCATTGTTACCATCATGCTGCTACTGCTCGTGGCTGGTGAGCGTCATCACCAGAGGCTGAAGGCGTGCCATGTGCAAGTCGCAGTCCTGATGCGGGCTGGCGTCACCAGTCCGTCCCCGCTGGCCTCACTACCATGCACTGCATGACGACGCGCAAAGCTGTTGCACATTCCTGGCCTCTGTTGAAGCAGTTTGTACGCACACCGTAGCGCCGCAGGGGGCGGTGGTGATCGGCGGGGGCCTTGTCGGGCTGACCACGGTGCACCGCATAGCTCGCACCGCTTGACTTCAGGGTTGTCTACGGCTGAGGAACCTGGGCTTTCTGATGTGCAGCACCGCTGCGAGCGGTGGTGATCGGTGCCGGCGTCGCCGGTTCACGACGGCGCACTGCCCGGTCGCGGAAGCCGACTCGACACAACCAGTGGCATTGACTGTGCACCATGCTTCCGTGCAGCGCCGCTGCGGGCGGTGGTGATCGGCGCGGGGCTGGCCGGCCTCACAACTGCGCACTGCCTGGCAGCACTCTTCGACGAGGTCACGCTCGTGGAGCGGGATGACATCAGCGCGACGCCGGCGGACCCTGCAGCAGCAACGAACGACCAGGCACACGTGAGAATCATCCCTTCTCCATGTCGCGGATTGCTACATGTGCTGCAGAGTGTGATTTGTGACCGCCAGATGTTCGACTGCCTCATTCTGCGGCCAATCTGCCATGTCACTGGCCGTGCCGCCGCCGTCGCCAACGACCACAACCCCGTGGCATCTTCTCTCACGTTCATGCAACCCCCGCAGCGAAGCCCACGGACGACATCACTGACACCCTTTCGCCGGCGCGCAGCTGACGGGGCGCAGCCGGCCGGGCGTGCCGCAGTTCTCGCAGCCGCACCTGCTGCTGAAGAAGGGCGTGTGCGTCATGAACGAGCTCTTCGGTGGCGGCTTCGAGCAGCGGCTCATCGACGCTGGCGCGGTGCCCGTCAACTGGATCGAGGACGCGAAAGTGGTGAGCGGGTGTTGTTGTCAAGATGACTGTCTTCGAAACCTCTTCACTTTGCGCGGCGGCTTCTCGACGCTGGCGCGGTGCCCATCAACTGGATTGAGGACGCCGCAGCGGTGAGCGGTCTGTATCTTATACCCTGAAGACTTCGAGCAGCGGCTCATCGACGCCGACGCGGTGCCCGTCAACTGGATTGCGGGCTGCCAAAGTGGTGGGTTTCTGAAGGGTGCTGGATACAGGCTGCCGCCACTGACCAGCTGTCCATGTTGCGCCTCCGTCTCTATATGCTGACAGCGCCAGTCCCTCCCTCAGCCAGTTCCCTCCCTACCCTAAACCCTAAACCCTAAACCCTAAAAGTGCACATTCCGCTGCTTCTTTTCGCAGGGCCATCAGGACAGCAGCGCCGGCAAAGGTATCTGACACCTACTCCTGCCATTTTTCACACACATCGATAACATGGCTGTGATGTTCCTGGCTGCAGTTCAGCCTGGGCAAGCACATGCGGCGAGACAGAGTGCCGGGCGTCAACGGCACATCTCAGGCCGCGGGCGTCTCTGCGACGCGGGGTCTTTACGAAATGACAGTGCGGCGTGAGGTGGCTGCGGCGAATGATAACTTGGAGCTGCTGGCGGGCGGCCGAGCTGCGGGACTGACATTCAGCGCCGATGGGGCGACGGTCACAGGTGCATCCAGCCCTACCGCAACCCGAGCTCACAGTGTTGGGCCGGCCCTCGAATTCGGGAGAGTCTACCCCAGCACTGGCTGCAAGCCCTCAGCCTTGTGCCTCTCAACCTGTTTCGGCACCTCCCTGCAACTTCCGCCAATAGGTGTGCGGCTAGACGTGGCAGCTGCTGGCAGACCCTGTTGGCGGACGCCTCAGAACGCACCTAGGGTTTAGGGTTTAAGGTCCTCCACCCTCCGTACATGCTGCAAAACATGGTACACTGCAGCGTCGATCCAGCCTCTACCTGTCCGGACACTTTTCTTCTAACCCCTGCAGGCGTGCGGCTGTCAGACGGGCGGCAGCTGCCGGCGGACCTTGTGGTCGATGCCTCGGGCCGCACCTCGACGACGCCGGTGTGGCTGGCGGCGGCGGGATTTGAGAAACCGCCAGAGGTGTCCGTGTCCGCCAATCTGGGGTACGGCACCTGCTGTTACGAGATTCCGCAGTGGGGCGAGGTGAGTCGTTTTGTCTAAAAACTCGAAATTTTCCTTTTAATAGTTTTTGTGTTTATCTCTTAGACCTGTAGATTTGTTTTTTACAGTTTTTACTCTAAAGCATCAACTCGCCGATGACGAGCTGCCCTGTGGAGTTCAACTAGAATGACCTTGGTCTGCCTGTCTGGGTTTAGGGTTTAGGGCAGTTGCACCTGCTGCTACGACATCCACCACTGGGGCACGGCGAGATAACGTCTGATTTTCTCGGAATCTACGTGTCACAGCGTGGCCACCCGTCACTTCGGTCACAAGTACGCCCGTTGCAGACTGAAGAGCGGCGAGGCACCTGTGCTGACGCATTTTGTGTGGGCGGTCTCAGTGCCTCAAGGCTGCCAAGCTAGGGTACAACACCTCCACATTCATTGTTGCTTGTAATAGCATGATTGCGGCTGTTCCGCATGCAGGGTCCTAAGGCGTATGTGACGAATGCGAGCCCGCCCAACAATCGCGGCGCTGTGCTGTGGCCCATCGAGGGCGGCAAATACCAGGCGCGCTTATTAATATTGTATATTATCATATTGCATGCTTGCGTCTTCTGCAATGAGCTACCGGATGCATCTCGATTTCGCATAATTGCAAATCCCTTGGTCGATAACCGCGGCGCGGTGCTGTAGTCCATTGAGGGCGGCAAACACCAGGTGCTCTGTTGTCTGTCTTTCTGCTTCTGCAGCCTTGCTGCTTTTGTTGCTGCCTCTTTGTTGTGGTTCTGCAGCCGGAATGATGCTTCGAACCGATGCAAACCCCACAAACTCGAGAGCACCACAAGCGCAGTCGCTGCCGCTGCCAGAGCCTTCGAAAAACGACTGCATGCTGACGTCTTGTGCAGGTGATCCTGTCAGGCTACAATGGCGACCACCCACCGGGCGACCATGCGGGGTTCCTGGCGTTTGCCGAGTCGCTGCCGACGCCGGACGTGTACGACAAGATGAAGGACGCGACGCCGCTGACGCCCGTCATGCGCTGTGTGTCAGGGTTTACCCTAAACCCTAAACCCCAAACCCTAAACCCTAAACCCAGGTGCCATGTCTGCACCTGGAAGCTGGAGCAGAGAAATGCACCTTCACCACAGCTGCTGCGCAAGTCTTGGACGCTGTGAAACCCGTCACTTTGGTAGCGTCAGTCAGGCAGGCGCTGTACCCTAAACCCTTCTGGCCTCTTCCCAGGGTGGTGCATCGTCAGGGTGCCGTCGCCGCAGCTGGCAGTCATGCATGCTGGGCATCTGAGTGCGCATGCAGCTGTGCAATGCCTGTCGATACTTCCTGGTTGACGTGTTTCCATCACCCCTGCTGCAGATCTTCGCACGGATAACTTCAGGCGCAAGTATGAAGAGGTGAGCCTATTACGGATTTTAGGGCTGGAGCCTGTTTCTGCTTCCGGGCAGAATTCGTTGCTGCGTGTCAGCAATCGCCTGATGTCATACATGTAGATCATATGAATACAAACCAATGGACTGCATCTGGTTGCAAACGTTGCCATTCAACTGTGACACCTCCTGTGTCGAAGCCAAAACTTCAGCGTCGGCAACAAGTCCTTGCAGACGCAATCTCAATGTGTGTACACAGGTGCAGCTGCCGGAGGGTCTGTGCGTCATCGGCGACGCTGTGGCGGCCTTCAATCCTGTCTATGGCCAGGCGAGGTTCCCACAGTATGCTGGAACACGGCTCATGTAGTTTTCGTGGCATCATAACGAGGAACTGAGCGTCCACGAATGCTGCACGCCAGCGCTGCAGCCAGCAGCGCCAATGCGAAACCGACGCAATAAAGCCTCCACGCCAGTCGTCAGGCTGACAGTGCGCGAGTTTGAAGCCCGTGCGAGACCATTCACTCGGCTACGGATTCCCTCTCTTATGACAGCGGAACCTTGACGACCTGGTTGGAGCGACTACCGTGGACCTCATCCTAAACCCTAAACTCTAAACCCTTATGTTTCGGCATGCAGGGCATGACGGTGGGCATCCTGCAGGCGATGCAGCTGCGCGACACGATGCGGAAGCGGCTGAAGACAGCCGGCGGCAGCGCCGCAGCGCGGCGGGCAGCGCTCGCTGGCCTTCCTGCAGAGTTCCACCAGCAGCTGCCGGCGGTGCTGGACTTCCCCTGGACGCTAGCCACAGGTGCGTCAACCGAGCCACCCTCAGCTACCAAGCAATGCCCTGAAGCATTGCCTTGGTCACTCTCGCTGGTCACACCCATCGCGTGTATTATGGCCAGCACACCACCAGCACCGGATGTTTCTCAGCCTGCAGCCGCTTGGCTGCAGGCTGAGCTGCTTCTGTTTTCTAGGGCACAGTAATCAGTCTCAATATGCGCATGCCAACCTAGCGCGGGGTTCTCGCTGCATGGCAGGCGGCGCGCCAAAGGCACACGTGGCGGTGGCGCCGATCGAAGAGATGCTGGAAAGCGCTTCGCTTTGAAACGCTGTGAAGTTATGCCCGTGTTCTTGCCTGCGCAGGTAAGGAGGACCTTTTAGGATTTATGGTTTAGGGTTTAGCGACACACGGCAGGCAGTCGTGGCGGTGGCGCCAGCCAAAAGACAGTAGATGCGTGCTTTTGCTTCCCGAAAGCGCAATGTTCATATCTCACTTTGTCTTGCTGGGCAGGCGAGGGCCTTCAGTGGATATTGGGCGCCAAAGGCAGATGTAGCATGGCGCTGGTGGACAAGGCGGTGGAAAACGTACTTTTCACGAAATAAATTTGTCCATCTACTTGTCCCTGAGCAGGCGAAGGACTCGCGGCGCATGACAGGCGGCGCGCCGAGTATTATTTTTCCTGATAAAAAATATAAAAAAATCAAATTTTATTGAAAAATTTCCAATCTCATTTAAATAAGTGAAGGCAGACGTGGCGGTGTTGCTCCCGCAAAAGCAGTGGGCAGCTCGATGTGCCTGCAGAGGCCGAGGCAGATGCCCAATCGAATCCCTTGGCTGCGCAGGCGAGGACCTCCGGCGCATGTCGAGCGGCGCGCCGAAGGCAGACGTGGCGGTGCCGCTTTCGAAAAAAGCAGTGGAGGCGTACTTTCAGTTTCTCAAGGAGGTGTCGGCGGACGATCCCGTGGTACAGCTGGCCTTCTGGAAGGTGCGCACAAGAAAAAGGGAATCATATATGTAATCATATCTTGCACCTTGCATACTTCCAGCTGTTGACTTCCAGTTTCTGAAGGAGGTGTCGGCAGACGATCCCCTGGTACAGCTGGCCTTCTGAAAGGTGAGCTCAGAAGGTGAGCTCAGAAGGACGGACAATTCTGCTGAAGATGAGGTTGGTAGGCAAACGGGTGAATCGATTTTGCTGCTCGTTGGGCGCCTGCAGGTTGCCGCAGGAATTTTTGGGTGCACTCTGCCAGACCCGACTGTTCGAGAGCTACCTTGCTGCCCTCCTCTGTCAGCGTCGGCACTGGCACAATAGGTGTAGCGCTGTGGTGAACAAGAGTTGCATTGAAAAGCTTTGCTGCCGCCCTGAAACCCTAAACCCTATGACACAGGTCTTCCACATGATCGGCGGGCCTGCAGACATGTTTGCGCCGGGCCTGGTGCTGCGCGCAATGCGCTACTGGGTGGGCGCGCAGCTGCGGCAGCGGCTGGGCGGCGGTGGCGGTGGCGGCGGAGACGGCGGCGGCGCAGGCAGCAGCAACGGCAGCGGTCCTGCGAGGCCAGAGGTCGTGCGCGCTTGAAGCAGCTGATGCGGCGGCAGCAGCTGCCCCCACACTGGCGGCGGTAGCAACCGCCGCGTTGTGATGCTGCCACTCCACAAGCACAAACAGATCGTGGCAGCCTGAAGGTTCCATGACACCAGAAAGCCGCCTTGCAGTTTGGCAACACTGAACACATACATCGCCTGAGAGTCCCTGCACACTGCTCTTAACTTCGGATGGCGATTCTGTTTTCCGAATTGGATTGAGGGAGCATATAACTCCATGCTGCTTATGGGCCGCCACATATTTGTGTGCCTGCAGTTTGTGGCCTGCTGACAGGCTTTGGCGATTGGACATGGTTGCAAGATGGTGTAGGTAGTCTGTACATAGATCTTCATGCAATGGGAGATCTCCGGCGCGCTGTACCAGGTACATAGCGCCATGTATATATCCGCCATGTATATATTTATGGCATGTGGTCAATCAGTCCTGCCCGGTGCCAGTAGCTGTACCGGCCATGATCATGGATCAACTTCTCCGGCAACAAGCCTTCAACACCGGGCTGCAACTACCGTGTTGAAACCTGCATTGAGGTCGACCAGGGAATGTTGTGTCTAGAAGTGGTCAATCCTTTTTGAGCCACCACGGCAGTCGGGAGCCGGTCCACTGGCCGACACTTGCTGCCATTTCGTCTGCCGCCATCAACGCCGAAGCTGCGGCACATCGCCGCTCCTGTTTTCGCTGTTGCCGCCGATGCTCATGTAGATAGTGTGCACGCCGCCGCCGCCATTGCCGACGTCTGGCTGCCGCCGTCTGTACCGTGGGGCTGTTGACACTGCTGATGCCCTGCCGGGGTCTTCGCGGATGCCGAGCTTGGCAGCGGCCGAGCCGAACGTGGCGCCTGCCTTGGCGAGTCTGCCGCCGAGCCGTCCCGAGGTACCCTACAGCAGGAACGCAAGCAGTTCAAGGAGCTGACATGAGCGACGCAAGCGCTTATATGGGCGCAGGGCCTGAGCAGCTGAGATTACCATACGCAGCCACCTCGGCCGTTGTTACCTGTAGGTTGAAAGAGGTCAAGCGGTTGGCGCGTGAACTGGTATCAGGCACCTCTGGACCGTGAGTGGTTTGTGGTCGTCAGGGCGGGGAATTGCAGGGGATGGGCCTGTTGTGACAGCCCCAGCTAATGCGGGTCCTCTCAGTATCTGTACAGCAAGATGTGGACGGCTTCAGAACATGTAAATGCGGCCTCTGCATTACGTCGCAGGCATTGTGGACAGGAAGCTGCAAGCTCCTGTCTGCTTCCTGCTGCCGGTACAAAAGCGCACTTTCGGCAGGACCGATCAATTTCCATTCCACTTTCCGTTTCGACAATTCGCAAGAGCTCATGATCATCTCTGTGCAGTACTGATGCAGTAAGCCCTACCCTGAAGGCTCCGCTGGGATAGGCAGCTCGAAGTTTGCAATTGATGGACCAGCCCTACATGCTGGCGACGCAGAAGCCTGCCGACGCTCCAAAGCTTTCTGCTTACGTCTTGTATCCCTCCCCCGCGATCAAAAGCGGCACTGGACCAACCGGACAGGCCTCGGACACGTCGTCTCAGGTGAAACTTTTCAAGTCTTGCTGTAACCTGAACTCCTCGGTCCACTTCCTTTGCTCTTTTGGCTGTGCCTGCATGGGGTATGCTGACTGTGTTCTGCAACGTGGTCGGCGCTCTCCTCCTGCGAGTACCAGCAGGTGCACATTCAGCAGCGCTGGCTTGCAGGCAACCTGCCTGCGCCGGCTCCGCACGCGCATCAAGAGCTTTGTGGCATCATATGCTGCTGGCCTCGTCGTGTCTTGCCAGGCACCGCGGCACTCAAGACAGCCCTGGCTGGACTCTGTCGGTGATGATCGTTGCTTCCTGGCCGCAGGGCTTTAGCCTGGGGCTGCAGGCGCTGTCGTTAAGCTTCGAGACCGGCAACCCTCCAGAGGGCTCGCACTTCCAGGAGGTGCTGCACCCCGAATAAAGCCTTAAAGCGAATATCACCAACACTTCTGAACTGCATGATGCGCGTACCTGCGCTCCTAGTATTTCCTCAAGAGTGCTTCAGCGGAGGTAGCCGTATAGCAAGCCGAGTCCAGCTTGGTCCCGCCATTCACGGGTGCTATCACGCGCTGTGCAGGTGAAGCGTATCTTCCCGCAGTTCAGCACCCGCGAGTTCCAAGCCTGGCGGCCGTATTTCCTCAGCGCCGTTGACCACGGCAATATTGCCCCCCAGGTGCCTCTCTGGCGAGATGGCTTCGCAGCTTGCATGCAGCAGAGCCGCCACCATCTGCTGGACACAATGTGTCGGCCACATGGGTGCAGTCGCTTCGAGCAAGCCCTCGAAATACATGTCCGCATGAAATTTATGTGTGTCTGGAACATGCAATGCACAATACGCTGCAAGTAGTGCACAGTTGCACACGTGTAGGCTTTGATCCCAGGGCTCAACTGCTGCGCAGGGCATGTTCGAGCGCAAGGACTTCTCGTTGCTGAGCCGCAGCCAGCAGGCGGTGCTGCTGCCAGAGTTCCTGGGCCAGCACGTGCCACCGCGGCCGCCTCGACTGCCGCCGTCTGCTGTGACCGCAGGGCTCAGCTGGCCTCAGTATCTCCTTCAGATCCAGGCGAGCAGCCTCAGCAGCAGCGAGGCCAGCAGCAGCTCTTCTGCCTCCGGCTCTGACACGGAATCATGGTGCGCATCTAATGCCCATCTCGATGCCATCATGCTCAGATTGTACTGCGTTTGCCCTGGTGTGTGTGACTTGACCCTTATGCGGTGCTGTGTGGATCCAGCTACGGCAACATCACGCATGCAGACTGACTGTTGCATCAGTTTTACTGCAAGCATTGAGCAGCTCTCCCTGGGGGATCGCCCGGCCTGGCACCTGGTGCATCTTGCATGCATAGGTGATCACGGACAATGCGTGGGCCACCCTGGGGCGGCATGGCGGCAGAGGCGGCAGCGGCAGCGGCGGCGGCGGCGATGCCGACCTGCCCAGCGAGCCGCAAGTTCTGCCCGAAGGGCACGCGCTTCAATTTCTGGTCAGCGTGCGGCCAGGCGCCGCAAAGCTCCTGGGCCCCGAGGCCCGGACGGAGCTGTGGCTTGAGAGTGTCTCGCTGGCCGCCCTGTGCAAGCTGCCGTCCAGCTTCCCATCGTCTTGACGGATACAGCGCACGAGGCAGAGTGGAAGGCGCAGTTTGGCGTCCTCACAATTCCTCTGCCAGAGCAGCAGCAGCGCATGCGGCCGCCACGCGTGCTAGCCGCGCCGGCTGCACTTTGGCTCACGGAGCAGAATGCGCTGACGGAAGCGGCGGCAATCAGCGCAGCCATCACTGGCATGCAAGAGGCTGGCGGGCCTGACCTGGTGCGCCGCGGCAAGCAGGCCAAGCGGCGCTTTTGGCATGTGGCGGCACTGCGGTTTTCGGCTGTGTAGCATGATCGTCTGGCACGGCGGCCGCGACGCACGCATCCATGCATGGCTCGACCGGGGCCAGTACTCGCCCTGCTCGTCTTTGCGTGGTATGTGCTGGACCCTACGCTCCCCGCGAAGGACGGGGAGGGCAGAGTTAAGAGGTCGCTGCAGACGGTTCTGTGCAGCGGCATGGGGCGTGGCCGCAGCACTACCGGCACCGGCAGGACCTGAAGGCCACCCAGGAGCTGGCGTTGCGTGGTCTGGGGCAGCTGCTGCAGGAGCTCTGAGGCTCACAATTGTTTTGGCCGGATCGATTGGGTGATACAGGGCAGTAGGGCGTGGTTTCGAAGCAGGTTAACATGTTTTTGGTGGGATCAGACCTGCGCGAATTGAGATGCGCCGCGAACATGATGCAGTCTTTCAGACGTCCCCTCTTGGACTTGTGGCACTTCCTTTTGGCTTCGGATGCCCAGTGGCAAGTCTGTGCCAGGCTTGGAAAAAGAAACACATACCAAGGGTACACATAATTATAATGGGTACACATAAATCTTCACGCAGTAGGAGATCTCCGGCGAGCTGTACATGGTATGCTTATGGTCAACCAGTCCTGCGGTGCCGGTAGCTGTACAGGCCATAATCATGGATCAACTTCTGCGGCAACATGCCTTCAACACCGGGCTGCAACTACCGTGTTGTTACCTGCATTGGGGTCCAACAGCTAATGTTGTGTCTCATCAGAGTCGTCCTTCCCTTTTTTTTTCTTTTTTTTTGGTACACGGCAGTCGGGAGCCGGTCCACTGGCCGATACTTGCTGCCATTTCGCCTGCCGCCATCAACGCTGAAGCTCCAGCTTCAGCGTTCGGGACGATTCGATCCCGTCATCATCCCACCGACACTAACCCTCACTGCTGGCGCGGTGCCACAGCGCCGAGGTCCCCAGGGTTTAGGGTCTAGGGCCAGCGACGCCGCCCGCGTGTCGCGGCTCACCTCCTACCGCTGTTCCCCTAAACCCTGAGACACCCGTCACTACCGCCGCGGCGGCGCGACGCCGTGGTCCTCCATCAGGTCCTCCACATACTGCGGCGGGTCGCCCTGTATTGCCAGCGCGTACGCCCCTGCCGCCTTCTTGCCTGCAGGCAATTGAAGTCAAATTTCAGAAGTCATCAGGGCGGAACGCAGTGAACATTTAGGTCTCCACATTCCTGGCGACGGGTTGCCCGCTCTGCCTGAGTTTGTGCCCTCGCCAAGCTGCTGCCTGCAAAGCCGGACACCAGAACGGTCAGCAGCGCCATGCAGCATGAAAGAAAGCGGCGCCGTGCACGTGTCTGGTGGCAGGTGGCCCTGCGCTGCCAGCGTGTAGGGTTTAGGGTTTAGCGCATGCGCCGCCTTGTTGCCTGCAGGCGTGCAAGGTCTCTACTGTCAGCACTGATTTGCGGCAAGGAGATGGTTGCCAACAACTGGCGTTTTACACATGCGCATGTGCATTGCTTTGCTGCTGGCGCGGTCCGCAACTCAGCTGCAGTAGCGCAGAGCTATCAGGACAGAAGGCGGATGGGTTTAGGGTTTAGGGTTTAGGGCTAAACCCTAGCCCCTGGTGGCGAGCAGCAACTGTGAGGTCTGCCGGGTACTGCACCGCCAGACTGTGAACTGTCAGCTTAAAAGTCAGAGAGAAGAGCAATTTTAGGGTTTTGAATCACCCAGATGCTGCCACTTGGCGGTCCAGGAGGTGGAGGGGTCCATGACAGTGAGCAGCGACTGGAAGTTGGGCGTGGTGCAGTCGGACACCCGTTCCCGGTCGCCCTCCATGCCGAAAAAGCCGCAGTTCTCGCAGCCGCTGGTCAGAAACTGCGGCACAAAAGCCATGTGAAGCGTCTCATTGGCGGGTTTGTCTCCATGTGATGTGCATTTTAAGACGCCTTCCCGGTCGCCCTCCATGCCGAAACAGCCGCAGTTCCTTCCCGCCCGTAGTCAGGAACTGCGGGTGACAAAAGCAGAGTGTAGTCTCAATGAAATTGATCAGAAACAATGCAATAATGCAAACACGCTGCCGGTCGCCCTCCATGGCAAACAAGCCGCAGACTCTGCAGCTGCTCGTCAGAACCTGCATTCAGGAGTGCAGTGGTTTGATGAAAGGAATGTTGAGCTGCACGCTAAAGCAGCCACCGCAGCTCCTGCAGCCGGTGTCAGGGACTGCGGCAGTGAAAGGTGCTGCGCATGCTGAGTGGTGCAAACGGCTCGGCAAGACCACAAACACTGCTGCAAGTTGCTTCGGGAGCACAAGGCAATGCAGGTTTTATGGTCGTCAACCGCTGTGTCAGGCCACCCCTTGCCTGGTCGTAGGTCTTCACCAGGCGGCAGCACACGCACGCGCGCAGGTTTTTGCCGAACTCGCGCGGCACCTCTGCCTGCATGACGCCCTGAAAACCCTAAACCCTGCCGCTCCTAACGGTACCGTCGCCGCCGCTGCTCAGCTGGAAGATCTGCACGCCGCTGCCGCTGCTCTGGGACACGTGCAGGGGAAACCCTAAACCCTGATTGCGGCTGTGGCTGCCGGCGTCACTGGGCTACTGCGCCGGCGGTGCCCGGCCGGGCTCTTCGCCGACGCCGACCTGGCAGCGGCTGAGCCGAGCGCCTTGACGAGCCTGCCACAGGGCCGTCCGAGGTACCCTGCAGCAGGATGCAAGCACTTCAAGGAGCTGGCACACGCGCAAACGCTCCTATGGCCCCAGGCCTGAGCAGCTGAGAAGTGCACAGCCACTTCGGCCGTTGTCACCTGTAGATGAGCACGATTGAATTGCTTGCTTGAAACCGAACCAAGTGCCCTATCTGCCGCAAGTTTGTTGTCCACAGCTGGAATTTGAAGCTGGATGGCCTTCTGCGAATGTGTCACGAGACAGCCTGCGCTTTCGCGGAGCCTCTTAAGTAAGACTCTTCAAGATGCAGAAGGCTGCGAAACGTGCAACTGCGATTCAGCCGCGCCTCGCAGGCAATTTAGGCAGGAAGCTGCGCAAGCTCATGTGTGCTTCCTGCTGCCGCTGCATAGGCACGCCGCTGCGCTCGCCAAAGTCCGCATTTGCAAGTTTGCACGCTGATCGTGAGTCTTTCTTCTACCATTTGAGCAGCTGCAGCATCGTGTCGCCGCCATCTCGGACTTTTACGGTCGACGATATCGTGCAGTCGCCGCCTGCAAACCCCCTTGCGTTGTCGGAACAAGCGCTCTCGCAAGGGACTGAGACTGCTGTACATTACTCAAGCATAGTGGACGGCATCCAAGTGGACTCGCGAGTGTGCGGAGTCGGATTTGTGCGGCGCATTGCGGCCGCCATCCACGCCTTAAACGCAACAGCAGCTGAGTCCCGTTCTTGAAACACCACCAGCAGAAGCTACAGTGGGTGGCAGGATCTCAGATAGGCAGCCGCAGCCACCAGCGCGCCTCGGCGCGGCACAGCCGGCGGCCGGCGGCTGACGGCCGAGCCGATTGCCTGAGCACACCGCACGCCAGGCGTCACATAGCTGGGTTGCAACAGCCTCAGAGCCTCCTCCGCAGCAGCATCCGAAACAAGTAGCACCCTGCAGCGAACCAGTGGTTCGTCAGCGGCGAACGAGCCTCCGTACCACTCGGCCGGTCGCGTGGCTGCCGCGGGCCGAGAACCGGCAACCAGCACACCGCAGCCGCCATGGCGACGCTGGTGGAGCGGGTGCGGGCGCTACAGGGCGGGCTGCCGCTGGACGCTGAGGCGCTTGCGGCGCGGAAGGCGGACATCGCGTCTGGCGCCGCGGTGACAGCGGACAACCTGGCGGACCGCCTCACGCAGGTCTGGATTCCGCACGCCTTTAGAACGCATTTAAAGCTTTCGAGTTCCCACCGGACTCTGCCTGCTCAGGCGCTGCTCACTGGTCAGGTGAACCAATCAGCGGCGGCCGTGAACCTCCAGCACGCCGTGTCGGGATTTGCTGGTGCTGCGCTGCACACCCTGCCAGCAACCCCTTTGCACTTGGCACCAGCAGTTTTTGATGCTCCCAGATCTGCAGTGCTGTGGCAACGCTGTCGATGACACTGTGTCGCAGGCGGTGCAGGAGGATGATGCGGCGTCGGACGCCTCCCTCACGGCGCCCGTGGGGCGTGCCAGAAGAAACACGACACATTATATTCAAGTGTCGTTTCCTGACTTTTGTAGCCTATTGTCACACGCAGGCCGTGCAGGAAGGCGACGATGCGGCACTAGATGCATGCCTCACAGCGCCTGTCGGCCACGCTGCCATCCGCACGGCGGCGGCGGCGCTGGCGCCGGCGGCGGCCGAGGCGGCTTTGGCGGCGGCATACGCGCGATTCAGGCGGCGCCCCGGACGCGGCGCGCAGCCGGCGGTGTGGATGCGCTCGCTGCTGGCGAGCCATGCAGGGCACCTTCACAGCTCTCGGGGTGCGGGAACCTAGGGTTTAGGGTTTAGCCTGTTGCCTGTTGTGTTGGTGTGTAGGTGAAATAACCGCTTCCAGCGGCGCCCCGGGCGAGGTGCGCAGCCGGCCATGTGGATGCGCTCGCCGCTGGCGGCCCTCGCGGCTCGACTGTCAAACTTGCGTGGTGAGATTGTATCACCACGCATGACAATTTCCCCTGTCAATTGCTGTTATAACAGCGACAAGACGTGTGGTGCTGGCAGCGCTCGGGACGCGGCTATTTTAAGTTTTAGGGTTTAGGGTTTAGGGTTTAGGCTTTGCCGCGTGGACATGTGCATGTTGGTGCTACCTAGGCCCCGCCTCCAAGTCTTGCGCAGCCAGGCTCAGAACCACCTGCTGAGTGTTCCCGCTCTGCAGTCAAGCCCCACACCTTCGGCGCTCTGGAAGCGTGTCCAGCAGACGCGCATGCTCCAATTGATCGCCTGGTCCGAGCTGTCGACCCAGCGTGTTTCGGAAAGCAGGCGCGGCGCTGCTGCTGGCCGCGTCAAGGGTGGTGTGACGACAGTCTGTACATTCATATATAAAGAATATAAAATAATACTTGATTTGTCTAAGGTTGCAGCATCTGTTGAAAACTTATATACAAAAAATAAAAATAAAATTCGCACACAGCCTGCTTCTGTCGCGGCAGTGCCCGCGGCTCTGCAGATCCTGTCTACCCGTCTGAAATTTTGGTCTACCACTTTTAACACTGAGCACACTTCCTGTTGTGTTGCAGACGCGGCACCGCTGCTGGGCGCGCTGCAGGGCGGAGTCATGGCCGCCGCCGGCGCGCAGGGGCGGCTGCTGTCGCTGGCGGGGCGCCTCCAGCTCGCGCTCGCGCAGCAGCCGGGCGGCGGCGGCGGCGCGGCGCGTCCGCCGGCGCTCCAGTTCGCAGACGACGACGCGCCGCAGGTGCCGCATGTTTCGGCTTGCCCGTTCGCTCGCAATGCACGGGAAGCACTCCCCTGCCGACCGCTCAGATGCGCCAGCAACAGATGCAGCTTTTTCTGATAAGCAAAGCTTAGGAGTTGGTTTAATTCGAATAGGATTAGAATTAGAAAGTTTTCCTGTGGCTGGGACAGAAGCGTGGGAAGCCCAGGAGCGCGTGCCAGGAATCATTTCTTGTGAGGAATGACGTCGAAGGGTTTTCAAACCGGCGGGGCGGCTGCGTGTCTGGCCACCTGCAGCCGCCGGCGCAGACGGGGAGCCGCTTTCACCTCATGGCGTATGTCCCAGCGCCGATTTCACATCATGGTATATGTTCCAGCGCCAACGCCGCAGAGCACCGCCACGGTCGCAGGCTGCCTCGGCAGCCTCCCGTGCACGGCGCCATCGCTGATACCATCGCAGTGGAAAAAGAAGACATACCAAATATTCAATAAACATGAAATTTCGTCGCAACGCTTGCCCTTCCTGTCCTGCCCAGCGGTCGACATGCCCACCCTGGAGGGGACATCAAATGGGCATCGAGTGTGTGTGTGCGATCGAGCAGCCTGTGCGGACTGCCCAAGAACAGCCAGTCAGTGCTGGAGGGTGCACGCAGTCTCTTCAAGGTTCATGGCTGAGCTGCCCGCGTGTCGCAGCCCGCGCCGCCGGCGGCGGACGCCGCAATTGGACCCGGTGGATCCACGCATATTTGTTCGCATCCGGAATCCTGTTTTTGAACATTACTTTTTCCGAAAGTAATCTGTTTTTAAACATTTCTTTCAATATCTGCAGCCGGAGCCGGAGGCGGCGGATGCGATGATGGACCCGACGCCGGCGGCTGCCGCCGCGGAGGAGTCTTCGGACGATGAAGACGGCGCATCGGACGGCGCCTGGGCCAGCGACGGCGAGGACGGCAGCGGCAGCGAGGAGGAGGCCATCAGCGACTGAGGCTGATGGAGCTCCGAAATGACAGAGCTAGGATCCTTCGTTGAGCAAACGTCAGAGCGAGGCCCCTGTCTTCTGCTGATCAGACATTGCACATCTACAGCAAGAGGGAACACGGAGGTACACAGACAATCCAGAATTTTCTGGACAAGCATCTCTAAAGTGGTAGTTACACTGGATGGTCATTGCAACATGCTGTGTGCAAATACGTCGCAATGTGACGTCATCTCTGTGTGCCGTCCTGAGATCTGGACAGACGACAGCGCCAGTCACGCACACACGGTCTCAACTAAAGGGCCGCCTCAATGCATGGCGCGGCAGCGCAGAAACCTAACCTTGCCTTGTGCACATTCCCGATGAGCCTATGGACCTGCTGCTATCTACCCTACATACTTATAATCCTTAATACTGATAACCCTAAATAGCGCTGGAACTCGCAGCCACGAGTCCAAGGACTGTCTGCCCGACGCCTACTACAGGTGCAGGCCGCCCTTCTGCGCAAAGGCGGGCATGAAGGCGGCGCCCTCCCCCGGCGGCCGCAGCGGCGCGCCTGCTGCCGCGGCAAACTGCGCCATGCCCTGAGCATAGCAAAGGTCAATGTCAGTACGGGTCGGAACGGGACTGGTGAAGCTGTGCACATTCTCAGAGCGTACGCGGACATTGAGGCATGCACCCATTAAACCCTAAACCCTATTGAGGCATGCACCCATCATATATCTCATATAGATATCAATATCAACGATACAATGGGAGCTTGTATCATTGATCGGAAAGCGGGACCCGGATCATCAGGGCGACCAGCGTCCACCGCGGCAGGCGCATGAGGTTATGACAAGCGGTGAGAAGTCTGGACGCCAAGATGTTCAGCATCCGCACCTGGTACGGCGGCAGCGTGTAGACGACCTTCAGGGCGCCTAGTTTTGCGGCGACGCGCATGTACAGCGCGTGGCGAGCGAGGCTCATGCGCCCCAGCTCCACCCCAGGGTGGGAGAACTCCCACCAGACGCACCTGTTTTTAAAAATGGAAACACCGCTACTGGACTATGGCATTGTTTGACTAAGTTGACATAAACAGAATTATCTGAATTTGCCAACTTTTCCAAATCTAAATGCGCTCAATCCGCAGCAGGTCCAGCTTCAAAGGGCTTGACAGATGCCAACAGCGTAGCTGTGACGCGCCAGTGCCGCCTCTATCTCTGCTGCCAGCTTGCGCCAGAAGAGAGCGGCCGCAACATGTCGAGGGTCACTCGGCATGCTCCAGAGTGAGTGCACGGATTTCTGCTGAGCTGCCTGGCAAACGACGTCCAGCGGGCTGAGAGTCTCTCCCGGCTGGGCGGCACTCCTCCATCGGCGCTTCAGCTGATACATCATGGCTGACATGAATTTGTTGCTTCACCTCGGCGGCATGCGCCCCGAAGGCCAGGCGTCGTCAAGAGCCGTCTTCTGATATACAATGCAGTAAGGCGTGAGTGGGAGAAGCGCTTGCAGCACACCCTCGAGCGGTTCGCCAGCGAAGATGACGGTGCTTGGAACCCGCATCCAGAAAATTAATTAATTAATTAATTAATTAATTAAATAAATAAGATGAGATTGAAGAAAGTTCAGGAAACCCACAGCGTGAACTTGAGCGGGTCGCCGGCGAAGTTGGCGACGCACAGGAACTTGCCGCTGTACTCGCCCGCGTTGGCGGCGAAGAAAGCCTCCAGGTCGGCTTTGACGGCGTCAAACACCGCCGGCGGCGTCGATATGTCCACCGCCACCTGCACGGGATTGTACCAGTTCCATGACGGGTGTGTCAAAAATGAGGACGCGAGAAGAATGCCATTAGGTCCATTAGGTCCATTAGGTCCACATTAGGTCCATTAGGTCCACCTTGACTGCGTCGAACACCGCTGGCGGCGTCCAGATGTCCACCGGCCCTGCACACACAATGGTCAACACTTCCAGATAATTTATGCCCAAGTCTCCACGTCAGATTTCTCAACAGAGGCACACACAACTGGAAGCCAGCTTCTGTCTTGAGCTGCTGAAACCGGGCAGGGCAGCGGCCGCCAGCCTGGCGTCGAGTAGCCACAGCTTCGCGCACTTTCGCGTTCGGAGCAGAACATGCGAGAGCTTCAGATTGTCACAAACCCTGAAGCCCTCCCAGCGCTTCTCCGAGCGGCTGATGTTGG
>JAABUM010000445.1_pt1 | contig 73267 bp, 81 predicted proteins | sample 5559161 | NCBI WGS metagenome assembly JAABUM01 (sample SAMN10711868, study PRJNA513369) | rock metagenome | isolation source: Antarctica rocks | place: Antarctica: Victoria Land, Siegfried Peak nord
TACTTCCCCCTCTCCCGGAGGGAGAGGGAGCAGACGCATCCTCCCCTGCCGCCACGAACCCCTGCCCGGCCGGGCACAGGTCCAGCACCGGGCACCGCCCGCACGCCGGGTTGCGCCAGTAGCAGCACCGCTGGCCGTGCAGCATCAGGACCTCATGGTTGTCATACACCTGCTGCGCGTCCCAATCCGCCGGCAACTGCGCCGCCAGCACGGCATGGGACGGACCCACCGCCATGCCTGCCGGGATCAGCCCGGTGCGCGCCGCGACCCGGTGGTGGTGGCTGTCCACCGGCAGCGCCGCGCGCCGCAGCACGCTGAAGCTGAGCACGGCGGCGCTGGTCTTAGGGCCGACGCCGGGCAGCCGCTGCAGCCAGGCGCGGGCGTCGTCCACCGGCAGGTCGGCCAGGAAGTCGAGGGCGCCGCCTTGCAGGGAGTCTGCGCCGCGCTCGGCCTGGATGGCGCGCAGGATGGACTGGATGCGCGGCGCCTTCTGCTCGGGCCAGGTGGCGCGGGCGATGGCGTCCTGCACGTCGGCGGTGGGCGCCTCGGCGACGGCGGCCCAGTCGGGGTAGCGGGCGCGCAACGCCTTGAAGGCGGCGCCGCTGTCCGCGTTGCGGGTGCGGTGGGACAGGAGGGAGCTGACGAGTTCGCTGAGCGGGTCGAGGGCGTGGAAGTAGGCGATGGGGCAGCCGCAGAGCTGGCAGAGGCGGTGGTGGATTTCCTGGGCTTTGGCGGGGAGGTCCATGGATGGGAAACGCTGGGATGCAGGGCGGGTTCAGCCTGGCTTGAAGGTGGCGACCGGGGCCGTGCTATGATGCGAGCATGGCAAGCGCAGTAGAACCGGACACAGCGACCGGCAACGGCTTGGCGGACCAGGTTGTGGCGACCTTGCGGGCGCACGAGGCGGAGTTGCGCGCGGCAGGCATGTCCCGGCTGTCCCTGTTCGGCTCGGTCGCCCGTGGTGAGGCCGGAGCCCACAGCGACGTGGACTTGGTAGCTGAATTCGCCCCCGAGGCACGCATCGGGCTATTCCGGCTTATTGCGTTGGAGCGGCAGTTGTCCGACTTGCTGAGCCGCCCGGTGGACCTGTTGCCGGAGCCGGTGGAGGCGCCGCGTTTGCGCGCGAACATTGAGCGGGACCGAAAACAGGCATTTGAGTAATAATCCTGTAGCCCGATTTAAAAAAATTGTAGAAGTAAGTGCATCCAAGGTTATATTTTTAGGTGAAGGAACCGCGCTATATGCCGTCGCTTGATCTTTTCTATATAGATGAACTTATGCCAACGGCCCTCTGCTCTGACCCTTCCGTTGATGCACCGTCATTGCGAGCCGCCTTTGCAGCATGGCGATCCAGGGGCGGCAGGACCGTGCCTGCCGCCCCTGGGCTGCCGCGTCGCTGCGCTCTTTGCAATGACGGAAACGGTCAGGGCAAATGGCCGTTGGTATTATATCGGTGCGAGAGTCTCAGCATGGGGGTGATCGTGGGGCACCACTGGTAATTGATGGTCATCGAGTGGGCACCTTAATAAATAGGAGTTGCGTGGTAATGTTATCTGCGTTGCTCCAGGGCTTTGTAGAAGATGTATTTATAACCGCTTCGCAGAGGAAGTTTACAGATTTGAAAACAGACATTGACATAGCAAAGTATCGGAAAACATTCCGCTTGTGGGGAAACCCAAATTCAGGCAACATCGAAGCCCTGTTCTTAAGATTGTACATCGAAGAAGCACTGAAGGGCCTGAGCTGGCAAAAGTGTGACAATGAGTCGGTCAAGAATAAGCTTCGTGAAATAAATGAAGTTAGAAACGGTATTGCTCATGGTAAAAAGGATTTAACATTCGATCAAAAGTCAGTCTCTTTGAACCTTGCAAAGGTTCGCAGCTACAGAAACTTCGCTGAAAAGTTCGGACAATATTTTGAGGAGCATATCCTTCGTAGATGCTGACAATTTAGACAGCCAATTATCAATGCTCCTGTATCGGACTCCATACAAGAGCTGCAAGTGAGATATATTTGCGATGTGCTGTGGACTCCCCCAAGGCGCTACTCTCAAGCAGTGTAGGACGGAAGAGCATAGCGCCCTCCACTACCAAGCAGCGTGGCATAATGGCAGAGGGCGCCATGCTTATCTGTCCTGCTTGCTTTGAGATCACAATCGCCCTTGATTCACTCTTAATCAATACTTATAAAGCCCACTTTGGGAATGCCTACACTTATGCCAGCATAACAATCTTTAAATCCAATGTCCCGGATCGTACTATTCTGCGGCAAGACAATTATCCTATCTCGTTTGATCCTAAGCCCTCGCCCTTGATGCAACACTAGGCCGGTAGTAACCCTGAAGCCGGAGTCCAGCTTTGTCAAATCAAGGACAACTTGCCCAGAAAGCCCGGGTAGAGAACGCCTTCTAACTACGAACCGGCGGCCTTTAACCTCGTAATCCCATGCCTCCGTACTCACGACAAGCTCCCCTTGCTCGATAATAAATAAATCTCTTCCGCTCTCATCTGCACCGTAAAAGTAAAGGAGGAAGTTTCCGTCCTCATGTTCCATACCAATTAAAGCTGTTCCATTGACCGCAAACGTGGCAAATCCCTCTGGATTAGGATAGCGCGTGAAGTCGAAAGTGAACTCAACGCTTCCTAAGATTATTCTGCCCTTTGATCCTGCAGCAAACAACGTGTGTCCGGCCGAGTGTGTTCTATTCTTATTATAAGGAGATGCTATAGCTTTGATTATCTTTTCTACTGGCAGTAGCCCGCTGGTTTTTGCCTGATGATGATTGGGGCATAGAAGGGTCAAATTGTCTTCAGAATGCTCTTGAACTAGACTGTGTTGAACTACATGGTCATAGTGAAAAAACGGCACGCCACAAGCAACGCAGCCAAAACCACATTTTTGCCGAATGGATCGTTTGATTGCCTCAGGAATTGCTGGGCGTTGTTCTTTCAACATAAATCTTAAATCCGTGCATCTCAGCAGTTTCTCATCCGCATATTTAGTGCGCCGCCCCCAGATAAGCCGCCCGAACCGCCGGATCATCCCGCAACCGCGCCGCCGGCCCGCTCGCCGCCAACCGCCCGTTCTCCATCACATACCCAAAATCCGCCACCTCCAAAGCAGCAGCCGCGAACTGCTCCACCAGCAGCATCGTAATCCGCGCCTCCTTCAACCGTCCAATCGTCGCGAACACCTCGGAAACCAGCCGAGGCGACAACCCCATCGAAGGCTCATCCAGCAGCAGCACATCCGGGTTCAGCATCAGCGCCCGCGCCATCGCCAGCATCTGCTGCTCCCCGCCGGACAGCGTCCCCGCCAACTGCGGACGCCGCTCCGACAGCCGCGGGAACAGCGTGAACATCCGGTCCAGGTCCGCGCTCACGTCCCCCTTCGGCCGGCTCCCCGTCAACCGCGGGAACGCCCCCATCACCAGGTTGTCCGCCACCGAGAGCGTGGCAAACACCCGCCGCCCCTCCGGCGAGTGCGCCAGGCCCCGCCGGGTGATGGCATGGGCCGGCATCCCCGCAACGTCGGTGCCGCCCAGCACGATCCGCCCGCTCTCGGGCTTGATCATCCCCGACAGCGCCCGCAACGTCGTCGTCTTGCCCGCCCCGTTGGACCCGATCAGCGTGACGAGCTGCCCGGCCTCGATACGCATGTCCAACCCATGCAGCACCTGCACCTTGCCGTAGCCGGCGCGCAGCCCCTCCACGACCAGCATCTACGCCGCCTCCGCCACGGTGCCGCCGAGATAGGCGCTGATGACCCGCTCATCCGCCTGCACGTGCGCCGGCAGCCCCTCGGCGATCTTCTGGCCGAAGTCCAGAACAGTGACGGTGTCACACAGCGCCATCACCACATCCATGTGGTGCTCGATCAGGATCAGGGTGATGCCGTGGTCCCTGATCTTGCGTATGATGACCATCAGCTCCTTGATGTCCGGCGCCGTCAGCCCAGCCGCCGGCTCGTCCAGCAGCAGCAGCTTGGGGTCCAGCGCCAGCGCACGGGCGATCTCCAGCACACGCTGCTTGCCATAGGGCAGGTTGCGCGCTTCCTCGTTCGCCAGCGCCTCCAGCCCCACGAAGCGCAGCAGGCTCGCCGCCCGCACCTTCGCCGCCGCATCCTCCCGCTGGGAGCGCGGCGTGGCCAGCGCGACTTCCGCCAGCGACCCGGCATAGGTATGGTGCAGCCCCACCAGCACGTTTTCTATAAGTGTCAGCTCACCGAACAACTGCACATTTTGAAAAGTGCGGGCGATGCCGGCGGCGGCGATCTCCGGCGGCTTGCGCCCGGCGATGCTGCGGCCCTCCAGCTTGATGTCGCCGGCGGTCGGCACGTAGATGCCGGTCAGCACGTTCATCATCGTGCTCTTGCCGCTGCCGTTGGGGCCGATCAGGCCGTGTATGGTGCCGGGCATGACGGACAGGTCCACGCGGTCCAGCGCCTTCAGCCCGCCGAACTGCATGACGATCTGCTGCACCTCCAGCAACGGCCGCCCCGCCGCCACTTCGGGCGCCGCCGCCGACCAGACGTGCGAGTCGTCGCCGTGCGCGTTAATAACGGCATGAGCCTGGAACAGCCCGGGCCGGATGCTGGACAGCGCCGTGCGGACAAAGCCCCAGATGCCGTCCGGCAGGTAGTACACCACGAACAGGATCATCGCCCCGAAGATGGACAGCTTGTAGTCGGTGATCTTGTCCAGCAGCAGCGAGAACACGAAGAACGCCACGCACAGCCCCACCGGCACCAGGATGCCCCGGCGCTCCTCCGGCGCCGCCCGCCGCAGCGCCACTACGCCCGACAGCACCGCTACCGCCGCGATCACTCCGGCGATGATCCGGAACAGCTCGATGTCCGACAGCAGCGCCGGCAGCATGACGATGATGAGCGCCCCCAGCATCGGCCCGACCCGGCTTTTCCGCCCGCCCAGCGTCACCGCCAGCATGAACTGGATCGCCAGCTCGATGCCGAAGTTGTTGGGCGCGATATACTGCTCGGAATAGGCGAACAGCACCCCGGCCAGCCCCGCCAGCCCGGCGCTGCACACGAACGCGATGACCTTGTGCTTATAGACGCTGACGCCCATGCAGTCCGACGCAATCGGCGCATCGCGCAGCGCCTCGAACGCCCGGCCATAGCGGCTGGCGATCAGCCGGTTCACCACCAGCAGCGTCAGCAACAGCCCGGCGACCGCCACGAAGTAGAAGTTGAATTCCCGCATCCGTGCCGCCGACATGTCGAAGAACGGGATGGCGTCCGAGAAATTCCGCACGTCCACGAACACCGGCTTCTGCAGCGTGATGCCCAGCGGCCCGTTGGTCAGGAACGTCATCTCGTTGATGAGGATTTGCACGATGGTGCCGAACGCCAGCGTCACCATCGCCAGGTATGGCCCCGTCACCTGCAACGCCGGCAAGGCCAGCATCATCCCGAACAGTGCCGAAACCAGGATGCCCACCGGCAGCGCGGCGATCATGCCGATGCCAAGCTGGAGGTTCAGCACCCCCGCGGTATAGGCGCCGATCCCCAGCAGCGCCGCATGGCCCAGCGACACCTCCCCGGTGTAGCCGAACACCACGTCCAGCCCGAGCAGCAGGATCGAGAAGATGAGGATCAGCACCGTCAGGTGAACGTAGTAGGGGTTCGTCACCAGGAACGGAAAGGCCAGCAGCGCCGCGACCAGCAGGCCGCCTTTCAACAAGGGCATGGGCAACAGGGGCATGTGCGTCAGACCTTCTTAATCGTGCGCTTGCCGAACAGGCCCGAGGGCTTGAACGACAGCACCAGCAGCAGCAGCACCAGGCCGGGCACGTCCTTGTAGCCGGTCGAGAAATAGAAGCCGGTCAGGGTCTCGGTGATCCCTAGGATCAGCCCGCCGACGATTACGCCCAATCCGCTCGACAGCCCGCCGATGATCGCGACCGCGAACGCCTTCAGCCCCAGCACCGCCCCCATGGTGGCGCCCGTCAGCGTCACCGGCGCCACCAGCACGCCCGCGAACGCCGCCGTCAGGCTGCTCAAGGCGTAGCTGAAGGTGATGACCTGCCCGGTGTTGATGCCCATCAGCCCGGCGGCGTCCCTGTCGTTGGCCGTCGCCACCACGGCCTTGCCATAAACGCTGCGCCGGTTGAACAGCTCGACCGCCAGCATCAGCGCCAGGGCACCGAAAACGATCACTATTTCCATCGGCAGGATGCGCACGCCGGCGATGTTGATCGGCGCCTCCGGCAGCGGCGAGGGGAACTTCAGGTCGTCGCGCCCCCAGACGTTCTCGGCGAGGTTCTTGAGGATGATGCCGATGGCGATGGTCGCCATGATCCAGCCGGACTCGGACTTCATGCGCATGGCCTGGCGCACGCCCAGCCACTCCACCGCCGCGCCCTGCGCCATGCCGAACAGCAGCACCACCGGCAGCATCGCCCAGTAGCCGACGTAGCTCGCCACCGTCAGGCCGACCAGCGCGCCGATCATCAGCGCCTCGCCCTGGCCGAAGTTGAGGGTCCGGGAGGTGGCGAAGGTCAACTGGTAGCCGAAGGCGATGACGCCGTAGATCATGCCGACGGCGATGCCGCTGACCAGGAGCTGGGCTAGGATTTCCATGGGCGGGGGTCCTGGATGCGGTCTTGGTGGAGGGAGGCGGTCAGGGCCGGGGTGCGGTCCTGACGGCCTCCCTCACCCCGGCCCTCTCCCGGAGGGAGAGGGAGAAGGCAGGCAGTGGCTACGCGCGGGGCTTGATGCGGAGGGCCTTGTCGCCGGTCACGTCCTCGTCGTGAGCTGGGACCACCTTGCCGTCCTTGACCAGGCCGAACACCGGGATGTTGCCGCTGATCGCCTCGTGGTCGGTCGCGGTGAAGGGGCGGTCATAGGTCGTCACCACGCCCTCGACCTTCTCCTGCAGGTTCTCCAGCGCCTCGCGCATCTTGCGGCCGTCGGTGCTGCCGGCCTGCTTGATGGCGGCGGCCAGCAGCAGGATGCTATCGTAGCCCTGGGCGGCGGACACCGGGGACGGCATCCGCTCGGTCTTGTAGGCGGCCTGGTAGGCTTCGATGAACGCCTTGCGCCGGGGCGTGTTGGGCAACTGGATGAAGGTCTGCGGCATCACCGCGCCGTCGCCGTTCGCGCCCGCGGTGTCGATGAAGCTGCTCATGCTGAGGGTCCAGCTTCCGATCAGCGGCACCTTCCAGCCGAGCTTGGCCTGGCCGTTGGCGATCTGCGCCAGCTCCGGCCCGATGCCGTAGGTCAGGATGACGTCCGCCCCGGCCTCCTTGGCCCGCAGGAGCTGGGCCGTCATGTCGGTGTCCTTGATGTTGAACTTCTCGGTCGCGACGGCCTTCACGCCCTTGGCCGCCAGCGCCCGCTCCAGGTCCTCGCGGCCGAGCTGGCCGTAGTTGGTGCTGTCGGCCAGGATCGCGGGCTTCTTGAAGCCGCGGCGGCCGACGGCCTCCTCCACGATCATCGCGGACTGGATGATGTCGTTGGCGGAGGTGCGGAAAACGTAGTTGCTCTTCTCCTTCGGCGCGGCGAACTGCTGGGCGATGACGGTGCCGGTCGCCACGTTGTTGATGACGGGGATTTCGGCTTCCTGGTAGAAGCGCTGCGACGCCAGGGCGACGCCGGTGTTGATGAAGCCCAGGGTGGCGACCACGCGCTCCTTGTTGATCAGCTCCTGCGCGATCTGCACGCCGACCTCGTTGCGCGCTTCGTCGTCGCGCTCGACGGCGACCAGCGGGCGGCCCAGCACGCCGCCGGCCTTGTTGATGTCGGCGATGGCCAGCTTGACGCCATCCCGCATGGAGACTCCCATGCTGGACGACCCGCCGGTGAACGGGCCGGTCAGGCCGATCTTGATCGGGGCGCCGGACTGGGCGGCGGCCGGGCCGGCGGTCAGGCCGGTGATGGCGGATGCGGTAATGGCGGCGGTGGCAAGCAACACCTGGCGGCGGTTGAGCATGTGGCGTTTCCTCTGTTCATGCGCGTTGTGCGCATGGCACCCATTTGATGGATGCCTGGGCTATAGCATGATTTTGGGACGGGAATAGGGCGGGGATGACGTTGCCATGAACTTCGGCGCAGTGGACCGAGGACTTATGCCCGGGTGCGCCGGCCCTTATATCCGTCGCATGACCCAAGCACTCCCGGCGCCGCGCTCAACCTGCACTGGCAGGGCGCTGCCATGATCAGCCGTAGGCGTGCCCTGACGCTGGCGCCGGCTGCCGTGCTAGGTGCCGGGCTGCTGGGCGTCGCGGCCTGGACCCGGCTGCGGCCTGGCTCCGACGGGTCCGCAGTGCCGATCGGCGGGCCGTTCAGCCTGCTGGATGGCGATGACCGGACCGTCACCGACCGGGATTTCCGCGGCCGGCTGATGCTGGTTTATTTCGGCTACACCCACTGCCCCGACGCTTGCCCGACGGCGCTGCAGGACATGGCGACGGCGCTGGACGACCTGGGCGCCAGGCGGCAGGAGGTCGCCGCGCTGTTCATCACCGTGGACCCCGAGCGCGACACGCCATCGGTGATGAAGGACTACGCCGCCAACTTCGGCACCGGCATCACCGGCCTGTCCGGCAGCACGGAAGCGGTGACGGCGGCGGCACGGGCCTACCGCGTCTATTTCACCAAGCGTCCGAAGGCGGACGGCTACGACATGGACCACAGCAGCATTATCTATGTAATGGACCGCCAGGGCCGCTTCCTGTCCAACTTCATGCACGAAACGCCGGACCAGATCGCGGCAAAGCTGCGCGGATTGGTGTAGAGGCTGTTCCCTCTCCCTCCGGGAGAGGGCCGGGGTGAGGGGGTCTCGGCTGCGGAGCAGGGCACCGCCGGCTCTAGCGGCACGCAGTCCTGTGTCGGCAAGGATCGCGCCTCAAGACCCCCTCACCCCGACCCTCTCCCGGAGGGAGAGGGAGCAGGAAAGGTCAGCTATCCGCGCGCGGCAGCCAGGGAATGCGAGCGACCTCGATGCCTTCGTCGGCCAGGGCCTCCGCCTGCTCGGGCGTGCTCTCGCCATAGATGCCGCGCGGGTCGGCGTCGCCGTTGTGGATGCGACGGGCCTCCTTGGCAAAGTCGGGGCCAACGTAATCGCAGTTTCGCTCGACCTCGGACCGCAGGCGCTGCAAGGCGGCACGCACCTTGTCGGGCAAGACGGCGCCCTTTTCCCCCACTGGCTCCCTGGGCGGTAAGTTCACAGGCACCTTGGCGGGCGGTGTTGCCGCAGCCTCGCCGGTCCGGCCGTCCAGCACCGGGCGGGACTTGGCGATGCGGGGGGCCATCAGGGCGCGGTTGATGCGGGTGCCGCCGCAGACCGGACACTCGACCAGGCCGCGGCCGGCCTGCACATCGAAGGCCGCGCTGTCGCGGAACCAGCCGTCGAAAGCATGGTCGGCGCTGCACCGGAGCTGGTAGTGGATCATAGTTGTAACATGGCCGGCGCCGGGCGGCGTGCAAGCCGCCCCCGGATGTCCCCCCGGGGATGCAAGGGCGGGAGCGTCAGGCAGGCAGGCGTCAGGCCGCAGTCAGCAGGGCGTCAAGCTTGCCGGTGCGGTCCAGCGCCATCAGGTCGTCGCAGCCGCCAACGTGCCGGGTGCCAATGAAAATCTGCGGCACGGTGTCGCGGCCCGAACGCACCTCGCATTCCGCCCGCTGCGGCGTGCCGTGCGGTGCGTCAATCTCGCGGTAGGCCGCGCCTTTCTTGTCCAGCAGGGTAAGCGCACGGGTACAGTAAGGACACCAGGGCTGGGTATAAACGTCTATGGCGGGCAATTCGGTTTCCTTTGCTGCTGCATGGGATGGGGCCGCGCGGCGCGCGGCGCAAGGGCTGCCGGGTCTGCCGCGGGTCACGTCAGCCGCTGGTCTGCCACCCGCGCCGCGGCCAGCACGTCCACCCGGGCGGCGCCCGCGTCCAGCAGCGCCCGCGCGCAGGCGTCCGCCGTGGCGCCGGATGTCAGCACGTCGTCCACCAGCAGCACGCGGGCGTCCAGCAGGATCGCCACGCGGGACGCCCGCACCTGGAACGCGCCGGCCAGCTCCGCCCGCCGCTGCGCCCCGGACCGATGGCCCAGCGACGCAGTCGGCCGCACCCGGCGCAGCCCGTCCAGCACCGCCGGCCGCCCCGTCAGCCGGGCCAGCGCCTGCGCCAGCAGCGCCGCCTGGTTGTAGCGCCGCGACAGCAGCCGCCGCCGGTGCAGCGGCACCGGCACCAGCAGGTCCGCCGCCCGCAGCAATTCCGCGCCGGCCCGCGCCATGTGCGGCGCCAGCGCCCGCGCTACCTCGATCCGGTCGCCGTACTTGAACGGCATCAGGATGCGCCGGGCCTGGTCGTCGTAGCGCAGCGCAGCCCGCGCTGCGCCCCAGGCCGGCGAATGCTCCCGGCAATCGGCGCAGGTGCCCGCCAGGCCGCCCTGCCCCGCCGCCTCGAACGGGACGCCGCAAGCGTCGCACAGCGGCGCGGTGACGAACCCGGTCCGGGCGAAGCACGCCGGGCAGAACTGCCCCGGCGCCCCCACCGGGCTGTCGCACGTCAGGCAGTGCGGCGGCAGCAGCAAATCCAGCGCCACCCGTCCGGCCCGGCGCAAGGCGGACAGCGCGCGACCGGCTGCGGGGGACGGGGCGGATGCGGACATGATTGCTCCGACATGCAGCCTACCGGGTTCCGCCCGCGCCGGCCAGCCTTGGCGGCGGGCCGGGCCGGGCGCACATGGGGCGGTATGACTGACCCTGCCCCCTTCGACCGCCAGGCCGTGCGCCTGCACCGGGACCGCGCCGCCGCCACGGTGGACCGGGTGGCCCCCATCCTGCTGGACGCCGCCGAGCGCCTGCTGGACCGCCTGGACGACACCACCCGCCGCTTCACCCGCGCGCTGGACGTGGGCGGGCGCGGCGTCGTCGCCCCCCTGCTGCGCGCCCGCGGGATTGAGGTCGTATCCTGCGACCTGTCCGCCGGCATGGCCCGGCGCAATGGCGGCCCCTGCGTCGCAGCCGACGAGGAGTGGCTGCCCTTCGCCCCCGCCAGCTTCGACCTCGTGGTGGCCAGCCTGTCCCTGCACTGGGTCAACGACCTGCCCGGCGCCCTGATCCAGTTGCACCAGGCCCTGCGGCCCGACGGCCTGCTGCTGGCCAGCTTCCCCGCGCTCGGCACGCTGGCGGAGCTGCGGACGGCGCTGACGGGGACGGAGGCGGAGATGCTGGGCGGCGTGTCTCCCCGCGTGTCGCCCTTCCCCGACCTGCGCGACCTGGCCGGGCTGCTGCAACGCGCCGGCTACGCCCTGCCGGTGGCGGACGTGGAGAGCATCGCCGTGGCCTACGCCGATCCTTTTGCGCTGTTGCGCGACCTGCGCGCCGCCGGGGAGGCCAACGCCGTCGCGCTGCGGGACCGCCGCCCGCCGCCCCGCGCGCTGTTCCCCGCCGCGCTGGCCGCGCTGCCGCAGGCGGACGGGCGGGCGCCGGCAACCCTGCGCATGGCCACCGTCACCGGCTGGGCGCCCGGCCCGCAGCAGCCGAAGCCGTTGAAGCCCGGCAGCGGCCGGATCAGCCTGTCCGACGCCTTGAAGGGCTAGCGCCGCCGCGCGGCGCCCAGCGCGTCAGCCCCTGGAAGAACTGGTTGACGAACACGTCCGACGCGATCCGCAGCAGCCGCCCGCCGGCCAGGGTAATCGGGCCGGACACCGTGCCGGCATAGCGCCAGGTCAGCAGGGTCTGCCCCGGCGTCCGCTCCGCCAGGGTGACGTGACCCACGGCGCTGCCGCCGCCGAACAGCCCGGCGGCGTCGCCGGCCAGCGTCAGGCGGCAGGGATGCTCCAGGTCCGACATCTGCAAGCCGGCCTCGCACCGGCTGCGAAGGCGGCTCACGCCGAACATGATGACGGCGCGGAACCGTCCCTCGCCGACCTGCTCCACCCGTTCGGCGCCGGGGATCAGGCTGCACAGCACAGCGGGGTCGAGCAGCGCCGCCCACACCTGGTCTGCCGGGGCGGCCACCACGACACTCCCGGCACCGGCCAGCGGGCGGCCCACGCCGCTCAGCTCCCCTTGCGGCCCGGCGCCGGGGGCCTGCCGCCGGCCAGCGCCGCGCTTTCCTGCTTGAGCGGCCGGGACACCGGGCACGCCTCCTGGACGTAGCCGTTCAGGGTGTTGACCAGGTTCTCGCGGACCTGGCGGTAGAACACGAACTGCCCCCGCTTCTCGCTCGTCACCAGCCCGGCCGCCTCCAGCACCGACAGGTGCTGGGAGATGGATGGCTTGGACATCTCGAAGCGCGAGGCGATGTCCCCCGCGCTCAGCTCGGTATGGGCGAGGTAGGCCAGTATCTTGCGGCGCACTGAGGAGGACAGGGCTTCGAAGACGCGCTGCATGGCGGTGTCCGGTTGTGAAGTCGAACCTTATTTAGGCATGAAACTAAGGGATTGATAGCCCGCCCTGCCCGGGCTGCGCCGGGTGGGTCCGGCCGGAACGCCTCACGCGCCGTCTCGGGCACCATCCGGCATCCTGCCGCACATGAACCGGCAAATGCCGGCGTTGCCGAGCATGGCGTCGAAGATCGGATGAGCGCCACGCCGCAGCCGCCGCGCCCACGCCGAATCAGCGGCTTCCAGGCAGGCGACGACCACACCCGCCTCTTGCCGGCAGGGCAGCCCGGGACCAGTATGATTCCGCAACATTCGGAGCGAGGTCGCCGCATGATCGTCGTCACGACTGAGAACGTCGCCGGGCATCGCACCGCGCGCACGCTGGGGCAGTGCTTCGGCGTCGTCGTCCGCAGCCGCGGGCTGGGCGGCAACCTCATGGCGGGCCTGCGCTCCATCGTCGGCGGCGAGATCAAGGAATATACGCAGATGCTGGAGGAAGCGCGCCGCCAGGCCCTGGACCGCCTGGTGCAGAACGCGACCGCGATGGGCGGGAACGCCATCCTGATGATGCGCTACGACGGGTCCGAGATAGCTCAGAACATGAGCGAGATCGTCGCCTACGGCACGGCAGCGGTCATCGAACCCGCCGCTTGATCGTGTTGCTGGTCTGGTGCACCTTCATCTTCGGCCCGGTCGTGATCTGGGTGCTGTTCCGCGACGGAGGCTACAAGCGCCGCCCGGATGAGCGGCCGACCGGGCCGGGCTGGGAGCGGACGGAGGAACGCTTCGTGGACCCGACGACCGGGCAGGTGCTCGATGTCTGGCATTGCAGCCGAACCGGCGAGCGCGCCTATGTCCGGGCGTCCTAGACTGCCCGCCAGGCTCATGTGCCACGCCACAACCGGCGCCGGGCTGCGCCGGATCAGCCTGGCCGAGGCGCCTTGCCTTATCCCTGATGGCTGGGGACTGACCCGGCGCGGCCAATGGGCCGGCGCAGCAGCCATCCCGCCGCAAGGCCCAGCGTCGCCCACAGCGCGGCGGTGGCGGCCAGCGACGCCCAGACGAAGCTGCGGGCCAGCACGGCCGCTTCCCCGTCCGGAGCGAACGGCAGCTGCGGCGCACCGGCCAGATGCGGCGCCAGCAGCAACGCAACACCTGCCAGGCGGAGCCAGGGCTGCCGCGGCAGCACCAGCATCCAAAGCCCGGCCGCCGTGGCAAGTGCGGTGCCGAGCCACCAACCCTGGCGCAGCAGCAAGTCCGCCGTCTCCATGCCCGGCGGCTCCGGCGGCAGTCCCAGCGCCGGGGCGGCGGCAAAGGCCAGGAAGCCCGCGGCGCCCCACGCCAGCCCGGCCAACAGCGTTACGGCCCGCCCGCTCAGGCAGATGGCGCCGACGAGCAGGAACGCGAAGCCAACGCCGAGCAGGATGTCGGCGCCCAGGGTGTAGGTGGTGCGCTCCAGACCCTCTGCCGGCTCCCAGTCATGGCTGCCGGCGGCATGGTCGTGCGCGGCACCGGCGGCGTGCTCCTGAATTTCGGCCAGCACGATCAAGGGCCGGGTCGTGACGGACTGCGCCGCGAAGAACACCAGCCCGCCCAGCACGCCCGACAGCAGCGCCGTCACCAGGACGGCGCGCAGAGTCAGTGGCACGGGAACCCTGCGGCGTGCCGGGCGTCATGCGCGGCGTTATGGGCCGCGCTGACGTGGCTGAACCCGACGCCGAGCACGAAAACGAAGCCCAGGGCCAGGGCGACCAGGCCTGGCACCTGTGTGGCCGGACGCGCCGCGGCGGCCGTATCGGTGATGGGTGCAGCATGGGCCATGACGGCGCTCCTCTGGATGCGTGCGGCTCGGGCATGGAGCCTGCCCCATGCACAGTTGCCGATACCACCGACAGTCCTGCGCCTGCAACGCAGTGTCTGCGCCCCACAACGGGCGGAACCCGGACTCAGCCGCCAGTCAGGCTCATGTGCCGCGCTACCGCAGGCGCCGGGCTGCGCCGGTCTATGACGAAGTCGTGGCCCTTCGGCTTGCGGGTGATCGCGTCCTGGATCGCGGCGTCCAGCGCCGCGTCGTCCGCGCCGCCGCGCAGCACCCGGCGCAGGTCGGCCGCGTCGTCCTGGCCCAGGCACATATATAGCGTTCCCGTGCAGGTCAGCCGCACGCGGTTGCAGCTTTCGCAGAAGTTGTGGGTCATCGGCGTGATGAAGCCCACCCGCGTCCCGGTCTCCGCCACGTCGAAGTAGCGGGCGGGGCCGCCGGTTTGGTAGCCGGTCTCCTGCAAGGTCCAGTCCTGCCGCAGCCGGCCGCGCACCAGGCACAGCGGCAGGTACTGGTCCGTGCGGTCGCCGCCGATGTCGCCCATCGGCATGGTCTCGATCAGGCACAGGTCGTGGCCGTGCTTGCCGCACCAGGCCAGCATGTCGCCGATCTCGTCCTCGTTCACGCCCTTGAGCGCGACGGCGTTGACCTTCACGTGCAGCCCGGCCGCCTTCGCCGCGGCGATGCCGTCCAGCACCTTGTCCAGCCGGCCCCAACGGGTGATGGCGGCGAACCGCTCGGGGTCCAGCGTGTCCAGGCTGACGTTCACCCGGCGGACGCCGGCGGCGAACAGCGCCTCGGCGTGCTTGGCCAACTGGGTGCCGTTGGTGGTCAGGGTCAGCTCGCTCAAGCCCCCGCCCTCGCCGCCGGTCCCGATGCGCCGGCCCAGGCGCTGGAACAGGGTCAGGACCTCGCGGCGCACCAGCGGCTCGCCGCCGGTGATCCGCAGCTTGTGGGTGCCCAGGCGGATGAAGGCGGCGCACAGCCGCTCCAGCTCCTCAAGCGACAGCACCTCCTGCTTGGGCAGGAATGTCATGTTCTCCGACATGCAATACACGCAGCGCAGGTCGCAGCGGTCGGTGACGGAGACGCGCAAGTAGGTGATGGCGCGGCCGAACGGATCAATCATGCCCATAATGTCGGCGTTGCAGAGGCCAGGTTCAACCTGTGTTTCCGCCATGGGAATCAGGATACCGCTTCCTGCTCCCTCTCCCTCCGAGAGAGGGTTGGGGTGAGGGGGTCTTGAGGCGTGGTCCCCACCGACGCAGGACTGCTTGCTTCCGAGACCGGCGGCACCCCGCTCCGCAACGGAGACCCCCTCACCCCGGCCCTCTCCCGGAGGGGGAGGGAGCAGAAGGCTCTTTACTCCCGGTCGTCGTCCAGGATGTTCAGCGCCACCACGGCGGTGTTCACCAGCACCTTGCCGGCGTGCTCGAAGTTCACCGTCACCCGGTCCCCGATGGCGGATTGCACCTGGCCCACGCCCCAATCGGGCCGGTCCGGGTGCAGCACGCGCATCCCCGGCTCGATCAGCGATCCCAGCGCGCGGTGCGTCATAAACGGGGCGTCATGAGCGGGGCATCACGAGCAGGGCGTCATGGACGAGCCATCACGACATGCCACCGCGCGCCGCGACGGGCCACAGGCACTCCACCCGCCCGCCGCGCACCCCGACATACCAGTCGAAGCGGTCCACCGTCGGGTCGCAATGCCCCGGCACCAGCCGCAACTTCTCGCCCAGCCGGGGCCCGGACGCATCCCTCTCCCATTCCAGCTTGCCATGCTCATCCGACGCGCCGGTGTAGCGCACGCCGCCCTCAACGCTGGGCACCTGCCCCCACACCAGCGGCATCCCGCTGTCCACCGCCACAGCCTTGTGCCCGGCATCCAGCACCGCCAGGCCCGGCCGCGTCGCGCTCATCACCGTCGCCAGCACGAACAGCGCGTGCCGGAACCCCGCCGCCTCGCCGCCGCCGTTGCGGGCATAGTCCGCGTCCATGAAGGCGTAGCTGCCGGCCTGCACCTCGGTGAACACGCCGCTCGCTGCCTCGTGCTCGAAGCTGCCGGTGCCGGCGCCGCCCACGATGGCGCAGTCCAGACCACGCTGGCGCAGTTGCTCCACCGTGCGCCGCGTGTCCTCCACCGCGGCGGCGATGGTGGCCGCGCGCTCCCCGGCGTCCCGGACGTGCTGGGCGCTGCCGTGATAGGCCTGCAGGCCGCCGAAGCGCAGGTGCGGGGACGCCGCGATCCCCTCCGCCAGCGCCACCGCCGCCGGGCCGGGCGCGACGCCGCAGCGGCCCGCGCCCACGTCTATCTCCACCAGCACCATCAACCGCACGCCCGCGTCCTCCGCCGCGGCGGCCAGGTGCGCGACCTGGGCCGGGTCGTCCGCGCAGACGGCAACGCGGGCGATGCGGGACAGCGCGGCGAGGCGGGCCAGCTTGCGCCCGCCCACGACCTCGTTGCTCACCAGGATGTCCGGCACGCCGCCCCAGGCCAGCGCCTCCGCCTCCGCCACCTTCTGCACGCACTGGCCCACGGCGCCGCGGGCCATCTGCAGGTGCGCGATCACCGGCGACTTGTGCGTCTTGGCGTGGGCGCGCAGCCGGGCGCCAGTGGGGCGCAGCAGGGCGGCCATGCGGTCGAGGTTGTGCTCGAGCGCATCGAGGTCCAGCAGCAGCGCCGGGGTGTCAACCTCGTCCTCGCTCATGCCGGGCTGGGCAGGGGGCGCTTGCAGCATCAGTGCCCCGCGTTCTCTCCGGAGAAGTCCGGCGCCTGCAGGCCGGACGCCAGCAGTTGCTCGCTCAGCGCCGCCTTCAGCCGTTCCAGCCCGGCGTCGTCCCGCGCCTCCGCCCGCGCCACCAGCACCGCCTGCGTGTTGCTGGCGCGCAGCAGCCACCAGCCGTCGGGGGTCAGCACGCGCACGCCGTCAATGTCGTTCAGGTCGGCGCGTGCGGCGCGCAGCCGGGCCGCGACCTCCTGCACCACCTGGAACTTGCGGGTATCATCGCAATCGAAGCGCAGTTCCGGCGTGTTGACCACTTGCGGCAACGCCAGGCGCACGGCGGACAGCTTCCGGTCCATCCGCGCCACGATGCCCAGCAGGCGCACGGCGACATACAGCGCATCGTCGAAGCCGTACCAGCGGTCGGCGTAGAAAATGTGGCCCGACATCTCGCCGGCAAACGGGGCGCCGATCTCCGCCATCTTGGCCTTGATGAGGCTGTGGCCGGTCTTGAACATCATCGGCACGCCGCCGGCCCGGCCGATCTCGTCATACAGGACCTGGCTGGCCTTCACGTCGGCGATGATGGTGGCGCCGGGGTGGTTGCGCAGCACGTCGCGGGCCAGCACGACCATGAGCTGGTCCCCGGCCAGCATCCCGCCGCCATCGTCCACCACGCCGATGCGGTCCGCGTCGCCGTCGAAGCCGATGCCCAGGTCCGCGCCGTGTTCCCGCACGGCGGCAATGAGCTGCTCCTGGTTGCGGGCGATGGTGGGGTCCGGGTGGTGCGCGGGGAAGCGGCCGTCAATTTCGGCGTTCAGCACGGTATGCTCGCCGGGCAGCACCTGGAGCAGCCGGGTCAGCACCTCGCCCGCGGCGCCGTTGGCATTGTCCCAGACGATGCGGAGCTTGCGGTCGCTGCCGTCCCAGTCCTGCACCAGCCGGGCCACGTAGGCGTCGGTCACGTCCACCGGGCGGTCGCTGCCCTGCGCCGCCGCGACCACGTCCCCGGCCGCGGCCAGGCGGCCCAGCAGCTGGATGTCGGGGCCGAAGAACGCCTTGCGGCCCAGCATCATCTTGAAGCCGTTGTAGTCCGGCGGGTTGTGGCTGCCCGTGACCATGACGGCGCCGTCCGTCTCCAGCGTCGTCGCGGCGTAGTAGAGCAGCGGCGTCGGCCCGCGGCCCACCCGCAGCACCTCCATGCCGCTGGCCTTCAATCCCTCGGTTAGCGCCGAGGCCATCTCCGGCGAGGACAGGCGGCCGTCATAGCCCACGGCGACGCGATGGCCGCCCGCCCGCGCGACGACCGTGCCGAAGCAGCGGCCGATGGCAAAGGCGTCCGCCGCATGGAGCGTGCGCCCGACGACGCCGCGTATGTCGTACTCCCGCAGGCTGGTCGGGTCGAAGTCGTGCCGGAAGCCCGTTGCCAAGTCCATCATCCCAGGTCCATCAGCCTTGCCCGTCCGTGTAGTGCCGCAGGAACTCCCGCACCGCCGGCGCCAGGTCCGGGCGCTTGAGCGCGAAGGCGATCTGCGCCTCCAGGAAGCCGACCTTGTCGCCGCAGTCGAACCGCCGGCCCTCGTAGCGCAGGCCGTGGAACGGCGTGTGGCCGATCATCTTGGCCATGGCATCGGTGAGCTGCACCTCGTTGCCGGCGCCGCGCTCCATCAGGGACAGGTGCTCGATCACCTCCGGCAGCAGGATGTAGCGGCCGATCACCGACAGGTTGCTGGGCGCGTCCTCGGGGTTCGGCTTCTCGACCAGGCCGAGCACCTCCACCATGCGCCCGTCGTCCCTGCCGATCCGCAGGATGCCGTAGCGGTTGGTCTGCTCGTGCGGCACCTCCGCCACGGCGACCACGTTGCCGCCGGTCTGGGCATAGGCGTCGGCAAGCTGCTTCAGGCAGGACGTGTCGCTCAGCACCAGGTCGTCCGGCAGCAGGATGGCGAAGGGGTCGTCGCCGATGAAGGCGCGGGCGCACCAGATGGCGTGGCCCAGGCCCAGCGGCACCTGCTGGCGCACCGTCGTGATGCTGCCCGGCGGCACCCTCATGGTGTCCAGCATGGCGATCAGCTCGGTCTTGCCGCGCTCCCGCAGGTTGGCCTCTAGCTCGACCGCCACGTCGAAGTGGTCGATGATCGCCGTCTTGCCGCGCCCGGTGACGAGGCAGAACTGGTCTATTCCCGCCTCGATCGCCTCCTCGACGGCATATTGGATCAGCGGCTTGTCCACGACGGGCAGCATTTCCTTGGCCATCGCCTTGGTCGCGGGCAGGAACCGGGTGCCGAGGCCGGCTACCGGCATGACCGCCTTTCGCAGCTTCTTGATCACTTGAGGGCGTTCCATCGTGTGTGTTGGGGGCCTGCGGCCCGTAGCGTACGGCGGACCGTGCCACGCCCGGCAGGGTGCGGCAAGTTTGGCGCTTCCCCCTCTCCCTCCGGGAGAGGGTCGGGGTGAGGGGGTCTTGGCTGCGAAGCGGTGGACGAGGGTACCGCTGGAGCACGTCCCTGCTTCGGCAAGGACCGCGCCTCAAGACCCTCTCACCCCGGCCCTCTTCCGGAGGGGGAGGGGGAAGGCAGCAAGCGGTTAGCCGTCCAGCAGCGTGTCCCGCGCCTGGTTCACCCGCGCCGCCAGCCAGTCGGAGCCGCCGCCATCCGGGTGCGCCACCCGCATCAGCCGCACCCAGGCGGCGCGCACGTCGCTGTCCGACACCGGGTCGTGCAGGCCCAGGACCGCCAGCGCCTCCGTCCGCGGCATCCGGCCCGGCCGGGGCGGGCGGGCGCCAGGCGTGCGCGGGGACGGTAGCCGCCCCTCCTGCCACCAACTCCAGGCCAGCGGCCCCAGCAGCACCGCGGCCAGCAGCGCCGACGCGCCCCGCCCGGTCAGCAGCAGCCCGGTCCCGATGGCCAGGCCGGCCAGCGCCGCCACCCAGCCCAGCATCGCTTTCAGGTTCGCCACCCGCGCCCGCGCAAAGGCCCGCGCCGACCACAGCAGCAGCGCCAGCGCCACGAGGCCGAGGGCGACGGGGATCATGCGCGCCCCATTTCCGCAGCCGGGGTCATGCCGCCGGGTCCGCCACCCCGAGCATCTGCGCCGAGTCCACGCCCCGCACGCCTTCCATCGCCGCGACGGCGCTGACGTTCACGATGCCGCGGGCCGTCACGCTGGGCACCAGAACGTGGATCGGCTTGCTCATGCCCAGCAGCAGCGGGCCGATGGCCAGGCCGTCCGCCCCGGCCTTGAGCAGGTTGAAGGCGATGTTGGCCGCGTCCAGCCCCGGCATCACCAGCAGGTTCGCCGTGCCGGTCAGGCGGCTGTCCGGAACCGCACGGTCCCGCAGCGTCTCGATCAGGGCGGCGTCGGGGTGCATCTCCCCGTCCACCTCCAGCTCCGGCCGGGCCGCGCGCACCAGGGCCAGGGCGCGACGCATCCGCCGCGCGCTGTCCGAGGTGCTGGACCCGAACGAGGAATGCGACATCAGCGCCGCCTTGGGCACCAGGCCGAAGGCGAGCACCGCGTTGGCAGCCAGCCCCGTCATCTCCGCGACTTGCTCCGCAGTGGGTTCCAGGTTCATGTGGGTGTCGCAGACGAACAGCGCGCCCGTTTGCAGGATCAGGCAGGACAGCGCGTAGATGCGCGAGACGTCGGGCCGCCTGGGGATGATCGGCATGACGTACTGCATGTGCCGCCACCAGTCGCCGGTGCCGCCGCAGATGGCGGCGTCGCACTGCCCAGATTGCAGCAGCATCGCCGCGGCGACGGTGGGCCGGCGCAGGATGCGCCGCGAGGCGGCGTCGGGCGGCGTGCCGCGGCGTCCGACCAGGTGCTGGTACTCAGCCACCAGGGGGTCGAACACCGCCGCGTCCACCGACGGGTCGAGTATCCGCACCGCGCCGTCCAGGTCCATACGCAGGCCCATCTCGCGCACCCGCGCCTTGATGTGCTCGCGCCGCCCCAGCAGGATCGGCCGGGCGATGCCATCGTCCACCAGGGTCTGCACGGCGCGCAGCACGCGCGGGTCCTCCCCTTCGGCATAGACGATGCGCTGCGGCGACGCCTTCGCCGCCTCGAACACCGGGCGCATGAGCTGGCCGGAGCGGAACACGAAGCGCTCCAGGTCGCGGCGGTAGGCGTCGAAGTCGGCGATGGGCCGCTTGGCGACGCCGCTCCGCATGGCCGCGGCGGCGACGGCGGGGGCGATCTGCAGGATCAGCCGGGGGTCGAACGGCTTGGGGATGATGTATTCCGGCCCGAACACCGGCGCCGCGCCGCCATAGGCCGCAGCCACGACCTCGCTGGCCTCGACGCGCGCCAGCACGGCGATGGCCTCGACGCAGGCGACCTTCATCTCCTCGTTGATGGTGGTCGCGCCCACGTCCAGCGCGCCGCGGAAGATGAACGGGAAGCACAGCACGTTGTTGACCTGGTTCGGGAAGTCGCTGCGCCCGGTGGCGATGATGGCGTCGGGCCGCGCCGCCCGCGCCAGGTCCGGCGTGATCTCCGGATCGGGGTTGGCCAGCGCCAGGATCAGCGGCTTGTCCGCCAGCAGCGGCAGCCATTCGGGCCTCAGCACGTTGGGCGCCGACAGGCCCAGGAACACGTCGGCCCCGGCCAGCACGTCCGGCAGGCGGCGGGCTTCGGTGTGCCGGGCGTAGCGGGCCATGTTGGCCGGCATCGCCGCGTCCCGGCCCTCATGGACGACGCCCTTCACGTCCGTCAGCGTGACGTTCGCGGCCGGCAGCCCCATCGCCACCAGCAGGTCCACGCAGGCCAGCGCCGCGGCGCCTGCGCCCGAGGTCACGAGGCGCACCTCCTCCAGCTCCTTGCCTTGCAGCAGCAGCCCGTTGCGTATGGCGGCGGCGACGATGATGGCGGTGCCGTGCTGGTCGTCGTGGAACACGGGGATGCCCATGCGGGCGCGCAGCCGCCGCTCGATCTCGAAGCACTCCGGCGCCTTGATGTCCTCCAGGTTGATCGCGCCGAAGGTTGGCTCCAGCGCCGCGACCACGTTCACGAACAGGTCGGGGTCGGCGGCGTCCACCTCGATGTCGAACACGTCTATGCCGGCGAACTTCTTGAACAGGACGGCCTTGCCCTCCATGACGGGCTTGCCCGCCAGCGCGCCGATGTTGCCCAGGCCCAGTACGGCGGTGCCGTTGCTGATGACCGCGACCAGGTTGCCGCGCGCCGTCAGGTCCCGCGCGGCGTCCGGGTCGGCGACGATGGCCTCGCAGGCCGCGGCGACGCCGGGGGAGTAGGCCAGCGCCAGGTCGCGCTGGGTCGCCATGCGCTTGGTGGCCTCGATGGCCAGCTTCCCCGGGCGCGGCAGGCGGTGATAGTCCAGGGCTGCCTTGCGGAAGTCGTCGTCCATGTTGGGTATCCCAGTTGCAGCGTTTGCCCGGCATGGTGCCCGCGGCGGGCCGCCAGGGCAAACCTGGGTTGCGGGCCGGAATTGCGAACTGAAGTCGTAAACCGGGGCTGCACGCCGGGCGGCCAGGCCGGGCCGGGAGGCCGGATAGGCAGCGCCGCCTGGACTTGCCGGAGCGGCTGTTCCGGACGAATGTGGAAGATGGCCCAAGGGCCGGATGCGTGACAGGACCGCCAGTGGCCAGGAAGAAGACCAGCACCGCCCGCGAAGCCGAGCCTGCCCCTGCCGCCCTGCCCGTCGCGGCGGCGGACGCTGCGGCCGGGCCGCCCGGCCCGCCGCCGTTCGGGCTGCACGAAGCCGCCGCGCTGCTTGAGGCGGGGCGCCTGGACGTTGCCGCCAGCCTGGCGATGGCGGCGCTGGACCGTCGCGCCGGAACCGGGGACGCGGAGGCCGCTGCCGCGGCAGCGGTCCTGCGCGCCCAGCAGGCGGCGCTGGCGGGGCTGCCGCCGCTGCACGCCGCGCCGCGCCGCCTGCCGCGCGTCAACGAGCGCGGCGCGGCGGCGTTCACCGAGCTGCTTGCCTTGCTGCGCCTGCAGGAGGGGCAGTTGGCCGAGCTGCAAGCCGCCCTGGCCGAACTGACGTAGGGCGGCATGTCGCGCATCCATGTGTTCGCGGCGGACCGGCTGGCGTCGCTGGACGGCGTTGCCAGCGGCGCCGGGCTGCGCGGCGCGCAACTGGTGCAGGCGCTGCGGGCCGGCGGCCACGACGTCAGCGTGTCCATCCCCGCCGACGCCTCGCCGCTGGCAGCGCCGGGCCAGGGTGACGCAAGCCGCCTGCCCGTCCTGCACGACCGGCGCACCTGCCTGGACCTGCTGAGCCGGATGCGGCCCGAGGTGGTGGTCTGGATGCAGCCGCTACTGCGCGGCACGCCGTTCAGCGCCAGCGCCCTGCATGTTTGCGACCTGCACGGCAGCGGCGCACCCGCCGCGTATCTGCGTGACCAGCTCGTGCGGCACGCCTCCGGTGCTGGCCTGGTCTTGACGGGGTCCGCCGGCCAGGACGGTTTCTGGACAGCGGGCCTGGGCCAGGGCGCAGGGGCATCGGCCATCGTACCCTATGCGACGCCGCCCGCCCTGCTGCTGCCGCCCCGGGCCGGAGTCTCGGCGCTGCACCGCCTGCACGTCCCGGGAGGGCTGCACCTGCGCCCTGGCGGCCTGGCCTGGCTGGCGCGGGCCGCGGCCTGGTGCGGGGGGCGCGGCGTCGGCCTGCATGTCGGCCCGCTGCCCGGCGTCATCGAGGACGTGGCGGCGATGCAGGCGCTCCATGCGCTGGAGGACATGCCCGGTGTCTACCTGTCCGGCGCACCAAACCTGCGGGCGCTGCTGGACGGCTACGGCCCCGGCAGCCTGCTGCTCGACCTGGCCGGCGACAGCCCGGAGCGCCGGCTGGCCGGGCCGGCGCCGGTTGTTGACGCCCTGGCGCATGGCGTGCCGCTGCTGGCCAACTGCGGCGGCGACCTGACCCGCCGGCTGCTGCGGGCCAACGCAGCCGCCACGCTCCCGCCCGGCGCCGCACCGGAAGACGGCGCGCTGGAAGCGGCATTGGACGCGCTGGCGGCACTGTCGCCGGAAGCGCTGGGCGCCATGTCCGCCGCCGCCCGTGGCTGCGCCGCGCGCTGGTTCGACCCGGCGGAAGCCCAGGCCATCCTGCTGGACGCGCTGGACCAAGCGGCAGGGTCGGCCCACCGCCGCCGCGCGTCCCGCCTAGCTAGCCGTCCGCCGCCGGACGGCCTGCCGCACGTCCTGGTGCTGACGAACCAGGGCAGCAACATGCGCAGTATCCGCGTGGACCTGCCCTTGGGCGCCCTGCACGGGGAGGGGCGGATCGCTGGGTACTCCATCTGGAGCAAGGGGCGGCTGGGCTTCAGCACCCGCCCGGCGGAGGCGGACCCGGCCTTCGACGCGATCTGGGTGCAGCGGGACCTGCCGCCCGACACGGCGCTGGCGCTCGGCACCCTGGACCGGCCCTACCTGCTCGACATTGACGACAACCTGCTGGTCTCCCCGGCCTACCGCGCGCCGTTCTCCCCGGAGCAGTTGGGATCGTCGCGCAGCCTGGTGCGCGGCTGCACGGTGATGGCCACGTCCAGCGACCGGCTTGCCGGACTGCTGCAGGACTACGCCCATGCGACCCTGCTGGACCGCACCGTCACCTGCCGCAACCTGGCGACGGAGCAGCCGCCCTGGGTCGCGCCGGGACCGCCGTCCTGCGTGGTCTGGGCATCGAGCGACACCCCGGCGCTGACCGGCAGCTACCTTGGCATCGTGCGCGCCGTGCGCGACTTCTGCCTAGCATACGGCCTGTGCCTGGTCTGTATCGGGGCACCGCCGCCGGGCCTGGCGCTGCAGGCCGGGGTCGCCACCGAGCACCTGGGCCTGATGCCCTATGCCGCCTACTTGCAGCACCTGCGCGCCTTGGCGCCCGCGATCCTGGTGGCGCCGCTGGACACCGGCGCCGACCCGGTGACGCAGGACTTCATTGACGGCAAGAGCGACATCAAGATGCTGGAAGCCTTGGTGGCGGGCCTGGTCGGCGTGTTCAGCGATGCCCCACCCTACCGCGACACCGACCTGCCGGCGCCCATACTGTGCCGGAACGACCATCCGGGCTGGCTGGCAGGGCTGGAGCGTGCGCGGCAGCTTTGCCTGCACGGCACGCCGCGGCACGACCTGCCGGCGGACCGCATGGCGTCCGGCGCTGGCCTGCAAGGCTGGGCGGAGGCGCTGGACCGGGTGCGGCTGCGCCACCCGATGCGCCTGTCGGAGCTGGAGCAGGCGTTGGCGCTGACGCGCTCGACGCTGCTGCGGCGGCTGCTGACGGCGGAGGAGTTCGATGCGGACTGGTACGTCTCGGTGAACCAGGACGTGGAGCGGGCCGTGGCGGCCGGGCAGGTCACGGCCTATGGCCACTACGCCTCGCATGGCTTCTTCGAGGGGCGGCCGGGCCATCCCGACGACCGCGTCCGCCGGGACATGGAAGGCTTCTGGGGCAACGTGACGAACACCCTATCCGACCTGCGGGCCTCCCTGGCCGACCGGGCGGCGGCGTTCGACGTCCTGCAGGCGCGGCGCAGGCGGCACCAGCGGCCCGGATTCAGCGAGAGCTAAAAAGGGTCAGGCGAGTATGCGGTCGAGAAGACTCGAACTTCCACAGGGTTTCCCCCACAAGCACCTCAAGCTTGCGCGTCTACCATTTCGCCACGACCGCATCGTGCCATCGGCGGTATAGCGGATGGCGCCGCCGGCTTCAATCCCGGGACTCGACTGGCGCGTGGAGGACGGCCCCCTGCCCTACCCGGCGGCGCTGGCCGCCATGCAGGCCCGCGCCGACGCCATACGCGCGGGCACGGCGGCGGAGCAGGTGTGGCTAGTGGAGCATCCGCCACTCTACACCGCCGGGACCTCCGCCCGGCCCGCGGACCTGACGGACTCCAGGGGCTTCCCGACCTACGCCGCGGGGCGCGGCGGGCAGTGGACCTATCACGGGCCGGGGCAGCGCGTGGCCTACGTCATGCTGGACCTGCAACGCCCGCACGGCACCGTGCCGCCGCGCGACATACGCCGGTATGTCGAGGGGCTGGAGGAGTGGCTGATCCGCGCGCTGGACCGCTTCAACGTGCGCGGGGAGCGGCGGGCGGGCCGCGTCGGCATCTGGGTGGCGGACCGTGCCGCCGGGACCGAGGCGAAGATCGCCGCCATCGGCGTGCGCGTGACCCGCTGGGTGAGCTGGCACGGCGTTTCCTTGAACGTGGAGCCGGACCTGGGGCACTTCGCCGGCATCGTCCCCTGCGGCATTGCGGAACACGGCGTCACCAGCCTGCACGCCCTGGGCCTACCCGTGAAGATGGCCGACGCCGACGTGGCGCTGCATGCGGCGTGGGAGGAGGTGTTCGGGGCGTCTCTACTTCTCCCTCTCCCTCCGGGAAAGGGCCGGCGTGAGGGGGTCTCGGCCGCGGAGCGGGGCACGGAAGGCGCCGCAGGCCAGCGGCCCTGACCGGGCGAGCGCCGCCCTTGCCCGCCCCCTCACCCCGGCCCTCTCCCGGAGGGAGAGGGGGAAGAGCAGCTAGTTCAACCGGCTGAGCCGGATGAACCGCTCCGCCAGGGCGATGTCGTCCGCCGCGCGCTGCCGGCGGATCGCGGCTTCGCTGTCCTCGCCCCACTTCTCCACTTGGAACGCCTCGTCCAGCCCAGCCACCTCATGCGCCTGCACGGCATCCATCACGCCATCGGCCAGCGCCAGACCCAGCACGGCGCTGCCCAGCGCGGGAACGGCAATGCCCAGTGCGGCCAGCACCGGGACGGGCCGCCGGGCGTAGGCGTCCTGGATGGCCTGCAGCGCCGCCGGGTCCTGCCTGACGTGCATCACGCCCGCGGCCACCTGCAAGCGCGCGCCATGCGCCTGCGCCGCCCAATCGAGCCAGGGCTGCCAGGCCCGCGCCTGGCGCAGCACCAGCTCCTCCGGATGCTCGGCGCGGTAGCACAGCAGGTCGCTCTCGCCGTAGGCCGCGAGCGCGGCGGCGACCGGGGCCGGATCGGGCAGGATGCGGTCCTGGGCGGTGCCGGCCAGCCGGGTCAGCGGCACGTCCTCCATGGACAGCTCGCCGTCCTTCTCGCCGCCCGCAGCCTGCCACTCCGCGGTGATCGCCTCCGCGAGCGCCAAGGTGGGGATGCTGAGCGGCGCCCCCCCGGCACGGCCCGGGATGCGGAGCGGCTTGCCGTCCAGCAGCACGGCATGGCCGGCATCGGTGGAGTCCAGGGTGGCGGTGGTCCAGAAACGTCGCACGTCGGGGTGTCCACATCATCGAAACAGGTTGCGGAAGAGGTCGGCGGGCTTGGGGCGAGGCGCATCGGGCGCCCCGGCCGGCAGCGGCCCGGCACGGCCGCCGCGGGCCTCGGCCAGACGCGCCGCGCACTCGTCCGGTGGCGGCGGTGCGCCGATCAGCAGGCCGGGGCGCCCGGTGCCGCCCTTGATCTCGGCCTGCGTCCGCGGGGCGCGGACCGGACCGGAGACGTGGACCGGCACCGACACACCGCCAAAGCCAAGGCGCACCTGCGGGCGGAGGTGCAGGTCCATCGTCTCGTCAGCCAGGTTCACCGTGCCCTCGCCCTCCAGGTATAGGCGGGCGCTGTCCAGTAGCAGGGTGCGGAGCGCAGCCTGGCCCGCGGCGGCGTCCACGCGCAGCGCCAGGCAGCGCACATGGCTGCGCCCGCCGGGGGTTATCGGCAGGCCCTTCGGCAGCACGTCGCCCAGGGCAGCCATGATGCCGCCCAGGTCGAACTCGCCATCCACCAGCGCGACCCCGGCGTGGCCGTCCAGGGTGGCGGCCAGGGCGCGCGGGCTAGCCCCCTTGCCTTGCAGGGCGATGTCCAGGTCCAGCGTGCCAGCGCCGGCCTCCTGGCCCAGCAGCGCCGACAGCAGCGGCCCGGCGGCCAGCCCCTGGGACTGCAGCGACAGGCTGGCCGTCTGCGTCCCGGCGTCCATGGCCAGTGACGCCGCTGCCGGGCCGCCGGGCACCTGCGCCTGCACCGGGTCCAAGCGCAGCCGGCCATCTTGCAGCAGCAGCCGGGCAGAGACGGCGCGGAACGGGACACTGCGCCAGATTGCCTCGTTGACCGATAGTTGCAGGTCGGCGTCCCCGCGCCGCAGCGCCTCGAACGGCAGCGGCGCATCCGGCAGCAAGCGCGCGGGTGGCGTCGCCGGGGCGGGTGCGGACGGCACGGGCGCTGCAGGCGCAGCCGGGCTGGCGGGCAGCGCTGCCGGCGCCATGGACGCGGCCAGCGCATCCAGGTCGAGGCGCTGGGATACCAGCGATCCCCGGATGGCCGGGCGCGGCGCCGTGGCGATGGCCAGATCGCCCGCAACGTCCGCACCAGGCGCCACCACGCGCAGTCCGCGCAGCACGACGACGCCCGGCGATGCGTTGGACGCCCGCACATCCAGCGTCACCCCGCGTAACGCCGGCAGGCGCACCCCGGCGGCTGCGCCCAGCGCCTGCATGTCCTGCACCCGGGCCGACACCTGCAACTCCACGATGCCGCTTCGCGGGTCCGCCGTGCCCTCCGCCGTTAGAACCGCGCCTGCCATTTGCGCCTGGACCTGGACGGGGACCGTTCCCGGCCGCAGCAGCGCCGCAAGGCTGCCAGTGGTGGCCGTCAGCGTGACAGGCCCGGCGCCAGCTACCCCCTCTGCCGACAGGCTGACCGGCTGGTCCGGCGCGGCGGCTGTGACCTGCAACCGTGTCAGCCGTACTGCGCCCAGCTCACCGGCGGCCTGCACGTTCAGGGCGGACAACCCGAGCGGGCCAAGCTGCGCCGACCCGTGGACATCCCGCAGCGGCGGCAACGGCCTGCCGGCCAGGGAGGACAAGGCGGCCAAGTCCGGGACCTCCGCCGTCAGCGCGACCGTGGCGCCCAAGGCACCCGCGGCGCGCAACGTCGCCCCGCCGCCCGACAGCGACAGGTCCACGGGCCAGACGCCGCCGGCGTTGGCCAGCGTGCCCGTGGTGCCCTGCAGGTTCAGCGCCGCGCCGTTCACATCCAGCGTGCCGACGACCCGCACCGTCCCCGGCGCCTCCGGCCGCGCCTGCAGCGCCGCGACGGCCAGCGTGTTCAGCCGTCCGCCGGACAGCCAGCCCAGGCGGCCATCGCGGACCTGAATCGCGTCCACGCTGACCTGCATGCGCGCGGCGGGGGTGCCGGGCGCAGCCGAGGCAGAGTCGGAGGACGGCGCAGCCGGACGGGCGAACACCCAGTTGGGCTGCCCCGCCGCATCGCGCTCCAGCAGCACGTCCGGGCCAATCAGCGTGATGCCGCGCACCTCCACCCGGCGGCGCAGCAGCGGCCACAGCGCTACCTGCACGTCCACGCGGTCCAGCATGGCCATCGCCGGCCGGGACATGCCGGGCGGGTTGGCAAGGAACACGCCCGTTGCCGATACCGTCGGCGTCAGGGACCAGCGCAGCCGCACCGGTCCGGCGATGGTCAGCTCCCGTCCGGTCGCGTGCCGGACCGCATCGGCGGCACGGGGCTTCAACGCCTCCCCGTCGAACAGCAGCACGGCCGCTGCCGCCGCCAGCGCAGGCAGCAGCACGGCAAGCGCCAGCAGCACCGGCACGACCCGCCTCAGCCTCATCGCCGGCGCGGCGCCTGCGCCGGACGGGCCTCGAAGCCGAGCGTCCCGAAGGTCTCCCGCATGTGCGGCGGCAACTCCGCCTCGACCACCAGGCGTCCGCCTGCGGGATGCGGGATGTCCAGCGCGCGGGCGTGCAGGTGCAGCTTGTCCGGCAGGCCCTCTATCGAGGCGGTGCCGGAGCCATTCTGGTCGGGTTCGTGATACTTGGTGTCCCCCACGATGGGGGCGCCCAGCGCCACGCAATGCACGCGCAACTGGTGCGTGCGCCCAGTGATCGGCGACAGCTCCATCCAGGCCAGCTTCTGTCCGGCATGGTCCAGCGTCGCGTAGTCCGTCACCGCCCGGGCGCCCTCCTTGTCGTCCCGCGCCGCCGGCACGCTGCGCTCCCCGCGCGGCCCGGTGTAGCGCAGCAGCGGCAGGTCTATCCGCCCCTCCACCGGCACCGGGCGCCCGGCGACGACCGCCCAGTAGGTCTTGCTGACGTCCCGCCCGCGGAACGCCGCCGCCAGCTTCGCCGCAGTCCCCGGCGTGCGCGCCAGCACCAGGCAGCCGGAGGTGTCGCGGTCCAGGCGATGCACGAGGCGCGGGCGATGCTCGCTGCCCATGCGCAGGCCGTCCAGCAGGCCGTCGAGGTGCCGGGCAATGCCGGGGCCGCCCTGCACCGCCAGGCCGTGCGGCTTATTCAACACGAGCACGTGGTCGTCCCGGTGCAGCACCATCGCCTCCAGCTCCCGCGCTATGGCAGGGTTGAAGACATGCGTCTCGGCGGGCTTCGGCGGCGGCGCGTCCGGTAGGGGCGGCACGCGGACGGCCTGGCCCGGCTCCAGCCGGGTGCCGGTCTCGGCGCGCTTGCCGTCCACGCGGATCTGGCCGGTGCGGCACAGCTTCTGGATGGCGCCCTGGGTCACGGCGGGGAAGTGGCGGCGGAACCAGCGGTCCAGGCGCAGCTCCGCCTCGTCGTCGGTTACGGCGCGGGTTTGCACGGTGGTCATGGCGTCTCCTGGGACGTTCCCTGGGATGTTTCCCGGGGCGTTTGCTGGGCCGTTTCCTGGGCCGTCCCCTGCCGGGCCGCGCGCAGCCCGGCCCAATGTTCCAGGCGCCGCCCGACCTCTCGTTCAAAGCCGCGGTCGGCAGGCTGGTAGAAACCCTGGCGCGGCAGCCCGGCCGGGAAGTAGTCCTGGCCGGAGAACCCGCTCGCCGTGTCGTGGTCGTAGGCGTAGCCCTTGCCATAGCCCAGGCTGGCCATCAGCCGCGTCGGCGCGTTCAGGATGTGCGCGGGCGGCGGCAGGCTGCCGGTGGCGCGGGCCGCAGCCAGCGCGGCCTTCCAGCCGGCATACAGCGCGTTCGACTTGGGCGCGGTGCCCAGATAGAGGATGGCCTGCACGATGGCCAACTCGCCTTCCGGGCTGCCCAGCCGCTCCCATGCCTCCCACGCCGCAACGGCCTGCGTCAGCGCGTTCGGGTCGGCCAGGCCGATGTCCTCCGATGCGAAGCGGACCAGGCGCCGGGCGATGTAGCCCACGTCCTCCCCGCCCGCGACCATGCGGGCGAACCAGTACAGCGCCGCATCCGGGTCCGAGCCGCGCAGCGACTTGTGTAGGGCGGAGATCAGGTTGAAGTGCTCGTCCCGGTCCCGGTCATACAACGCCGCCCGCCGTCCCACGGCCTCCGCCAGCCCGGCCGCGTCCAGCGCCGGGCCGTCCAGCAGGCCCAGCACCTGCTCCGCCATGTTCAGCAGATAGCGCCCGTCCCCGTCCGCCATCGCCCGCATGGCCGCCCGCGCCTCCGGTGCCAATGGCAGGGGGCGGACAGCAGCGGCCTCCGCGCGGGCCAGCAGTCCTTCCAGGGCATCGTCGTCCAGCCGGCGCAGCACCAGCACCTGGCAGCGGGACAGCAACGCGCCGTTCAGGGCAAAGGAGGGGTTCTCCGTCGTGGCGCCCACCAGCACCACCGTGCCATCCTCCACCACCGGCAGGAAGCCGTCCTGCTGCGCCCGGTTGAAGCGGTGCACCTCGTCCACGAACAACAGGGTGCGCTGCCCCGCCGCGCGCCGTCGCCCCGCCTCTTCGAACACGCGCTTGAGGTCGGCCACGCCCGAGAACACCGCGGACAGCGCCGTGAAGTGCAGCCCGGCGGCAGCGGCGATCAGCCGGGCGATGGTCGTCTTGCCGACGCCGGGCGGCCCCCACAGGATCAGCGACGCCAGAGTGCCGCGCGCCAGCATCCGGGTCAGCGTGCCATTGGGTCCGACCAGGTGCGGCTGGCCCACGACCTCGGCCAGGCCGGCAGGCCGCAGTCGTTCGGCCAGCGGTCCCGCCGCATCGTCCGGTGCGGTCGTGCCGAACAGGTCGGGCTTGGAAAGGTGGCGGGGCGGCATGGCTGCTAGATGGTGCAGCGCGCAGCCCAAGTCGAGGACAGGATGCCTGCCGAGGCAGCCCCGGCAGGCACGGGCTTGCCTTTAGGCTGCCTGCTGCTCCTCGTCGTCAGGCACTTCGTTGCGCGGGCCGCTGTCCTGGCCCTTTGCGGAGGGGTCACGGTCAACAAGTTCGATGACCGCCATGTCGGCGGCATCGCCATAGCGCACGCCCGCCTTGAGCACGCGGGTGTAGCCGCCAGCGCGGGCCTTGTAGCGGTCGGCTAGTGCAGAGAACAGCTTGGTGACGATGCGGTCGTCCCGAAGTTGGGCATAAGCCTGACGCCGCGCGTGCAGGTCGCCGCGCTTGCCGAGCGTTATCAGCTTCTCGGCAACAGGCCGCAGCTCCTTGGCCTTGGGCAGCGTGGTGGTGATCTGCTCATGCTTGATGAGCGCTACCGCCATGTTGCGGAACATGGCCAGGCGGTGGCTCGACGTGACGTTCAGTTTGCGGCCGGATACACCGTGGCGCATGGCTTGTTACCCCTACTCTCGCTTCTGGAGCCTGTCCGGCGCAGATAGACGCGCCGGACAGGCTCTAGCTGTTGTTTTTGCGAGCATCCGTTCAACCCAAACGAAGCCGTTTGGTCCGAACATGCTCTAGAAAGGCTCGTCGAGCCGCTTGGCCAGGTCCTCGATGTTCTCCGGCGGCCAGCCGGCCACGCTCATGCCGAGCGACAGGCCCATCGCCGTCAGCACTTCCTTGATCTCGTTCAGCGACTTGCGGCCGAAGTTCGGTGTCCGCAACATCTCCTGCTCGGTCTTCTGCACGAGGTCGCCGATATAGACGATGTTGTCGTTCTTCAGGCAGTTCGCGCTACGGACCGACAGCTCCAGCTCGTCCACCTTGCGGAGCAGGTTGCGGTTGAACGGCAGGTCGTCCTGCATCTCCTCGGAGCGCGCCAACTGCGGCTCGTCGAAGTTAATGAATAGCTGCAACTGGTCCTGCAGGATGCGGGCGGCCAAGGCCACCGCGTCCTCGGGCGTCACGGCGCCGTTGGTCTCGACTTGCAACAGCAGCTTGTCGTAGTCCGTCACCTGGCCCACGCGGGTCGGCTCGACCTTGTAGGATACGCGCTTCACTGGCGAGTAGATCGCGTCAATCGGGATCAGCCCGATGGGCGCATCCTCGGGCCGGTTCGCCGCCGCAGGGACGTAGCCCTTGCCGAGGTTGACCGTGAACTCCATGCCGAGCTTCACGCCCTCGTCGAGCGTGCAGATTACCAGTTCCGGGTTCATCACATCAATGTCGTGGCCGGTCTGTATCTGCCCGGCCGTAACCTCGCCGGGTCCGGTAGCGGTCAGGACCATGCGCTTCGGCCCCTCCCCGTGCATACGCAGCGCGAGCTGCTTCACGTTCAGCACGATGTCCGTCACGTCCTCGCGGACGCCAGGGATGCTGCTGAACTCGTGCAGCACGCCGTCAATCTGCACCGCCGTCACCGCGGCGCCCTGCAACGACGACAGCAGCACCCGGCGCACGGCGTTGCCGAGCGTCATGCCGAAGCCGCGCTCCAGCGGCTCCGCCACCACGGTTGCGATGCGGTGCGGATCGGAACCCGGCTCGACGTCGAGCTTCTCGGGCTTGATCAGCGATTGCCAATTTCTTTGAAGGGCCATGGCTCACTTCCAAACAAGATAAACGGCGCCCCCCTGCGGGAGCACCGGTAGGACGGCCGCGAAAATCAGACCCGGCGGCGCTTGCGCGGGCGGCAACCGTTGTGCGGGATCGGCGTCATGTCGCGGATCGCGGTGATCGCGAAGCCCACGGCCTGCAACGCCCGCAACGCGCTCTCGCGGCCGGAGCCGGGACCGCTGACCTCGATCTCCAGGGTCTCCATCCCGTGCTCGCGCGCCTTGCGGCCCGCGTCTTCGGCGGCGACCTGCGCGGCGTAGGGCGTGCTTTTGCGGCTGCCCTTGAAACCCTGCGTGCCGCTGCTCGACCAGGCGATGGTATTGCCCTGGGCGTCGGTGATGGTGATCATCGTGTTGTTGAACGTGGCGGCGACATGCGCCACGCCCGCGATGATGTTCTTGCGTTCCTTCTTGCGGGGGCGCGCGGTGGCGGTCTTCGCCATATTAAGGTGATCCTGCTAGTTGGGGCCGCTGGCGCGGCGGGACGCTATAGCCGCTCGCGCGGCGAGGCTGCGGCGGCGAAGGCTACTTCGTGACCTTCTTCTTGCCGGCGATGGCGACCGCCTTGCCCTTGCGGGTGCGCGCGTTGGTGTGGGTGCGCTGGCCGTGGACCGGCAGGCCGCGGCGGTGGCGCAAGCCGCGATAGCAGCCCAGGTCCATCAGCCGCTTGATGTTCATTGCGACCTCGCGCCGCAAGTCGCCCTCGACGCGGTAGTCACGGTCAATCGTCTCGCGCAACTTGAGGACTTCCTCGTCCGACAACTGATTTACCCGGCGGTCGTCGGGGATGCCCAGCTTCGTGCAGATGTCCACCGCGTTGGACGGGCCGATGCCGTAGATGTAGCGGAGGCTGATCAGCACCCGCTTGTTGGTCGGGATGTTCACGCCGGCAATACGGGCCACGCTGGTCACTCCTGGTCGTGCGGATGCGCGGCGGCAGGCTGCCCGGCACCGGCTGATGGACTGGACCCCTGCTCGCCTGCGCGCTGGAGGCCCGGAAAATAAGCTTTGCGCCCGGCCCGAGTAGGGCAAGGCGAAGGGCGCGGACTATACGGTCCGCCCCCGGATTGTCAATGCGTTCCGGTCAACTTATCGTGTGCAGGTGCAGCATCGGCCAGTGCCGCTTCGATCTGCCGGGTGACGCTGTCCACGTCCGCCATGCCGTCTAGCGTTATCAGCCGCCCGCTGCTCCGGTAATGCGGCAATATGGGCGCAGTCTGGGTGTGGTAGGCGTCCAGCCGGGCCGACACCGTTTCCCGCCGGTCATCGGCCCGGCGGATAAAGTCGTGGCTGCCGCAGGTGTCGCAGGTGTTCGCCACATGCGGCACATGGAAGCTGTCGTGGTAGCCGGCGCCGCACTTGGCGCAGGTAAAGCGCCCGGCGATGCGGTCCACCAAGGTGGTGTCGTCCACTTGCAGCAGGATCACCGCGTCAAGGCTCATGCCGGCGCAGGCCAGCATGGCATCCAGCGCCACTGCCTGCGGCACGGTGCGCGGGAAGCCGTCGAGAATGAAGCCCCCCTTGGCATCGGGCTGCCGGATGCGGCCGTCGAGCATGGCAATCAAGATTTCATCCGACACCAGCCCGCCGGACTCCATGATTGCCTTGGCACGCTGCCCGACCTCCGTGCCCGCCTTCACCTCGGCGCGCAGCATGTCGCCGGTGGAGATCTGCACCATGCCATGCGTCTGCTCCAGCCGCTTGGCCTGGGTGCCCTTGCCGGCGCCGGGCGGTCCCAGCAGGATCAGGTTCATCGGCCGCGACCCTTCACCCGGTTCTTGCGGATAAGCCCCTCATACTGGTGCGCCAGCAAGTGGGACTGCACCTGCGTCACGGTGTCCATCGTGACGGAGACGATGATCATCAGGCTAGTGCCGCCGAAGTAGAACGGCACGCGATACTTGCTGATGAGGATTTCCGGCAACAGGCACACGACGCACAGGTAGAGCGCCCCCACAGTCGTCAGCTTGGCCAGGATGGTGTCGAAGTAGGTAGCGGTGTTGGCGCCGGGCCGCACGCCGGGGATGAAGCCGCCATACTTCTTGAGGTTGTCCGCCGTCTCCACCGGGTTGAACACGACGGCAGTGTAGAAGTAGGCGAAGAAGATGATCATGCCGGCATAGGCCAGCATATACAGCGGCTCGCCATGGCCCAGCTTCGCCCCGATCCAGGCCAGCCAGGAGCCTGGCTTGTCGCCCGAGAACCCGGCGACGGTCGCAGGGATCAGCAGGATCGAGCTGGCGAAGATCGGCGGGATCACCCCGGCGGTGTTGACCTTGAGCGGCATGTGCGTGCTGTCGCCGCCGAACATCCGCTGGCCGACCTGCCGCTTGGGGTATTGAATGCTCACCCGGCGCTGCGCCCGCTCGACGAACACCACGAAGGCGATCACCGCCGCAGCGATCAGCAGGAATGCCACCACGAACACCGGGGACAGTTCGCCCGCCCGGCCCTTCTCCAGCAACTGCACCAGCGCGTGGGGCAGGTTGGCGACGATGCCGGCGAAGATGATGAGGCTGGTGCCGTTGCCGATGCCGCGCGTGGTGATCTGCTCGCCGATCCACATCAGGAACATCGTCCCGCCCACCAGCGTGATGACGCAGGACAGCCGGAAGAACGCGCCGGGATCAATCACCGCCGAGCCGGCGCGTCCGACGATATTCTCCAACCCTGCCGCCATCCCGTAGGACTGCACCAGCGCGATCAGCACCGTCAGGTAGCGGGTGTATTGGTTCAGCTTCTTGCGCCCGCTCTCGCCCTCCTTTTTGAGGGCCTCCAGCGACGGCACCGCGGACGACAGGAGCTGTATGATGATGCTGGCGCTGATGTAGGGCATGATGTTCAGTGCGAACACCGTCATGCGCCCGAGCGCGCCGCCGCTGAACATGTCGAACATGCCCAGGATGCCGCCGCCGTTCTGCTGCAGTATCTCCGCCATCACGGCAGCATCCACGCCGGGCACCGGGATGTAAGTGCCAACGCGATAGACCAGCAACGCCCCCAGGGTGAACCAGATGCGCTGCTTGAGTTCGGTCGCCTTGCCCAGCGTGCCGAGGTTGAGGTTTGCTGCCAGTTGTTCGGCTGCAGACGCCATGGCCGATCCCCCTACAAGGTTGCGGCGCCCGCGCGTCCCGCTCGGGACACGGGGCGCCGCCCTTCATTGCCTATCCTGCCGGCAGAACGCGCCGGCCCGCAAGCACCGGCTTCAGGCCGCCGGAGCCTCTGCCGAGGCAGCCGCAGCCACCAGCGTCGTCACTGTGCCGCCCGCCGCCTGCACCGCCGCCATCGCCGTCGCAGACGCGCCGGACACAGTGATGGTGATGGCCCGTGTAATCGTGCCCATGCCCAGCAGCCGCACGCCCTCCACCTTCGCCAGCCGCACCAGCCCGGCCGCGCGCAGCGACTCTTCGGTGATCGGCGTCGCGCCGTCGAGCTTGCCGTCAGCAATGGCCTTCTCGATGGTGCCGACGTTCACCGGGGCGTATTCCTTGCGGAAGATGTTGTGGAAGCCCCGCTTCGGCAGCCGACGGTAGATCGGGAGCTGCCCGCCCTCGAACCCGTTCAGCGACACGCCCTCGCGCGCCTTCTGGCCCTTGACGCCTTTGCCGGACGTCTTGCCCTTGCCGGAACCGATGCCGCGGCCCAGCCGCTTGAACTTGTGGCGGGCGCCGGGCTTGTCCCGCAGCTCGTTCAGTTTCATGACCGATCCTCCACCCGGACCAGGTGCGCGACCGTGCGGATCATGCCGCGGATGGAGGGGGTGTCCTCCAGCTCTCGCGTGCGGTGCATCCGGTTCAGGCCGAGGCCGATCAGGGTCTCTCTCTGGTTCTTCTTCCGGCCCAGGCCGCTGTTGACCAGCGTGACCTTCACCGTCGCCTTTGCAGCATCAGACATCGGCCGTCTCCAATGCCGCATCCGGTGCGCCGTCGCGCTTGCCGAAGATCTCGCCGACCTTCTTGCCGCGCCGGGCCGCGACGCTGCGCGGGCTGGCGCAGCGCTGCAAGGCGGCAAAGGTGGCCTTGACCATGTTGTGCGGGTTGCGGCTGCCGAGCGACTTGGCCACCACGTCGCCCACGCCCAGCGTCTCGAACACTGCGCGCATCGGCCCGCCGGCGATGATGCCCGTGCCTGCCGTGCAGGCCCGCAGCACGACATGCCCGGCGCCATAGACGCCCTCCACGTCATGATGCAGCGTGCGCCCTTCCTTGAGCGGCACGCGGATCATGGTCTTCTTCGCCCGCTCGGTCGCCTTGCGTATCGCCTCCGGCACCTCGCGCGCCTTGCCGGCGCCATAGCCGACGCGACCCTTCTGGTCGCCAACCACCACCAGGGCCGCGAAGGCGAACCGGCGTCCGCCCTTCACCACCTTCGCCACGCGGTTGATCGTGACCAGCTTGTCAATGAGGTCGTCGCCGCCGTCCCGGTCGCGCTCGCGGCCACCTCGGCCGCCGTCCCGTGCTTCACGTGCCATGTGTCGGTTCCCTAGAACGCCAGGCCGCCTTCGCGGGCGGCTTCGGCCAGCGCCTTGACGCGGCCGTGATACAAATACGATCCGCGGTCGAACACCACCTTGGTGACGCCGGCGGCCACCGCGCGCTCGGCCACCAACTTGCCGACCGACGCCGCGGCGTCTTTGTCCGCACCGGTCTTGCCGCCTTCGCGCAGGCCCTTGTCCAGCGAGGACGCCGCCGCGAGCGTGCGGCCCGCAGCGTCGTCAATCACCTGGGCGTAGATGTGCTTGCCCGAGCGGAACACCGACAGGCGCGGGCGCCCGGCGCCCTTGTGCTTCAACTGGTAGCGGAGGCGCTCGCGCCGCCGCGCCCGGAGGTCCTGGGGAGCGCTCATGCTACTTCTTCTTGCCTTCCTTGCGCCGTATCTGCTCGCCCTCGTACTTCACACCCTTACCCTTGTAAGGCTCCGGCGGACGGAAACGGCGTATCTCGGCGGCGCACTGCCCGACCTGCCGCTTGTCCACGCCCGCGAGTGTGATTGCGGTCGGGCGGGGCGTGGTGATCGTGATGCCCTCCGGCACCGGATACACCACGTCATGCGAGAAGCCGAGGTTGATGACCAGGTTCTTGCCCTGCACGCTGGCGCGGAAGCCGGTGCCGGTGATCTCCAGCGTCTTGGTGTAGCCGACCGACACGCCCTGGACCATGCTGGCCAGGATCGAGCGGGTGGTGCCCCACATCATGCGCGCCTGGCTGGCGTTGCTGCGTGGGGTGATCGTCACCTTGTTGCCGTCCACCGCTGCGTCAACGTGGTCCGTCAACGGCAGCGACATGGTGCCGAGCTTGCCCTTGGCCTGCAGCACGCGGTCCACGACCGCCACCTGCACGCCCGCGGGCACCTCAACGGGATACTTGCCTACACGAGACATCGCTATGCCTCCCTTAGAAGACGCGGAACAGCACTTCGCCGCCAACATTGGCAGCGCGCGCCTCGCCGTCGCTCAGCACGCCACGCGGCGTGCTCAGGATGGATACGCCCAGGCCGGCATAGACCCGTGGCAGCTCCTTAATCTTGGAATACACCCGGCGACCCGGCTTGGACACGCGGGTGATCTCCTTGATGACCGGCTCGCCCTCGGAATACTTCAGCTCGATGCGAAGCTGGGCTATGCCGGGGCGGACCTCCTCGACGGCATAGCCGCGGATGAACCCCTCGCGCTTCAAGGTCTCCAGCACGCTCGCGCGCATCTTGGAGGCCGGCGCCACGCATTGCGTGTGGCGGCTGCGCTGGGCGTTGCGGATGCGGGTGATCATGTCACCCAGCGGATCGGACATGGACATGCGTCCGGCTCCTTACCAGCTTGCCTTAACCATGCCGGGCAACTGCCCGGAACTGGCCAGGGAGCGCAGCATGTTGCGGGACAGCTTGAACTTGCGATAGTTACCGCGCGCCCGGCCCGTCAGGGCGCAACGCAGGCGGACCCGCACGGCGGCACCGTTGCGCGGCAACTGCGCCAGCTTCATCGAAGCCTCGAACCGCTCCTCGACCGGGGCAGTCCGGTCCATCACTTGCGCCTTCAGCTCGGCCCGCTTGCCCTTGTCGCGGGACGACATGCGCTCCCGCTTCTTGTTGCGGTTGACCGACGATGTCTTGGCCATCTGCTCTACTCCCTGGAACCTGCCGCGGCACGCCGGCCGGCAGCGGTTTTCCAAACGCGTTGATCTGTGAGCCTGCCCCTTACGGGACTAGGGCGCGAATGGGACGTCCAGCGCCTTCAGCAGCGCCTTCGCTTCCGCATCCGTCTTGGCCGTCGTGACAAACACGATGTCCATGCCCCGGACGTCCGTCACCTTGTCATATTCGATCTCGGGGAAGATGATCTGCTCCTTGAGGCCCATGGCGAAGTTGCCGCGGCCGTCGAAGCCCTTGCCCGCCGGAATGCCGCGGAAGTCGCGGACGCGCGGCAGGGCAATCGTCACCAGCCGGTCCAGGAACTCGAACATCCGTGACTTGCGGAGCGTCACCTTGCAGCCAATAGGCAGGCCCTCGCGTATCTTGAAGCCCGCTATGGCCTTCTTTGCCAAGGTCTTTACCGGCTTCTGCCCGGCGATCAGCATCAGCTCCACCAACGCCGCGTCCAGCTTCTTCTGGTCGCCGGCCGCCTCGCCGACGCCCATGTTGATGACGATCTTCTCCAGCTTCGGCAACTGCATGACGTTGGTGTAGCCGAACTGCTCCTGCAGCTTGGGCCGTGCCTCCGCCAGGTAGCGCTGCTGCATCCGCGGCATCTCGCGGGCGGTCGCCGCCTGACCCGTCTCGGTCGTCTCGCTCATCTTAATTCTCGATTACGGCGCCGCTGGGACGGGCGACGCGGACCTTGCGGCCATCGTCCAGCACCCGGAACCCGACGCGGGTCGGCTTGTTGGTCTGCGGGTCCACCAGCGACAGGTTGGACAGGTGTATCGTCGCTTCTTGCGAGATGATGCCACCTGGCTGATTTGCGCCGCTCGGCTTGGTGTGCTTCTTGGCGATGTTCACACCCTGCACCACGGCCCGGCCATCCTTGGGCAACACGGACAGCACTTCGCCGCGTTTGCCCTTGTCCGACCCGGTGATGACGACGACGGTGTCGCCCTTGCGTATGCGCGCGGCCATCACAGCACCTCCGGCGCCAGCGAGATGATCTTGCCGAACTTCCGCGCCCGCAACTCGCGCACCACGGGTCCGAAGATGCGGGTGCCGATCGGCTCCTGCGACTTGTTGATCAGCACGGCGGCGTTGCGGTCGAAGCGGATGATGCTGCCATCGGGACGACGCACCGGGAACGAAGTCCGCACGATCACGGCCTGATGCACGTCGCCCTTCTTTACCTTGCCACGTGGGATGGCCTCCTTGATGGAGACCACGATCACGTCGCCTACCGACGCCGTCTTGCGTTTGGACCCGCCGAGCACCTTGATGCATTGCACGCGCCGGGCACCGGAGTTGTCGGCGACCTCTAGGTTGGATTCGACCTGTATCATTTACCGGCTCCTACGCCTGGGCCTGCGGCGCGTCGTCCGGCACCGACAAGCCGGCAACAGGGGCCGACCGACCAGCCTTGTAGGCGACCGTAAACCCGTGCGGCGGCTCCACGAACTCGCCGTTGCGCTCGACCAGCATCCAGGTCTTGCGCTTGCTGATCGGGCGGCACTCCTCGATGCGCACGAGGTCACCTTCCTTGCACGCGTTCAACTCGTCATGCGCCGCATACTTTTTCGACAGGCGGATGAACTTCTTATACAGCGGATGGATGACCCGGCGCTCGACGAGGACCGTTATGGTCTTGTCCATCTTGTCGCTGGTCACCCGTCCGGTGAGGACGCGCTTCGGCATCGTCCGTCTCCTTACTGGGTTTTCGCGGAGCTGGCGGCGGACCGCCTCTGCTCCGACATGATCGTCTTGACGCGGGCAATGTCGCGCCGCACCTGGCGCACGCGGCCCGTGCTCTCGGTCTGGCCGGTCGCACGCTGGAAGCGCAGGTTGAACTGCTCCTTGCGCAGGTCCAGCAACATCGTGGACAGGTTGTCCGTGCCCTTGGCGCGGATGTCGGCAGGCTTGGTCATCTCTAGGCTTCCCCGATCCGGGTCACGAACTTGGTGCGGATCGGCAGCTTCGCCGCGCCGAGCGTCAGCGCCTCGCGCGCCAGTTCCGGCGAAACGCCGTCAATCTCGAACATGATGCGGCCGGGCTTGATGCGGCACACCCAGAACTCGGGGCTGCCCTTGCCGGACCCCATGCGTACTTCGGCAGGTTTCTGCGACACCGGCACGTCCGGGAACATGCGTATCCAAACGCGGCCCGCGCGCTTCATCGAGCGGGTGATCGCGCGCCGCGCCGCCTCGATCTGCCGGGCGGTGATGCGCTCAGGCTCCAGTGCCTTGAGGCCGAACGCACCGAAGTTCAACGCCGTACCGGACTTCGCCAGCCCGTGGATGCGGCCCTTGTGAGCCTTGCGGTACTTCGTCCGCTTGGGAGACATCATGATGCGTGGTCCTCGTTAGCGTTGCGGCGCCTGCTCGGCGGCGCGGCGGTCCTGGGCAGTCGGGTCATTGGACAGAACCTCGCCCTTGAAAATCCAGACCTTCACGCCGCAGGTGCCATAAGTGGTCTTGGCCGTCGCCACGCCGAAATCAATGTCGGCGCGCAGCGTGTGCAACGGCACCCGGCCCTCGCGATACCACTCGGTTCGTGCGATCTCCGCGCCGCCCAGACGGCCACCGCAGTTGATCCGGATGCCCTGGGCGCCCAGGCGCATCGCCGACTGCACCGCACGCTTCATCGCCCGGCGGAACGCAACCCGACGCTCCAACTGCTGCGCGATGTTCTCGGCCACCAGGGTCGCATCAATCTCCGGCTTGCGGATTTCGACGATGTTCAGCGACACGTCAGCCTTGGCCATCTTGGCCAGGTCCTTGCGAAGCGTCTCAATGTCCTGGCCCTTCTTGCCAATGACGACGCCGGGCCGCGCGGCATAGATCGTAACGCGCGGCTTCTTGGCCGGGCGCTCGATCACCACGCGCGATACGCCGGCGCCGGACAGCTTGGCGCGCAGGTGCGTGCGGAGCTTCAGGTCCTCCAGCAGCAGCTTCGAGTAATCCGCGCCGGCATACCAGCGGCTGTCCCAGGTGCGGTTGATGCCGAGCCGCAGCCCGATGGGATTGACCTTGTGACCCATGCTAGGCCGCCTTCCGTTGTGCCGTGCCGCGATCCGGCTCCGGCAACTGCGCCTGTTCCGCCACTACGATCCGCAGATGGCTGAACCACTTCTCGATGCGGGACGCACGGCCACGGCCACGGGCCATGAAGCGGCGCATCACGATGGACTTGCCCACCTCGGCCCGCGTCACGACCAGACGGTCCACATCGAGCTGGTGGTTGTTCTCGGCGTTGGCTATCGCGCTTTCCAGAGCCTTGCGGACCTGGTGGGCGATGCGGCGCTTGCTGAACGTCAGCGTCGCCACGGCGGCGCTGACGGGCTGGTTGCGTATCAGCCCGGCAACCAAGTTCAGCTTCTGCGGGCTGATGCGGATGTTCCGCACGACGCACTGCGCCTCGGTTTCGGACAGGGCGCGCGGTGTCTTCGGCTTGCTCATGGTTAGCCCCTCCGCGCCTTCTTGTCGGACGAGTGCCCAGTGAAGGTCCGTGTCGGCGAGAACTCGCCGAACTTGTGGCCCACCATGTTCTCGTTCACCTGCACCGGCAGGAACTTGTGCCCGTTATAAACGCCGAACGTCAGCCCGACGAACTGTGGCAGGATCGTGCTGCGGCGCGACCAGATCTTAATGATCTCATTGCGGCCGGAGCCACGTGCCGCCTCGGCCTTGCCCAGGAGGTATCCGTCAACGAACGGACCTTTCCATACGGAACGCGCCATGGCTAATGCTTCCCCTTCGGACGGCGGCGGATGATCATGTCGTCCGTGCGCTTGTTGGCCCGGGTCTTGAAGCCCTTGGTCGGCTTGCCCCAAGGCGTGCGCGGATGCCCGCCGCCCGAGGTCCGGCCTTCGCCACCGCCGTGCGGATGGTCAATCGGGTTCATCGTGACACCGCGGTTGTGCGGGCGCCGGCCCAGCCAGCGGTTACGCCCGGCCTTGCCGAGGCTCTGGTTCTGGTTGTCCGGGTTGGACACTGCGCCAACAGTCGCCATGCACTCCGCACGTATGATGCGAAGCTCGCCCGATTGCAGCTTGACCTGGGCATAGCCGGCGTCCTTGCCAACCAACTGCGCATAGGTCCCGGCGGCCCGAGCCATCTTCCCACCGGCACCAAGCTTCATCTCGACGTTGTGGATGATGGTCCCTACCGGGATCGCCGCCATCGGCATGGCATTGCCGGGCTTGATGTCCACACGGCTGCCCGCCACCACCTTGTCCCCGGCGCGAAGGCGCTGCGGGGCCAGGATGTAGGACAGCTCGCCGTCGTCGTACTTCACCAGCGCGATGAACGCCGACCGGTTCGGATCGTATTCCAGCCGCTCGACCGTTGCGGCCACGTCATACTTGCGGCGCTTGAAGTCCACGAAGCGGTAGCTTTGCTTGTGCCCGCCGCCGCGGAAGAACGAGGTCGTGCGGCCGTGGTTGTTGCGCCCGCCAGTCTTGTTCTTGCCCTCCGTCAGCGTCTTGACGGGCTTGCCCTTCCACAGCTCGCTGCGGTCTATCAGCACCGTGCCGCGTAGGCTGGCGGTGACGGGGTTGAATTGCCTGAGTGCCATCTGTCCCGATCCCTCAGCTCAGGCCGGTGGACATGTCTATGGACTGTCCCTCGGCAAGCTGCACGTAAGCCTTCTTGATGTCCGAGCGCACGCCGGGCCGGCCCTTGAAGCGCTTGGTCTTGCCCTTCTGCACCAGCGTGTTCACGGCGAGAACCGTCACGCCGAACAGGCCCTCGACCGACGCCTTGATCTCGGGCTTGGTGGCGCCGATGGCGACGCGGAAGACGAACTGGTTCTTTTCGCTCAGCATCGTCGCTTTCTCGGTGATGACCGGGTTGCGGACGATCTCGTACATCGCCTCGCGCGACATGGTAACCGCGCGGCGACGTGCGACTTGAACCTGACGGACACTCATGCCAGCCGCTCCACTAGGCCCTCAACGCCGGCGGTGGTGACCACCAGGACATCATGGCGGATGATGTCATGCACGTTGGCACCAACTGTCGGCAGCACGTCTATGCCGACGATATTGCTGCTGGCCTGTAGGAAGCCCGCGTCCACCGTGCGGTCTACGATTAGGGCAGAGGTCCAACCCAGCACCCGGAGCTTGGCAACCAAGTCGCGCGTCTTGCCGGTGCCGCCCGTGGCGCTGTCCAATACGATCAGCTTACCCTCGGCATGCTTCAGCGACAGCGCACTGATGAGGCCCAAGCGGCGGACCTTCTTGGGCAGGTCGTATTCGTGGCTGCGTACCACCGGGCCATGCACCCGTCCGCCGGTGCGGAACTGCGGCGCACGCAAACTCCCCTGGCGGGCGTTGCCGGTGCCCTTCTGCTTATACGGCTTGCGCGTGGTACCAGACACCTCGCCCATACCCTTGGTTTTGTGCGTCCCGGCCCGGCGCTTGGCCATCTGCCAGTGGATCACCCGGGCAATGATATCCTTGCGCGGCGTCGCGGCGAACAGCGCATCCGGCAACTCGGCGGAACCTGCGGCTCCGCCATCCAGTGTCTTGATCTCGACTTGCATCGCTGTTCCCTCAGACCGCGGCCGGCTCTGCGGCCGTGTCGGCAGCAGCGCGGATGGACGCGGGATACAGCGCATCGGCCGGACGGTCCTTCTTGATCGCGTCGCGGATCGTCACGAACTCGCCCTTACTGCCCGGCACCGCGCCGCGCACCATGATCAGGCCACGCTCCGCATCAATGGCCGCGATCTCGATGTTCAGCGTCGTCACCCGGTCCACGCCCATGTGCCCGGCCATCTTCTTGTTCTTGAACGTCTTGCCGGGGTCTTGCCGGTTGCCGGTCGAGCCGTGCGAACGATGGCTGACAGAAACGCCGTGGCTGGCCTCCAGGCCGCGGAAGTTCCAGCGCTTCATGCCACCGGCAAAACCCTTGCCCTTGGTGATGCCGCAAACGTCCACCTTCTGCCCGACGATGAAGTGCGCCGCCGTCAGGTATTGCCCGCTTTCCAGCAACGCATCCGCCGACACGCGGAACTCGCGCAGCTTCTTCTTTGGCTCGACTTTCACGCGGGCGAAGTGGCCCTTGTTCGGGTTGCTGACGTTCTTCACCTTCGCCGTGCCCCACCCGAGCTGCACGGCCGTGTAACCGTCACGCTCCTGCGTGCGGGCGTCTACGACTTGCACCTCGTCCAGATGCAGGACGGTGACGGGCACATGCGTGCCGTCGTCCTTGAACAGCCGGGTCATGCCCAGCTTCTTCGCGATCAGTCCGGTTCGCATCGTCCCAGGCCCTTACAGCTTAATCTCGACGTCCACGCCGCTGGCGAGGTCGAGCTTCATAAGCGCGTCCACCGTCTGCGGCGTAGGCTCCACAATGTCGAGCAACCGGCGATGGGTCCGTATCTCGAACTGCTCGCGGCTTTTTTTGTCCACATGGGGAGAACGGTTCACGGTGAACCGCTCGATGTGCGTCGGCAACGGTATCGGTCCGCGGACCCGCGCCCCCGTACGCTTCGCCGTATTCACGATCTCCCGCGTGCTGTTGTCCAGCACGCGGTGATCGTACGCCTTCAGGCGAATGCGTATGTTCTGGTTGTCCATAATACTCGATCCAGATTTTCGGGCCAGATTTTCGGGCCGGATTCGCTGCGGGCCGCCGGTTACTTGGTGATGCTGGCGACGACGCCGGCACCGACGGTCCGACCGCCCTCGCGGATGGCGAAGCGCAGTCCGTCATCCATGGCGATGGGAGCGATCAACTCAACGTCCATAGACACGTTGTCGCCGGGCATCACCATCTCCGTGCCCTCGGGCAACTGCACCACGCCGGTCACGTCCGTGGTGCGGAAGTAGAACTGCGGGCGGTAATTGGTGAAGAACGGTGTGTGACGGCCACCTTCCTCCTTTGTAAGGATGTAGGCTTCGGCCTTAAAGTTGGTGTGCGGCGTGATGCTGCCGGGCTTGGCCAGGACCTGGCCGCGCTCCACGTCCTCGCGCTTGGTGCCGCGCAACAGGGCGCCGATGTTGTCGCCAGCCTCGCCGCGGTCCAGCAGCTTGCGGAACATCTCGACGCCCGTGACGATGGTCTTCACCGTATTCTTGATGCCGACGATTTCGACCTCGTCGCCGACGTTGACGATGCCGCGCTCGATGCGGCCCGTCACCACGGTGCCGCGGCCGGAGATGCTGAACACGTCCTCGATGGGCATCAGGAACGGGCGGTCGGTCGCGCGTAGCGGCTGCGGGATATACTCGTCCACCGCGGCCATCAGCTTGATGATTGCCTCTTCGCCCAGCGCCGGGTTCTTGTCCTCTAGCACCATCAGGGCGGAGCCGTGGATGATCGGGATGTCGTCGCCGGGGAACTGGTAGGAGGACAGCAGCTCGCGCACCTCCATTTCGACAAGCTCCAGCAACTCGGGGTCGTCCACCATGTCCACCTTGTTCAGGAACACGACGAGCGCCGGCACACCGACCTGGCGGGCGAGCAGGATGTGCTCACGGGTCTGCGGCATTGGGCCATCGGCGGCGGACACAACCAGGATTGCGCCGTCCATCTGCGCGGCGCCGGTGATCATGTTCTTCACGTAGTCGGCGTGGCCGGGGCAGTCCACATGGGCGTAGTGGCGGTTGGCCGTCTCGTACTCGACGTGCGCGGTCGAGATAGTAATGCCGCGGGCGCGCTCTTCGGGGGCCTTGTCAATCTGGTCATAGGCGGTGAAGGTCGCGCCGCCGGCCTTGGCCAGGACCTTGGTGATCGCTGCGGTCAGCGAGGTCTTGCCATGGTCAACGTGACCGATGGTGCCGATGTTGCAGTGCGGCTTGTTCCGCTGGAATTTGGCCTTGGCCATGGTCGTGTCTCCGTCGCCCGCCGACTAGGGGGTGGGCAGGTTGGGTTGCAGTGCTTACCAGCGGTAGTGGCTGAACGCCTTGTTGGCCTCGGCCATCCGATGGGTGTCCTCGCGCTTCTTCACCGCGGAGCCGCGGTTGTTCACGGCATCCAGCAGCTCGTTGGACAGCCGGTCCTCCATCGTGTGCTCGCCGCGCTTGCGGGCGCTGTCTATGATCCAGCGGATCGCCAGGGCCTGGCGGCGCTCGGTCCGGACCTCGACGGGCACTTGGTAGGTGGCGCCGCCGACCCGGCGCGAACGCACTTCGACGGCAGGCTTCACGTTGTCCAGCGCCTCGTGAAACATGCGGACCGGATCGGCCGCGGCGCCGCCACGCTTCTTCAGCACGTCGAGCGCACCATAGACGATGCCCTCGGCGGCGGATTTCTTGCCGTCGTACATCAGCGCGTTCATGAAGCGGGTAATGACGGTGTCGCCGAACTTCGCGTCCGGCAGGATGTCGCGCTTATCGGCGCGGCGGCGACGGCTCATGCTGCTACTCCCCTTACTTCGGACGCTTCGCGCCATACAGCGAACGGCGCTGGCGGCGCTTCGGCAGGCCCTGGGTGTCTAGGACGCCGCGCAGGATGTGGTAGCGGACGCCCGGCAGGTCCTTCACGCGCCCGCCACGGATCAGCACGACGCTGTGCTCCTGCAGGTTGTGGCCCTCGCCGGGGATGTAGCTCACGACCTCGTAGCCGTTGGTCAGCCGGACCTTGGCGACCTTGCGGAGCGCGGAGTTCGGCTTCTTCGGCGTGGTCGTGTAGACGCGCGTGCAAACACCACGCTTCTGCGGGCAGCCTTGCAGGGCGGGCACCTTGTTGCGCTTCGCCGCGGGCTGGCGTCCGTTGGCGATCAACTGGTTGATGGTCGGCATGCAGGTCTTCCGATCCTTGATATGCGCCCCGGGGTGGAAGGCCGGCACCCACAAAACGAACCCGCGCGGAGTGGAGCGATCCATCCGCGCGAACCCTGGTGCTTACGGCCTTGGCCTCCGAGACGGGAGGCGGCACCGTGAGCGTTCCTGTGCAGGTGGCCAGCCCGGCCGCAGCCGGGGTGGGTAGAGGGCGCGATACCTACGTCCGCGCCTGGGGTTAGTCAAGCGTCGTTAGGAAAGTGTGTCGCTGCTCGCTGCTCCCTCTCCCTCCGGGAGAGGGTTGGGGTGAGGGAAGCAACCAGAGCGGACGCCTCGACATGAGAGTGCTGTTTCGCACTCCAATCCCGAGGTCTGTCCTCGCCGCCTCCCTCACCCCGACCCTCCTCCGGAAGGAGAGGGGGAAAGGGCAGTCTACCCTTATTCTGCCGCCGTGCGGTCCGGCAACGCCGGCAGTTCCGGGCGCAACCGCGCCTGGTCCCGTCCGGCCGCTAGTGCGCGCAGGCGATTCATCACGCTACCCGTGCCCGCCGGGATCAGGCGGCCCACGATGACGTTCTCCTTGAGACCAAGCAGGTTGTCCACCTTGCCCGCCGTGGCGGCCTCGGTCAGCACCCGCGTGGTCTCCTGGAACGACGCCGCGCTGATGAAGCTGTGGGTCTGCAGGCTGGCCTTGGTGATGCCTTGCAGCACGGGCATCCCGATGGCCGGCTTCTCCTCCAGCGCCACGCGCTTCTCGTTCTCCGCCTCGAACTCCAGGCGGTCCACCTGCTCTCCGATCAGGTAGGTCGTGTCGCCCGGCTCCATGATCTCCATCTTCTGGAGCATCTGGCGCACGATGACCTCAATGTGCTTGTCGTTGATCTTCACGCCCTGCAAGCGATAGACGTCCTGTATCTCGTTCACCAGGTAGTCCGACAACGCCTCGACCCCCAGCACCTTCAGGATGTCGTGCGGGACGCGCGGGCCGTCCACCAAGGGGTCGCCCCGGCGCACGAAGTCGCCCTCCTGCACGCTGACGTGCTTGCCCTTCGGAACCAGGTACTCGGACTCCTCGCCGGCCTCGTCGTTCTTCACGACGATGCGGCGCTTCGCCTTGTAGTCCTTCCCGAATTCCACGCGGCCGTCCATCTCGGCGATGATCGCGTGGTCCTTGGGCCGCCGGGCCTCGAACAGCTCCGCCACGCGCGGCAGGCCGCCCGTGATGTCGCGGGTCTTGCTGCCCTCGCGCGGGATGCGCGCCAGCACGTCGCCGGCGGCCACGGTCGCGCCGTTCTCCACCGACAGGATGCTGTCCGGGTTCAGGAAGTAGCGCGCCTCGGCACCCGTCCCCAGCTTAATGACCTCGCCCTTCTCGTCCTTCAGCTGCAGCCGCGGACGCAGGTCGGCCTTGGAGGACTGCTTGTAGTCCACCACGACCTTCGACGTGAGGCCCGTCACCTCGTCCACCCGCTCCACCAGGGTCACGCCGTCCAGCAAGTCGAGATACTCGACCGACCCGGCGCGCTCGGTGATGATCGGCAGGGTGTAGGGGTCCCACTCCGCCAGCTTGTCGTTCCGCTTGACGGACGCGCCCTCGTCCACCAGCAGCCGGGCGCCGTACGGCACGCGGAAGCGGGCGCGCTCACGGCCCTTCTCGTCTTGCAGCACCATCTCGCAGTTGCGGGACATGACCACGGGGACGCCGGCGCTGTTCTGCACCACGTTGCGGTTGTTCACCGTCAGCGTGCCGTCGTGGCTGGCCTCGACGCTGCTGACCTCGGCGCCGCGCTGGGCCGCGCCGCCGATGTGGAACGTCCGCATCGTCAACTGCGTGCCCGGCTCGCCGATGGACTGCGCGGCGATGACGCCCACCGCCTCGCCGATGTTGACCGGCGTGCCGCGGGCCAGGTCGCGCCCGTAACACATGCCGCAGACGCCGACCCGGCTCTCGCAGGTCAGCACCGAGCGTATCTTCACCGACTCCACGCCGGAGGACTCGATCAGGTCCGCCTCCGGCTCCTCAATGAGCGTGTTGCCCGGCAGGATCACCGCACCCGTCACCGGGTCCAGCAAGTCCTCCGCCGTCGTGCGGCCCAGCGTGCGCTCGGACAGGCCGGCAACCACCTCGCCGCCGTCCATCACTGCGCGCACGGTCAAGCCGCGCTGGGTACCGCAGTCGTTCTCGACGATGATGCAGTCCTGTGCCACGTCCACCAGGCGCCGGGTCAGGTAGCCGGAATTCGCCGTCTTCAACGCCGTGTCCGCCAGGCCCTTGCGGGCGCCGTGGGTGGAGTTGAAGTACTCGAGGACGGACAGCCCCTCCTTGAAGTTGGCGATGATCGGCTGCTCGATGATCTCGCCGGACGGCTTGGCCATCAGGCCGCGCATCCCGGCCAACTGGCGCATCTGCGCCGGGGAGCCGCGGGCGCCGGAGTGGCTCATCATCCAGACCGAGTTGGTCTGCACGCCCACTTCCTGCTTGCTGATCTCCTTCATCATCGCGCCGGCCACCTCGTCGGTGCAGCGCGACCAGGCGTCCACCACCTTGTTGTAGCGTTCGCCCGCGGTGATGAGGCCGTCCTGGTACTGCTGCTCGAACTCTTTGACCTCGTTCTGGGTCTTGAGGATCAGCTCGGGCTTGCTGTCTGGGATGATGAGGTCGTCCTTGCCGAACGACAGCCCGGCCTTCGCCGCCTGGCCGAAGCCCAGCCCCATCATGCGGTCGGCGAAGATCACGCATTCCTTCTGGCCGCAGTGGCGATATACCGCGTCAATCACGTCGGACACGTTCTTCTTGGTCAGCGTCCGGTTGATGAGGCTGAACGGCACGTTCGGGTTACGCGGCAGGATTTGCGCCATCAGCATCCGGCCGGGCGTGGTCACGACCATCTGCCGGACCTTGTTGCCCTCGGCGTCCACCGTCTCGTAGCGGGCGCGTATTTTGTCGTGCAACTTGATGGCCTTGGCCGCCAAGGCATACTCGATCTCGCCCACGTTGCCGAACGCGGTCGGCCCGGCCTGCACCAGGGTGTCGCCGTCATACACGGCGGCGTCCGGCGCCTCGCGGAACTCGGGCGTCTCCAGGCTCAGGTAATACAACCCCAGCACGATGTCCTGGCTGGGCACGATGATCGGCTTGCCGTTGGCCGGGCTGAGGATGTTGTTGGTGGACATCATCAGCACGCGGGCCTCCAACTGCGCTTCAAGGCTCAGCGGAACATGGACGGCCATCTGGTCGCCGTCGAAGTCGGCGTTGAAGGCGGTGCAGACCAGCGGGTGAAGCTGAATCGCCTTGCCCTCGATCAGCACCGGCTCGAACGCCTGGATGCCCAAGCGGTGCAGGGTGGGGGCACGGTTGAGCATCACGGGATGCTCGCGGATCACCTCCTCCAGGATGTCCCAGACCTCGGGGCGCTCCTTCTCCACCATGCGCTTGGCGGCCTTGATGGTGGTGGCGTGGCCGTACTTCTCCAGCTTGGAGTAGATGAACGGCTTGAACAGCTCCAACGCCATCTTCTTCGGCAGGCCGCACTGGTGCAGCTTCAGCTCGGGGCCGACAACGATCACCGAACGCCCGGAGTAGTCCACGCGCTTGCCCAGCAGGTTCTGCCGAAACCGGCCCTGCTTGCCTTTGAGCATGTCGGACAGGCTCTTGAGCGGACGCTTATTGGCGCCCGTGATGGCCCGGCCGCGGCGCCCGTTGTCGAACAGCGCGTCCACGCTCTCCTGCAACATGCGCTTCTCGTTGCGGACGATGATATCCGGCGCGCGCAGCTCGATCAGCCGCTTCAGGCGGTTGTTGCGATTGATGACCCGACGATACAGGTCGTTCAAGTCGGACGTGGCGAACCGCCCGCCGTCCAGCGGCACCAGCGGGCGCAGCTCGGGCGGGATCACCGGCACCACGTCGAGGATCATCCACTCGGGCTTGGCGCCGCTCTCGCCGAACGCCTCGATCAGCTTGAGGCGCTTGACCAGCTTCTTGCGCTTGGCCTCGCTGTTAGTCGCCTTCAGCTCGGCGCGCAGCTCCACCTTGTCGCCATCAATGTCTATGCCGTGCAGGATGCCCTTGATCGCCTCGGCGCCGATGCCGGATTTGAAGGCGTCCTCGCCGAACTCGTCCTGCTTGGACAGCAGCTGGTCCTCGGTCAGCAACTGGTGCTGCTTGAGGTCGGTCAGCCCCGGCTCTAGTACGACGTAGCTCTCGAAGTAGAGTATCTTCTCCAGCTCCTTGAGCGTCAGGTCTACCATCAGGCCAATGCGGCTGGGCAGCGACTTCAGGAACCAGATGTGCGCGACCGGGCTGGCCAGCTCGATGTGACCCATGCGCTCGCGGCGCACCTTGGCCAGCGTCACCTCCACGCCGCATTTCTCGCAGATGATGCCGCGGAACTTCATGCGCTTGTACTTGCCGCACAGGCACTCGTAGTCCTTGATCGGCCCGAAAATGCGGGCGCAGAACAGCCCGTCCCGCTCCGGCTTGAAGGTGCGGTAGTTGATGGTCTCGGGCTTCTTGATCTCGCCGTACGACCAGGAGCGTATCTGCTCCGGGCTGGCCATCTGGATGCGTATCTGGTCGAAGGTCACGACCGCGCCGGCCTGACCGAGTATCTTCATCAGTTCGTTCATGCGTCATCTGCCCCAATGCGGCGGCCGGGCAGTGCCGGCCGCCGGGTGATGCGGGATTCGTCTTGCTGCGCGTATCAGGTCGCACGCGTCTCCAGGTCAACGTTCAGGCCCAGGGACTTCAGTTCCTTGACCAGCACGTTGAAGCTTTCGGGGATGCCGGCCTCGAAGGTGTCCTGCTCGCGCACGATGGCCTCATAGACCTTGGTGCGGCCGGACACGTCGTCCGACTTCACCGTCAGCATCTCCTGCAGGGTGTAGGCGGCGCCGTACGCCTCCAGCGCCCAAACCTCCATCTCGCCGAACCGCTGCCCGCCGAACTGCGCCTTGCCGCCCAGTGGCTGCTGGGTGACGAGGCTGTACGGCCCGATGGAACGCGCGTGTATCTTGTCGTCCACCAGGTGATGCAGCTTGAGCATGTAGATGTAGCCCACCGTCACCTTGCGCTCGAACGTCTCGCCCGTCCGCCCGTCGGTCAGCACGACCTGGCCGGAGGTGTTCAGCCCCGCCTTGGTCAGCATCCCCTCGATGTCGGACATGCGCGCGCCGTCGAACACCGGCGTCGCGATGGGAATGCCCTTCTTCAAGTTGTCGGACAGCTCCATCAGTTGCTCGGTGCTCATCGGCTCGATCTGCGCCTTGAACTCCTCGTCGCCGTAGATATCGCGCAGCATCTCTAACAGGGCGTCGCGCTGGGCGCCGGTGCGGCGATATTCGTCCACCAGCTCCCCAACCTGCTTGCCCAGCGTGGCGCAGGCCCATCCCAGGTGCGTCTCCAGGATTTGCCCCACGTTCATGCGGCTCGGCACGCCCAGCGGGTTCAGCACCAGGTCAACATGAGTGCCGTCCTCCAGAAACGGCATGTCCTCGACCGGGGTGACCCGACTGACGACGCCCTTGTTGCCGTGGCGGCCGGCCATTTTGTCGCCGGGCTGCAGCTTGCGCTTCACCGCGACGAAGACCTTGACCATCTTCATCACGCCGGGCGGCAGCTCGTCGCCGCGCTGCAGCTTCTCCACCTTGCCGTCGAAGCGCGCCTGCAGGCGCTTTACCGCGTCGTCGAACTCGCGCTTCAGCGTCTCGATCTCGCCCATCACGGCGTCGTCGGAGACGCCGATGTTGCGCCAGGCGCCACGGGGATGCTCGGCCAGCACCTCCTCGGTGATGGTCGTGCCGGCCTTGATGCCCTTGAAGCCGCCGGACGCCTTGCGGTTCAGCAACTTCTCGCGCATCCGGTTCAGGAACGACCGCTCCTGGATCGCCTTCTCGTCGTCGCGGTCCTTGGCCAGCCGCTCGATCTCCGACCGCTCGATGGCCATCGCGCGCTCATCCTTGTCCACGCCGCGGCGGCTGAACACGCGCACGTCCACGATGGTGCCCGTGACGCCCGGCGGCAGCTTGAGCGAGGTATCGCGCACGTCCGACGCCTTTTCGCCGAAGATGGCGCGGAGCAGCTTCTCCTCGGGGGTCATAGGGCTTTCGCCCTTCGGCGTCACCTTGCCGACCAGGATGTCGCCCGGGTTCACCTCGGCGCCAATATAGACGATGCCGGCCTCGTCGAGGTTCTTCAGCGCCTCCTCGCCGACGTTCGGGATGTCGCGGGTGATCTCCTCCTGACCCAGCTTGGTGTCGCGGGCCATGACCTCGAACTCCTCGATGTGGATCGAGGTGAACACGTCGTCGCGCGCGATGCGCTCGCTGATGAGGATGGAGTCCTCGAAGTTGTAGCCGTTCCAGGGCATGAACGCGACGAGCACGTTGCGGCCCAGCGCCAGCTCGCCCAGCTCCGTGCTCGGGCCGTCGGCGATGATGTCGCCGGGCACGACGCGGTCGCCGACTTTTACAAGTGGGCGCTGGTTGATGCAGGTGCTCTGGTTGCTCCGCATGTACTTCCGCAGGCGGTAGATATCCACGCCGTGCGTCGTGCCGTCGTCGGCGGTCGCACGCACCACGATGCGGGCGCCGTCAATCTGGTCCACGATGCCGGGCCGCTTGGCGACGATGGTGGCGCCGCTGTCGCGGGCCACCGCCGCCTCCATGCCGGTGCCCACAAGCGGGGCGTCGGCGCGGATCAGCGGCACCGCCTGGCGCTGCATGTTGCTGCCCATCAGCGCGCGGTTGGCGTCGTCGTTCTCCAGAAACGGGATCAGCGCCGCGGCGACCGACACCAACTGGCGCGGCGACACGTCCACCGCCGTCACGTCGTTCGGCTTCACCAGGCGGAAGTCGCCCTGGCGGCGCACCGACACCAACTCGTTGGTAAAGTTGCCCTCGCCATCAGTCGGGGCGTCGGCCTGCGCGACGACGAGCTTCTCCTCCTCCATCGCAGACAAGTACTTCCAACCCTCCTGCACCTGGCCTTCCTTGACCAGGCGGTAGGGCGTCTCGATAAAGCCGTACTTGTTCACCTTGGCGTAGGTCGCCAGGCTGTTGATAAGGCCGATGTTCGGCCCCTCCGGCGTCTCGATGGGGCAGATGCGGCCGTAGTGGGTTGGATGCACGTCGCGCACCTCGAACCCGGCGCGCTCCCGCGTCAGCCCCCCCGGCCCGAGCGCGGACAGGCGGCGCTTGTGCGTCACCTCCGACAGCGGGTTGGTCTGGTCCATGAACTGGCTGAGCTGCGACGAGCCGAAGAACTCGCGCACCGCCGCTGCAGCGGGCTTTGCGTTGATGAGGTCGTGCGGCATGACGGTGTCTATGTCCACGCTGCCCATGCGCTCGCGGATCGCCCGCTCCATGCGCAGCAGGCCGACGCGATACTGGTTCTCCATTAGCTCGCCGACCGAGCGGACCCGGCGGTTGCCCAAGTTGTCAATGTCGTCGATTGTGCCGCGGCCGTCCTTCAGCTCGCACATGATTTTGACGGTCTTGAGCACGTCCTCCTTGCGGAGCACGCGCACGGTATCCTCGGCGTCCACGCCCAGGCGCATGTTCATTTTCACCCGGCCGACCGCGGACAGGTCGTAGCGGTCGGTGTCGAAGAACAGGCCGCGGAACAGGGCCTCGGCGGTCTCGGGCGTCGGCGGCTCGCCGGGGCGCATGACGCGGTAGATGTCCACCAGCGCATCGTCGCGGTTGGCGTTCTTGTCCACCGCCAGGGTGTTGCGGAGCCACGGGCCGTTGCTCTGGTCCACCGCGAGCGTCGGCAGCCGGTTGATGCCGGCATCCTCCAGGGCGGTCAACCGCGCCTCGGCCAGTTCCTCGCCGGCCTCGGCATAGATCTCGCCCGTGTCCTCGTTCACGAGGTCCGTGGCAACGTAGCGGCCCAGCAGGTCGGCGCGGCCGACCAGCACGGTGGCGGTCTTCTCGGCGATCTTCTTGGCGGCGCGGGCGGTCAGCTTGGTGGTGGCCTCGGCGACAACCTCGCCGGTGTCGGCGTCCACCAGGCTTTCGGCCAAGGTGATGCCGCGATAGGCGTCGGCCTCGAACGGACGCGCCCAACCCTTCGGCGTGCGGGTGAACACGACCTGAGTGTAGAAGTAGTTGAGGATTTCCTCGGGGTCCATGCCGCGGATTTCGCCGATGTCCACGGTCTCGCCCGCGGCCACGCGCTCAGCGCGCAGCGCCTCGGTCGCGGTGCCCTCCAAGGCATAGAGCAGCGTCGTCACCGGCAGCTTGCGCTTCCGGTCAATGCGGACATAGACCAGGTCCTTGCTGTCGAACTCGAAGTCCAGCCACGAGCCGCGGTAGGGGATCACGCGGGCGGTGAACAGGTACTTGCCGCTGCTGTGCGTCTTGCCCTTGTCGTGGTCGAAGAACACGCCGGGGCTGCGGTGCATTTGGCTGACGATGACGCGCTCGGTGCCGTTGATGACGAAGGTGCCGTTCTCGGTCATGAGCGGCATGTCGCCCATATAGACCGGCTGCTCCTTGATGTCGCGGATGCTGCGGGCGCCGGTGTCCTCGTCGAGGTCCCAGACGATCAGGCGCAGGATGACCTTGAGCGGCGCGGCGAAGGTCATGCCGCGCTGGATGCACTCCTCGACGTCGTACTTCGGCTCTTCCAGCTCGTAGTAAACGAACTCCAGGCGTCCGCGGCCGGCGAAATCGTCAATCGGGAACACCGACTTGAACACTTCCTGCAGGCCGGTCGGCGTCCGACTGTCCGGTGCCACGTTCATCTGTAGGAACGCCTCGTAGCTGGCGCGCTGCACATCAATGAGGTTGGGCATCGGCGCCACTTCGGGAATGCGCCCGAAGCTCTTGCGGATGCGCTTCTGTCCCGTGAACGACTTGTTGATCGCGTTCATCGCACGTCCTTGACCCTGAGTTTTGGCCGCCCGATGGGGGCGCCCAACAGCTTCGTCACGTCTTTTCGTCACGTCTTCTGGCACATCCTCAACCCTGCAACCCCGGGCTGCGCGGGCCGTTCTATTCCAGCGAGTGGGCGACCGGGCCAACGCGTGCCACCCGGCAACAGGTATGCGGACGGCAACCTGGCATGGTTCCCGCCCGCTTCCAGATCAGTGGCCCGGCGTTGCCGCCGGGCCATGCGCGCTACTTGATTTCGACAGCGGCACCCTGCTCCTCAAGCTGCTTCTTCAGCTTCTCGGCCTCATCCTTGTTCACGCCTTCCTTCACCGTCTTCGGCGCCGCCTCGACCAAGTCCTTGGCTTCCTTCAGCCCAAGACCCGTGATGGTGCGGACTTCCTTGATGACGTTGATCTTCTTGTCGCCGACCTTCGCCAGGATGACCGTGAACTCCGTCTGCTCCTCGACCACTGCGGCCGGAGCCGCCGGGCCGGAGGGCGCTGCCGCGGCGGCAGGTGCCGCGGCGGACACGCCCCACTTCTCTTCGAGCATCTTGGACAGCTCAGCCGCCTCAAGCACCGTCAGAGCTGACAGCTCTTCGACCAGTCTCGCCATATCAGCCATAGTCTCGTTCCTTACTTAACCCTTGGTTGGTTCCGTGCAAGCCCGATGCCGTATCGGCCGAGCCTGCCGCTTGCATTGCGGCTGCGACGCTTGGGCGGCCTAAGCCGCCTCCGCCTCGTCCACACTGTCCTTGTTGGCATAGGCCCCGAAGACCCGTGCGAGCTGTCCGGCCGGCGCTTGCAGCACGCCTGCGATCCGTGTGGCGGGGGTTTGGATCATCCCCACCAGGCGGGCGCGCAACGCGTCGAGCGACGGCAGATTGGCCAGCGCCTTGATCCCATCCGCATCGAGCATTTGGGTACCAAGGGCGCCGCCGATCACGACGAACTTCTCGTTGGTCTTGGCGTAGTCGAGGGCGGCCTTCGCCACTGCCACTGGGTCCTTGGACCACGCGAGCGCGGTCGGTCCCTTCAGCATCGGCTTGATGCCCTCGAACCGGGTTCCATCCAGGGCGAGTGCGGCCAGCCGGTTCTTCGCGACCTTGTAGGTCGAACCCGATGCGCGCATCTGGCGGCGCAGATTGGACACCTCGGCGACCGTCATCCCTTTATTCTGGGTGACGACCACCATGGTAGTCTCTGCGAACACCTGACCGAGCACGGAAACGAACTCTCGCTTCTCCGTACGGTCCACGTTGTGCTCTCCTTGTGACGGTGGCGCATTTGGACCGCGCCGCCGCCGGGTTGCCCCGGCATGACCTTGTGGCCATGCCGCGCCTGTCCGGAACCCCGTGCGCGCGAGCGCGCCGTGGGACCTGCAGCCGGAACCGCCAGGGTGCCGGGACCAAGGCTTGCGCCCGTCCCGGAACATCTTGGCTTCCCCGTCTATCGCGCGCGGGCCTTAGCCCTTTACCCTGCCACGTTCCGGAGAACGGGGGAGGACGTGCGATCTCGGACAGGTTCGGGGCGGCCTGCGCCGCCCCTAGCCACCGGCGCCCGAAGGCACCGGCGAATTCTCAATCAGCCGGCGAGGCTGGCGATGTCCACCCTGATGCCCGGCCCCATCGTGCTGCTGATGGACGCCTTCTTCAGATAGGTGCCCTTGGCACCGGTCGGCTTGGCCTTCTGGATCGCGTCCACGAAGGCCCGGATGTTGCCGAGCAGCTTATCCTCCTCGAACGACGCCTTGCCGATGCCGGCATGAACGATGCCCGCCTTCTCCGCCCGGAACTCCACCTGGCCAGACTTTGCCGCCGTCACGGCGCCGCGCACGTCCATCGTGACGGTGCCCAGCTTGGGGTTCGGCATCAGGCCGCGCGGGCCGAGTATCTTACCCAGCCGGCCCACCAGCGCCATCATGTCCGGCGTCGCGATGCAACGGTCGAACGCGAACTCGCCGCCCTGCACCTTCTCCGCCAGGTCCTCGGCGCCCACGATGTCGGCCCCGGCTGAGGTCGCTTCCTCTGCCTTGGCGCCGCGGGCGAACACCGCGACGCGCAGGGTCTTGCCGGTGCCGTTCGGCAGGCTCAGCAGGCCGCGCACCATCTGGTCGGCGTGGCGGGGGTCAATGCCCAGGTTCATGCTCAGCTCGATGGTCTCGTCGAACTTGGCATTGGCGTTGCCCTTGGCGAGCTTTACGGCCTCGTCCAGCGTGTAGGACTTGGTGCGGTCGAACGCCGCATAGCCCGCCTTGAGGCGCTTGTCGTGTGCCATCGTGTCAGCCCTCCACCACGGACAGGCCCATCGAGCGGGCGCTGCCGGCCAGCATCCGCATGGCGGCGTCCACATCGTTGGCGTTCATGTCCTTCATCTTCACCTCGGCGATCTCGCGCAGTTGCGTTGTCGTCACGCGGCCGACCATCGCGCCCTTGCCCGGCGTCGTCGTGCCCTTGGTGATGCCTGCGGCCTTTTTCAGAAAGTAGGTGTTGGGCGGGGTCTTGGTGATGAACGTGAAGGTGCGGTCGCCGAAGGCGGTGATGACGACGGGGGTGGGCGTGCCGGGTTCCATGCCTTGAGTGGCGGCGTTGAACTCCTTGACAAACGCCATGATGTTCAGGCCGCGCTGGCCGAGCGCCGGGCCGACTGGCGGCGACGGGTTGGCCTTCCCGGCCGGTATCTGCAGCTTAATGTAGCCGACGATCTTTTTGGCCAATTGCCATGCCCCTATGGTGCGGGGACCGCGGTAATGACGACGGGGCCGCCTTTGAGGCAGCCCACGATCTCCCGCGTTCCGAGTGAGGGCGGGCGTATAGCGGATCGGACCGGCTGCGTCCAGCGGTTTTACGGGCCGCGCGGGATGGGCTAGGGTCGCCGGGCAACAGGAGAGCATCCATGGCCGTGAAGCCCGGCACGACGCCCAAGCCCAAGAAGGTTCAGTTCAACCCGACTGCCGTCGCCATCGGCGTGTCGCTGGTGATCGGCATCATCGGTGCCACCATCGTCGCCGGCAACCCGTTCCGGGCGATGACGCTGGCCTACTTGGACTATAGCCACACGCCGGCCGGCGGGGCGGAGAAGGGGTCGCCGACGCGGGCGCCGCTGACGCAGGGGCAGGCCGAGGAAAAGAAGTAGAACCACCCCGCCAGTAGGACCGGTAAAGCGGCGCGGTATTTGGAGGTTTTCCAGCACTGGTGGAAATCTCAGCTAACCAACCTCCATCCGTGCCGGCACTCTCACTCGGACCATGTTTCTGCGTAAGCCAGAAGCACATCAACGCCCGGCTGCGATGCCCTCCCGCCGGGGATCGGTGCCGCCTTCCAGCCCACCCGGCACAACCTTGATCAGGTTGAGGCCGCTGGTCAGCACGGACGGCGTGTCGGAAATGGTCCATCCTAGCGAACGCAGGTTCGGGATCAGGCTGCGGACATTAAATGGACCGATCAGCCCGGTGGTGCCGCCCGGTGCGCCGCCGGGCTGTCCAGGCGCAACCGTGCTGGAGAACAGGGACTCCAGCGTCGTGCCGCCTGTGTTGTTGTTTTGGAAATGCGCCTGGTTCGCTGCCTGTTGCGGGTCCAGCCCGAAATCAACCATCGCCACCACGGCCTGCGTCGTCGTGCCGATGATGGACGCGCCGCCGGGCGACCCCGCAACGAGAGCCGGCTTGCCGTCGCGGGTGAACACGATGGTCGGCGACATCGAACTGCGGGGGCGCTTGCCTCCCTGCACGCGGTTGGCGATGGGAGCGCTGTCCGGCCCCGGATCGAAAGAGAAGTCCGTCAGCTCATTGTTGAGGATGAAGCCGTCTACCAGGCGGTTGTTGCCGAACGGGCTTTCGACCGTGATCGTCTGCGACACCACGTTGCCGAAGCGGTCAATGATGGAGACGTGGCTGGTGCCGCCGAACCGCGGCGCGCTGGCATCCGGGCTGCCGGTGGCGCCGACGGCAGGCGGCAGTCCGGCGGCGGCGAGGCCAGGGGCAATCGGCCCGCTGGTCAGCAACGCCGCGCGCGTGCCGACATAGGCCGGGTCAATCAGGCCGGCCGTCGGCACGGTAACGTAGGCGGGGTCGGCCACGTAGAGGTTGCGGTCGGCGAACGCCAGCCGGTTTGCCTGCAGGAAGGCGTGGACGGTCAGCAGGTTGTCCGGCCCGAGCGACGGAAGGTCAATGCGGTCCAGGGTGCCCAGTATCTGCCGCTCGGCGATGCCGCCCGACGAGGGAGGCCCCATGCTGCACACGATATAGGTCCGGTACGGGCCGCAGACCGGGGTGCGCTCGATGACCTGATATCCCGCGAGGTCCGACAGCGCCATGGCCCCCGGGCCACCGGCGCGGCCATCAGACAGGACGGCGGCAACGATGTCCTGCGCGACCGGTCCTTCGTAGAACGCGCGTGGCCCGCCGAATGCGATGCGCGATAGGGTCTGGGCGTAGGCCGGGTTCTGCAGCAGCGTGCCAGCCGCCTTGCCGCTGCCGTCGGCGTTCAGGAAGTAGGTGCGGGCATTGGCGTCCTGCGCCAGGATTGCTTTGTAGCTGTCAATGGAGGCCGCCATGCGCGGGCTGATCGGGAAGCCGCCCCTTGCAAGCTGGATTGCCGGTTGCAGAAGGGCCGCAACCGGCCTTGATCCGTATCTGCGGGATACTGTGTCCCATAGCTTGATCGTACCCGGCACGCCGACGGACCGGCCGCTGAAAACGGCCGTCGAAAAATCCAGCGCCTGTCCAGCCTGGGTGTAGAAGTAGAACCCGTTTGCTGCGCCCGGTGCCGCCTCGCGGGCGTCGAAGCTCGTCACCTTCCTGCTGGCAGCGTCGTAGTAGAGCATGAATCCGCCACCGCCGATGCCGGTCGCCTGCGGCTCGGTCAGGCCCAGGACGGCCTCTACGGCGATGGCCGCGTCAATGGCATTGCCGCCGGCTGCGAGCACCGCGGCGCCGGCCTGCGTGGCGAGCGGGTTCGCTGTGACGACCATCTCCTGCACCGTCGTCACCTTGGACCGGAGCGTGAGCTGCGCCGCAGCGGGCGACGGGCCGGCCAGGACCGCCACGCCCAATGCGGCGATGGCGCCACGCCGCAGCCGCCGCACGGCAAGGGCCGCAATGCCTGCCGCCAGCAGCATTAACGACCCCGGCTCGGGAATGGCGATGTTGCCGATGGCGAACCCGTCGGCCAGGACATCGGCCAGCACGATCCGGTCGAAGGAGGCGGCGGAGAAGGCGATCACGCCTTCCGGAAAAATGTAGCCAGCCGGAACCGTCCCTGTCGCAGCCGCACCGCCAACTTGGTTGGCGCCGAGATAGGCCGTCAGCGTCAGCGGGGTCGGGCTGTCGAAGTCGGCCGTCGCGAAGCTGGCGCTGAACACGTTCACCGCCTTGCTGAAGCTGATCGTCAGGGCGGATTGCACCAAATCCGAGTTGTCGAGCACGACCGGACCCAGCGTTGCGAACACCGTCCCGATCACCCCGAAAGCCCTGGCATCGGGTGCGGACGAGAAGCTGAGCGTGACATCGCCTGCCAAGACTTGAAGCGGCGTTCCGGCGCCAAGCGGCGAGAGATTGATGACCTCGGCCCGCGCGCCCTGCGGAAGGCCGGCGGTGCCGATGCCAAAAAGCAGGCCAAACCAGCCCAGCAGCAGCGACCTTTTAAGCATGGGCATCTCCAACATAGCGGCCAGCGGAGTCCGGCGCTGAAATGCTAAAGTGGCGGCGAATGCAGACTGCATCACGCCTTCGTGAGTTTGGTTGCAGCGTGCGCCCGGCGGCTGATCGGGTCAGATCACCAACTCCACCACGAACGGCCCCGGCCGCGCGTTCGCCTGTGCGAACACGTCCGCGAACGCCTCCATCCCCTCCACCCGCGCCCCGTCCACGCCCATGCCGCGTGCCAGCGCCACCCAATCCAGGTCCGGGTTCCCCAGGTCCATCATGTCCATCGCCACCCGGCCGGGATTGGCGCCGACGCCCTGGTATTCGCCCATCAGGATCGCATACTTGCGGTTGGCCAGGATCACGGTCGTCACGTCCAGCCGCTCCCGCGCCTGGGTCCACAGGCCCTGCAGGGTGTACATCGCCGATCCGTCGGCCTGCAGCGTCACCACCCGGCGGCCCGGCGCACCCACCGCGGCACCCGTCGCCATCGGGATGCCGTCGCCGATGGCGCCGCCCGTCAGTTGCAGCCAGTCATGCGGCGCCGCGCCGTGGGTGTCCGGATAGATGCAACGGCCGGCGGTGATGCTCTCGTCCACCACCACCGCACCCTCCGGCAGCAGCGCCGCCAGCGCCTGGGCCAACGCCTCCGGCGTGACCCGGCCGCGCGGCAGGTCCGGGCGCGGCGGGACGGCAGGCGGCTCGGCCGGGCGGGCGCCCAGGGCATCGGCCACGCGGAGCAAGGCGTCGGGGCCGTCCTGCTCCGGCCGGGCCAGGACGTGAACCTGGCAATCAGGCGGATACAGGGTGCCGGGCTTGCCGGGATAGGCGAAGAAGCCGACCGGCGCCACCGCGCCCACCAGGATCAGGTGCCGCACCCCGGCCAGGGCCGCAACCGCCTGGTCCACCGGATAAGGCACGCGGGCGATGGGGGTGCGCCCGGCGCCGCGCTCGATCCGGCCGTTGCTGGTCTGCGCCATCATGCGCGCGCCGGTGGCGGCCAGGATGCCGGCAGCGACGGCCAGCGGCCCCGCCCGCAGCGCCGGGCCGGACAGGATCAGCAGGGTCGGCTCGCCGGAGCGCAGGGCGCGGACGGCGCCCTCGACCGCATTCGGGGATGCGACGGGCCAGGCCGGCAGCGGCAGCGGCGTGCCGACGACGCCGCCCGGGTCCCAGCAGGTGTCGGACGGCAGGATCAGCGTCGCGATGCCGCCCGGCGCGGAGCGGGCCGCCTGCACGGCGCTCGCGCAGTCCGTGCCCACGTCCGCCGCCCGTGCCGCCGTGCGCATCCAGGCCGAAACGCCGCGAGCGAAGCCCTCGGTGTCCGCCGTCAGCGGCGCATCCAGCGGGCGATGGTGCGTCGCCTGGTCGCCGACCAGGTTCACGATGGGCGAGCGTGCCCGGCGCGCGTTGTGCAGGTTGGCCAGCCCGTTCGCCAGGCCCGGCCCGCAGTGCAGCAGCGTCGCCGCCGGGCGGTCCTGCATCCGGGCATAGCCATCTGCGGCGCCGGTCACCACGCCCTCGAACAGTCCCAGCACGCAGCGCATCCCGGGGATGCGGTCCAGCGCCGCGACGAAGTGCATCTCGCTGGTGCCGGGGTTGCTGAAGCAGGTGTCCACCCCGCAGGCCAGCAGCGTATGCACCAGGCTTTCCGCACCGTTCATCCCTGTGTTCCCGTCCGCCATGCGGGAACGATGCCCCCTGCCCCGGCCCGTGGCAACGGCTTGCCGCCGGGGATGGCGCGTCCTACGCATCCGGCGAACCCGCCTGGCACGCCCGCCTGGCAAACCCCGCTTGGCAAACAACGTGAGGACGCCTCGCCGATGACCACGATCCTGTATCCCGAGGCCATGTATCCCGACGACGCCGAGGAGCGCCGCATCTTCGGGCCGGACGCCACCATCCTGCGGCGGGACACCGCGGCGCTGGCCGACCTGTCCGACGCCGACTGCGCCGCCGTGGACGGGCTGATGATGTTCCGCCAGTACCTGACCGCCGCCGACCTGGCCCGCTTCACCCGGCTGCGCGCCATCGTCCGCATGGGCGTCGGCTACGACCGCCTGGACCGCGCCGCCGCCGCCGCCCGCGGCGTGCTGGTGTGCAACGTCCCGGACTACGGCACGACGGAGGTCGCGGACCATGCGATGGCGCTGGTGCTGGCGCTGCGCCGCGGCATCGTCCTGCACCACGAGCGCCAGCGGCACGACCCGCCCGCTCCCTGGCGCGGCGCCGACCACCCGCTGCTGCGCCGCAGCGGCGCCCAGGGCTTCGGCATCGTCGGCATGGGCCGCATCGGCACGGCGGTCGCGCTGCGGGCCAAGGCGTTCGGCTTCCGCGTCACGATCCACGACCCGCATTTGCCGAACGGGGCGGAGCTTGCGGTCGGCGTCGCGCGGGCGGCGACGCTGCACGACCTGATGCGCGGGTCCGATGTGCTGTCCATCCACGTGCCGCTGACGCCGGGCACCGCCGGGATGGTGGACCGCGCCGCCCTGGCGCTGCTGCCGCCCGGCGCCATCGTGGTCAACACCGCCCGCGGCCCGGTGCTGGACGTGGACGCCCTGGCGGACGCGCTGCGCGAGGGCCGCATCGCCGGCGCCGGGCTGGACGTGCTGCCGGTGGAGCCGCCGGTCGAGCCGCTGCCGGAGCTGCTGCGTGCCTATCGTGCGCGGGAGCCTTGGCTGGAGGGCCGGCTGGTCATCACGCCCCACTCCGCCTACCTGACGCCGGAGGCGCATTGGGACATACGGGTGAAGTCGGCCGAGACGATGCGCGCTGCGCTGATGACCAACCAGCCGCAGAACGTGATCGCGCCGGGTTCGTTCTAAACGTGGCTTGCGCGGACTGGGGCACGCATGCCGGCGCGCAAGCCTGCCTGCTCCCTCTCCCTCCGGGAGGGGGCCGGGGTGAGGGGGCCTTGAGGCACGGTCCTTGCCGATGCAGGGCTGCGCACCGCCGGAGCCGGTGGCGCCGTGCTCGGCAGCGAAGGCCCTCCTCATTCCGGCCCTGTATGCGCCAACCCAGGCATGCACTCATCTTGGCCTGTGCGGGGAAGAGATGCCGGCCTACCTGGTGACGCGTATTGAGATGCAGGACGCGGCTGGGTTCGACGCCTACCGCGTCGCGGTGGTGCCGGTGCTGGCAGCGTTCGGCGGGCGATACGTCGTGCGCGGCGGGGCACTTGAGGTGATGGAGGGTGCGCCGCCGCCGGGGCGCATGGTCGTGGTGGAGTTTCCGACGATGGACGCGGCGCGGGCGTTCTACGGCAGTGCCGAGTATGCGCCGGTGCTGAAGATGCGGCTGGACAGCACGGCGTCCGAGGTCGTGCTGGTTGAGGGCGTGCTGCCGGCCTAATCAGGTTTCGAGCTGCAGTCGGCCACTCTGCCGCAGGTGGGGCGCAATGTGGAACGCCAGGATGCAGAACACCGCAATTGCGCCTCCCGCGATCATGTCCACGAGATAGTGCCCTCCTATTGAGGGGATTGACAGCAGCATGAGCGCGTTGAGGCCGGCAACGATCCAGCCGGTTGCTCCCATGCCGCGATAGGCATAGGTGAACAGCAAAGCCAGCACCGTATGGTAAGATGGCATCGTTACGATGCCCTGCATGTCCGGAAAATCGAAATGCCATGGGCCAGGCGCACGCAGCATTTGCACATGCGGCAGGTATCTGAGGTCGTCCCCGCCAAATGCGGCCCAGGGTCCCAAGACCGGGCAGAGCGCCGCTACCGCCATGGTCAGCACCAAGGTCGCGGCGGCCATCAAGATCAAGTCTGCGCAGCGTTCCGTCATGCGCAAGGCAGGCAGGAGCAAGCATGAAAGGAGGATTTGCGGCATGAGGCTGCCGTATGCGCAGGATAGGATCAGGTGGACGCCTGGCTGGCTTGCCACCTTGTCGCGCCACTCCAGCCAATCAAAGCCCAAAACCTGGTCATAATGCATCAGCAAGCCGTCTTGCAGCGGCAAGGCGGATGTGGCGGCAAGATAGGTCAGGACCGCACCTGTACCGGAGAACGCGATCCAAAGCGATGCCATCAGGGCCATATCGGCCAAGACGCGGCTGCGGTGCTGGTAAGCGGCGGCCAGTGCGAGCAGAATTGCAACTGCGCCGATGATCCTCACCCACCCGCTAATTGAGAATCCAATCCAGGTTCCCCAGACCAGGTCAACCGCGAGCAGACCAGCGACAACGAACCAAACTTCCGGCCGGAGAAGGGTCTGGGCGTTGTGCCGCAGGGCTGGACGCGCTGGTCTTTCGGCGATGGCGAGAGGCTGCAAGGTTGGCATCCCGGCAACCTGCCCCTAGTCAAGCGCCGAAGCCAGTCAGGAACCGTAAAGATGTGCCTTGAGCCATAGCGCGGCGCGGCAACGTAGCTGCGCCGTCACATCCATGGCACTCAGGATCGAAACAGCGCCAGGTTGATGCTTCCCCCGCGAGGCAGCAGGCCGACCCGGCAGCCAGCCGTGCGTTGCTGCTCCTGCGACAGCGCGGCCAGCGGCAGCCAGGCAATAGTAGGCGTCTCCCACAGGGTAGAATGGACGATGGCATGGGCGGCCTCAAGCGCAGGACAATTGACCATGCGGCACCATCGGCGGACAGCCCAACCCGGCGCAAGCAGCGGGAACAGCTTACGGCCTTGGCGCGTTGTCATCACACATGTGGAGATGCTGCAATGAGCGAAACCGACGGCACCAAGCAAGGCCCGGCCCTGGCAGCCTCCGTGGCGGAGGTGCAAGGCGTGTTCCCCAACGACGACACCATGCAGGACGCCCTGTCCCAGCTTACCTTGGCCGGCTACGACCGCGCCGACCTTAGCCTGCCGGAGGAGCAGCACAGCGCCGGTGCCACCACGCCGAACGAGGGTGCCGACAATCCGACAGACGACGTTGACAAGGCGCAGTTGCGGACGATGGGCACCAGCATGGCGGGCTATGCTGGCGCAGTAGCCGTGGCGGGCGCAGTGATCGCGACCGGCGGCGCGGCATTGCTGGCGGTCGGCGGGGCGGCGGCGGTAGGCGTCGGCACGGCTGCGGCGGCCAACGCGGCGGGGCAGGCGGCGGACCAGGTAACGGTTGACGAGCGCAACCGCCGGGGTGCAGCCGGGACGCTGATCCTGGCGGTGCGGACGACGACGGAGGCACAGGCGCGACAGGTCACCGAGCTGATGCAGGCGGCGGGCGCTACCCGGATCAACCCGGTGGAGCGCGGCATCCATGAGCTGACAGCCGGCGTTAGCGCGGCGTCTTGGACCGGAAGCTAAGGGAGGTGCCGGGCTGCCCGCAAGCAGCCCGGCGTCACGCTATGCCAGCTTGAGGTTGGTCGCAGCGGCCTTGCCGCGCTCCATCGCCACTTCGTAGCTGACCTTCTGACCATCGTTCAGGCCGTTCAGCCCGGCAGCCTGCACCGCAGTAATATGGACAAACACATCCTTGCTGCCGTCCTGCGGCATGATGAACCCGAAGCCTTTGGTGGCATTGAACCACTTTACGGTGCCGACAGCCATGCTCTCTTCTCCTCAGACACGCGGCCCGGCCGCGCTGGTGGCGTGAACCGCCGCGACACCGCGGCGGCGGATGTCAGGCGAGCTTCAGGTTGGTCGCTGCGGCCTTGCCGCGCTCCTGCACCACGTCGAACGAGACGTTCTGCCCCTCGTCCAGCCCGCGCAACCCTGCGGCCTGCACGGCGGTGATGTGGACGAACACGTCCTTGCTGCCATCCTGCGGCATGATAAAGCCGAAGCCCTTGGTCGCGTTGAACCATTTTACGGTGCCGGTAGCCATGATTGCGTCTCTCTCCGTCTTTGCTGCCCGCAACGGCGCGGGCTGCACAGCAATCGGGCCTTTGGACGGCTTGTGGGCACCCGAAGCAGGCGGAGGCGCAGCAAGGCTAGTCAAAAACACGACTGAACCTGTATGGACGCAGAACGAGAGGGGCATGTCAATTGCAACGACATGGCAGCCATGGTGTTTTCGCGCATCATGACCATGCTGCCACAGTGCCGCGCCGATCTGGATGAAATCTGCACAAAGCAGAAGGGGCCGACCTTGCGGCCCGCCCCCTTGTTGCTTGGACTGGTTCGGCTTGGACTTAGAAGTCCATGTCGCCCATGCCGCCCATGCCGCCACCGCCGCCGCCGCCGCCGCCGGGCATTCCGCCGGCTGCTTTCTTCTCCGGACGCTCGGCGATCATCGCCTCGGTCGTGATAAGCAGGCTGGCGACCGAGGCCGCATCCTGCAACGCCGTGCGGACGACTTTGGTGGGGTCAATGATGCCGGCGCTGACCATGTCCTTGAACTCCGCCGTTTGCGCGTCGAAGCCGAAGTTGTAGTCGCCGTTCTCCAGCACCTTGCCGGCGATCACCGCGCCGTCCTCGCCAGCGTTCTCGGCAATCTGACGCAGCGGGGTCTGCACCGCCTTGCGGACAATCTCGATGCCGAACTTCTGGTCTTCGTTCTCCGGCTTCAGGTGCGCCAGGATCAGGGACGCACGGGCGAGCGCAACGCCGCCACCCGGCACGATGCCCTCCTCGACGGCTGCGCGGGTTGCGTGCAGGGCGTCGTCAACGCGGTCCTTGCGCTCCTTCACCTCGACCTCAGTGCTGCCGCCGACGCGGATCACCGCAACGCCGCCCGCCAGCTTGGCCAGACGCTCCTGCAGCTTCTCGCGGTCGTAGTCCGAGGTCGTCTCCTCGATCTGTGCACGGATCTGGCCGCAGCGGCCCTTGATGTCCTCGCCGCCGCCGGCGCCCTCGACGACCGTGGTGTTCTCCTTCTCGATCAGCACGCGCTTGGCGCGGCCGAGCATCGCCAGCGTCACCGACTCAAGCTTGATGCCGAGGTCCTCGGAGATCACCTGCCCGCCCGTCAGCACGGCGATGTCCTCAAGCATCGCCTTGCGCCGGTCGCCGAAGCCCGGCGCCTTCACGGCCGCGACCTTCAACCCGCCGCGCAGCTTGTTCACGACCAAGGTCGCCAGCGCCTCGCCCTCGATGTCCTCGGCGATGATCAGCAGCGGACGCCCGGACTGCACCACGGTCTCCAGCAACGGCAGCATCGCCTGCAGGCCGGACAGCTTCTTCTCGTGGATCAGGATGTAGGGCTGGTCCAGCTCGGCGACCATCTTCTCGGCGTTGGTAATGAAGTACGGCGAGATGTAGCCGCGGTCGAACTGCATGCCCTCGACGACATCAAGTTCGGTCTGGATGCCCTTGGCCTCCTCGACGGTGATGACGCCCTCGTTGCCGACCTTCTGCATGGCCTCCGAGATCATGCGGCCGATGTCGGCCTCGCCGTTGGCGGAGATCGTGCCGACCTGAGCCGTCTCGGCCTCGGTGGTGATCTTGCGGGTGCGGGCCTTCAGCTCGGCCACGATGCTGGTCACGGCCATGTCCACGCCGCGCTTCAGGTCCATCGGGTTCAGCCCGGCGGCGACGCCCTTGGCGCCCTCGCGCACGATGGCCTGCGCCAGCACGGTCGCGGTGGTGGTGCCGTCGCCGGCGATGTCGTTGGTCTTGGTCGCGACCTCGCGCAGCATCTGCGCGCCCATGTTCTCGAACTTGTCGGCCAGCTCGATCTCTTTGGCGACGGTGACGCCATCCTTGGTGATCCGCGGTGCGCCGAAGCTCTTGTCGATCACGACGTTGCGGCCCTTCGGCCCCAGCGTGACCTTCACGGCGTCAGCGAGGATGTCCACGCCGCGCAGCATACGCTGGCGTGCTTCGCCGCCGAACTTGACTTCCTTGGCTGCCATGTCTGTCCGTCCTTCTATTGTGTCAGGCGTCGCGTGTCTCAGGCGTCGCGCGGGGGCTGCCTACGCGGCCTTCGCCGTGGCGGGCTGGCCCTCGATGATGCCCATGATGTCGCTCTCCTTCATGATAAGGAGCTCCTCGCCGTCGAGCTTCACCTCGGTGCCGCTCCACTTGCCGAACAGCACGCGGTCGCCGGCCTTCACGTCGAGCGCGACGATGGCGCCCTGCTCGTTGCGGGCGCCGGGGCCTGCGGCGATGACCTCGCCCTCCATCGGCTTTTCCTGGGCGGTGTCGGGGATAATGATCCCGCCCTTGGTCTTCTCCTCGGCCGTGATGCGCTTGACCACGATCCGGTCATGCAGGGGTCGGAACTTCATTGGGGTCGCTCCCATGGGATTGCGTTGCCGCTACGTCGTCTTGAGCTGCCGTGCCAGGAGGCGATTGGCACTCCCCGGCGCGGAGTGCCAGCGATCTAGGAGGTTGCCCTTGTGCTGTCAAGCGTCCGGCAGCAATCGTGTCCCCTGAGTGCTAAACTGTTGGCATCGCTGCTTTTTTACTTCCCAAGTGCCAGAATGGTCCCGCAGTCTCCATGGGCCGGGCAGCCTTGGACGCCGGGCACGCACTGACCGCAAGGGACCTCCTGCATGAGCCTGGCGCTGCAACTGAAGGACTATCGGCTGACCACCGCGGAAATCCTGTATCACCTGCCGGACCATCCCGGCCTGCTGCAGACCTATGTTTGGCAGGATTTGGACCTCGCCCCGCGCTACCCGGCGCTGCGCCGCTTCCTGGACTTCTGGACGCGCGAGCTGGAGGGCAAGCTGCACTCGATCAAGGTGGCCAGCGGTGGCCGGATACGGCCGGCGTCGGTGCGGCACACGCCGCACTTGATGCACCTTCATTAAGGCCGGGCACTGAAGTCAGGCATCAAAGCCGGGACCGGTGCCGAGCCGCCCTCCGCGGCAACTGTGGAAGTGGGGCGGCGATTCGTGAGGCATAGGGCGATGTTCCGCGCTTGCTGCACTGGATCGTCGGGCCGCGCACCGCCCGTAGAGACGAGGTGGCCTAGACAGGCACCGGCCGCCGCCGCAGCAGCAGCACGCCCAATCCGATGGAGATAGCGAACAGCGCGGCGGCCAGGGAAATTTGCACGCCTTGGGACACGCGCACGCCGCCCCCAAGCAGGGCGAACACCGCGGTCTGCGGGATATAGCCCAGCACCGATGCCAGCAGGAACGGCCCGGCTGCCACGCCCGACACGCCCGCCAGCAGGTTCAGCGCGATATTGCTGCCGAGCGGCAGCAGCCGGAGCGTCAGGGTGGCGGTAAAGGTGCGGGCAGAGAGGAAGCGGTCCAGCCGGTCTAATCTTCCCCCAAAACCACCAATGCCCGGACTACCATCGGCAGACCCGCCATCGCCAGACCCGTTGTTACCAGACCGGCGCAGCCAGCGTTCAGCCCATCGCCGGGCCAGCCGCCGCGCCGTGAAGAAGTTGGCGGCGCAGCCCAGGGCCTCGGCCAGCAGCGCCAGCGCGGCGCCGGGCCAGAACCCAAAGGCGAGGCCGCCGGCGTAGGCCACCACCTGGCGCGGCACGCCGAACGCGCAGGCCAGGGCACCCGCGGCCAGGTAGGCCAGCGGCCCGTTCTCGCCTGCCGCCGCGATGCGGGCGTCCAGGCCCAGGTCCCGAAGCGCAAACCCGGCGGCGACCAGGCCCAGCGTGAGCAGGACCGGACGCCAGGCCCGAGCCAGCAGGCTCATGGCTGCTCGACCTCCGGCCGTTTCCAGCGGCGCTGCAACCAGGCAACGCCCACCAGGTCGAACAGCCCGACCCATAGCCGGTCCAGCGTGCCGTAGTTGCTGCGCCCGCGGATGCGCGGCCGGTGGTTGACCGGGACCGACACCACGCGGCCCCCGGCGCGCATGAACAGGGCCGGCAGATAGCGGTGCATGTGGTCGAAACAGGGCAGCTCGGCGAAGGCCGCGCGGCGGAACAGCTTGAGGCCGCATCCCGTGTCGGGCGTCGCGTCCCGCAGCAGCGCGGCGCGGACCCGGTTGGCGATCCGGCTGGTCTGCCGCTTGGTCCAGGTGTCGCGGCGCCGCGTGCGGTGGCCGGCGACCAGCAGCCACGGGTTGTCCGCCGCCTGCGCGCGGGCGAGCAGCGCGGGGATGTCTGCCGGGTCGTTTTGGCCGTCGCCGTCCAGGGTGGCGATGAAGGTTCCCTGCGCGGCGCGCACGCCGGTGACGACGGCTGCGCTCTGCCCGCAGCTCGTGCGGTGGCGGCGCAGCACCAGGTTGCCCGGGGCGGCTGCGCGGGCGGCGGCCAATTGCGCGGGGGTATCGTCCGTGCTGCCGTCGTCCACATAAACGATCTCGTGGTGGATGCCGTGCAGCGCCGCGCCGATCTCCTCGATCAGGGGGCGTATGTTCGCGCCTTCGTTCCGTACCGGGACGACGACGGACAGCAGGGGCGGGGCGGCGGCGTCCGCCGGGGCATGGGACCGGGGCGCCGGGGCGGGGTGCAGGAGCATCGCCGCGGGCGGTAGCACCCACGGCGACGGCGCTGCAAGCGCGGGGCGGCTTGGGGAGGAAGCGACGGAGTGAGGAGACTGCTTTCTCCCTTTCCCTCCGGGAGAGGGCCGGGGTGAGG
>JAABUM010000447.1_pt1 | contig 73033 bp, 136 predicted proteins | sample 5559161 | NCBI WGS metagenome assembly JAABUM01 (sample SAMN10711868, study PRJNA513369) | rock metagenome | isolation source: Antarctica rocks | place: Antarctica: Victoria Land, Siegfried Peak nord
CCGGCGGCAGCGGCGGTCAGAACTAGTTTAGCGCACCCCGCGAAACCCACACCTCGAACGCTAAATGTTTAAACATGCACGCTAAACACAAATTGCGCTAAACTCGGGTTTAAGCACGTACCCTGCAAGACGCCCGTTGCTGGTTGCCGTGAAGTACTCACGAACCGTGCCTCCGTGTGGAGCAGTCATCCGCGGCTTCTCATCGATCAGGACCGCCGGCACCTGAATCAGCAGATCAGCAGCTCCCTTGGCTTGTGGACCAGCAGGCTGACTCTGGCGACCTAAATCCCTGTGGATCGCACGCACCTGAAGCAGGCTGCTTCCAATCTGCCAGCATGTGAGCCTGGTTCACCCTGTGCATTTGCATGCCTTCACTGCGGGACTGCCTCCTCGTAGAACAGGCTCTCATCAGAAGAACGCTGCCAAGGCTTTCTAGTTCTTTGAACTTGTCCATCGAATGCAGGCCTCTCACGAATGCGGAGGCGCAGGCCAGATTCAGGCAGCTGATCGAAGAGTTGTTCGCACGCGGGACAACTGGCGCCGCGACAGTTTGCCGGCTGGCAGCCCTGCTGGACGAGCCCAGCGTGCAGCAAGACTTCCCTTCCTGGCGCGAGGATCGCGCTTTCAGCGCGTTCGTGCATGACCAGGTTTGTAATGCCTCTCCAGCAAGGAGCTGCTGCCGCTGCATGCTTGCACATGCTGTCATTTGCTGTGAACACCTCACAAAGTCCTTCTGTGTGACCTGTGCATCTGTGGTGCTCAGGCGCTGGAAGCGGTCGTGCGCTGCATCTGCCGGAAGGGCTTCATCGAGCGCGCGGAAAAGGAGCGGACCGGCTCGACGGCCACCGTCGCATTGGGCCTGATGTTCTTCCCGCCGCCGCAGCACTACAGCGAGTGGGCGGCGGCGCTGGCGTCGGCGCTGCCAACCACCCTGGAGTGGGCAGCATCCGTCAACCTGCCGCCCGCGGATGCGCCATCCTGCGACCAGCTGCCCACCCTGCAGCGCCTGGTCTCGGCGACAGCAATTCTGCGGGAGGCCAAGGACCCGGCGGCATACGGCACCGCCATGCTGGGACCGGCGGCAGGGCTGGACGTGCCCGACGCACTGCGCCTGACGCTGCAGCTGGCCAAGAAGCTCGACGCCGAGCTGGGCCGCATGCTCGCGGCAATCTCGCCGCCCGGTGGCTCTGAAGCCGCCACTTGCAGAATCATCGGCCTGGCAAGCCCGCTGCACGTGGCGCTGGACGGAGTGCGCAACCTGCTGGAGTTTAGGGCGCACAACATGTGGCTTGCGCCGGCACCGGCGCGGAAGACCATCCTGAAGCTCCTCGCGTCCGCCGTCGCACGCGTGGGGCAGGCGCCCAACTATTGGTGCGCCTGCGCGGACCTGGGTGTCTGCAGCCTTCTGGAAGATTGCTCTGCTGATGGCTGGGTCGCAGCCGTGTCTGCGGTCGCCCTGTTGACAGTTGCAGCGGCGCCTGCTGACGAATGCCAGCTGGTGCAATCCCTTGTGCAGATCCCATTTCGCGCGTCCTCCAGCGGACTCACCTGCCGGATCCGTCGTGTGCAGGGACATGTGGCCAATGCCGCTAGAGTCGGCGGGCCCGGAGATCCTGCGGGCGGTGCTCGTGCGCCAGACGCAGCCGGAGGCGGACAGCCTGGCGGCGGCGGCGGCAGCCGGCCTTGCCTGCCAGTGCGATGTCGCAGACGCCGCAGACGCCGCCATGGCCGCCGCCGCCGCAGCCGTCGCGCACCGTGATGCGCCCGGCGTGTTTGAGCAACGAGACGCCGCGGGGATGGCTGCCTACGTGGCGGCGCGGCCAGGCGGCCCCTTTGCTGGCGTGGCGGCGCTTGCGGCTCTGGCCACCGTCAGCGTCGTCGTGGCGACCAACACCGGCTGGCGGCCCGCGGCGCCCGCGGCGGTGGAGGTGCATGTGCGGTCGCTGGCGCGGCTGCGCCGCTGGCGCGCCCTGCCGGACCTGCGGACGCCCTGGCCGCCCGGTTCGCCCTACGAGCAGTGGGCCACGGAGGGCATCGCCCAGTGCGCCGCCGACCAACTCGTCAGCGTGCGTCAACCCTCGCTCTTGGAAGTCCCGAAAGTCTTGGCAGGCCTCAGGTCTGGTGCCTCCGCAGTCTCCGCCTCCGGGTGCGACTCCTGAAGACTGCATGTCGGGCGAGGAGGTTGGCTCATAGTAACAATCATGATATGCATTCAAGGTGTTCAATGGCGGTTCCAGAAGTGTGTAGTCTGCTGCATTGAGATGGCGCACAGAGCTGACACTTGCCTTCTGCAGCTCCGGGACCCTGTTACATCGTATCTGCAACCACTGTCTTTTGTGCTCGTTCTGCATGTCGGCAGGCTGCCGGCGACTGCGCATCATTTCTGGCGCGGCAGCTGACGAGGGTGCTGCCTGTGGAGGGCGCGACTCCAGCCGCAAGGCGCCTTGCGGCAAAGAAGATCGAGGTGAGCATACTTGGCAGCGCCCCACTGCCGTGCAGCTGCCGGAGTGTTGTGCAGGCTAGCTCGACTGCTGCAGAAGCTCACCCTCAGTCTGCAGAAGCTTACCATCCGCACTGATATCTGCAGCGTCGGCGCCTGCCATGGCCGGGCGACTCAGTCACAGTGCACAGTGAAGGCCAGCTACATGCAAGGGGCAGGTGATACACGCATGGTCTGCTGTTTACCACAAGATGAGCGAGCGCTTACCGCGCGCTGCCGCACCCCTGTTGCAGGCTGAGGAAAGCGGGGTGGCCGGCCTGATCGACTACCTCGGATGGGACCTGACGCACTTGCAGTATGATCCGGAGGAGAATCACACACGCTTCCAGCTGGTTGCGGGCGTGCTGGAGGTGCGGCGCAGAGGTTAGGGTTTAGGGTTTAGTTTGTGCATCTGCCGCGCCCGTCTCATGCATGAGCTGCTCGGTGCATGCGAGGGTGAAGGGCGCGCTGGCAGACGCCATCCCTGGTATGACTGGAGTCGACTTCTGGCGTACAAACAGTGTCAAGATACCCCTTGGAATCTCGGCCCGGGGGCACAGGCCCTATGCTTTTGCTTGGCGACAGGCGGGGGCTGCGCTGGCGGCATTTGTGCAGCACGAGCAGCTGCTGGCGCCGGCACCGAGTGGCTGGCATGCTGCACCGTTGCGTCTGGTGAGGACCTACGGTGTTCGGTCCTACTCGCTTCAGTGCGCTGTGCTTTGACCGCATTCGCTGCTGGTGTCTAGGTTGTGATGACTGGCCGCTGCATCCCTCCCCGGCTTGCGCCATGTGCAGCATCGAGATTCCATCTGCCCGTTTCAAGGCGCAGACTCATCTACCATACCTGTTTTTTTGGTATCTGGCTGATCACACGTTCCCCTATGGCAGGCGCGCCTGGCGGCGGAGGCGGCGCTGGCGCTGATGCAGTTTGCGCCGCGGGCTGAGAAGGCGCCGCCACACTTCACAATAGACGTGGACCTAATGCGGGAGATGCCGCCACCAGACTATCTGAAAGCTGCTGTCACTGGCCTCCGAATGCTCGCTGAGCGGTACGGCGCTGAGCTGGCAGACAGCGGGCGGCCCGCTGCGCCAGTCGGCGGCGGCGGCAGTGGCGGCCAGGGGCGTGCCGGCGGCGGCAGAGCCGGCGGCGGCCGCAGCGGCGGAGCCAGCGGCGGAGGCGGCGTTGCCGCAGCCGAGCCCCATGCCGGCCCGGCGGACTGCGGGACAGACACAGCGGCGCGAATGGAGCTGCGAGCAGCTCTGGCCGGCGCGATTACGCCGCTGCGTCTGGCGCTCGGCCCGCTGTCATGTCGGCGCGGCACTTCGCCCGATTTTGGCGTCTTGGAGTCTGCGTGTGAGGCGCTGGCGGCCCTGGCTGGTCTGGCCACTCCCGACGATGACGAGCCCGCCTGGACCGGAGTGTGTAGCGGCGGCGGCAACAGCAACGGCAGCAGTGGCAGCGTCCAGGAGTCGCAGTGGCGGGAGATCTACAACGACGAGTGGGAATACCAGGCGGAAGTGATGGTCATGACGGCGCCGCCGCTAGTCGTGCCACAGCTGGCCGCCTGCCTTGGCCTCGTGACGACAGCGCTGCGGGAGGCCAAAGCGGCGGCGGACGCGGCGTGCGCTGCCGACGCCCGGCAGGCGTCTGACGAGCAGCGGGAGCGCCAGCATGCGGGGGCAGCTGGCGGAAGCCGCAGGCCCCCGTGGCCAGCAGCTGAGGAGCAGCTGTCCAGCGCCATGCAGGTGCGCATCTGCCATGAATCAGTTCACCGACTCCACCTTGCGCGGTACTGCGTTGCCCTTGCTGTTGGTTGCCCTGCTGCAGCAGGCGTGCCAGGCAGCTGCTTGCAAGCTGCCTACCAAACTTCGTTTCTCAAGACACCGCAGGGAGCGGCAGCTGCAGCAAGCTGTCGACCATCAAGCGGAACATATGCTGCCACACATCAACCTGGATACTCGTCAGAAAGTCAGTTGACGAACGTCAGCTCAATATGTTGGGTGCATCAGTTTACGTCTGGTTCGCGCCGCTCGTTGGCGCAGGCTCAATCGCTGGACGCCGATGCAGAGCCGGCAGCAGAGGCGGCGGCGAGAACAGCAAAGAAGCGTGCCAAGAAGGAGCGGCGCAGGGCGCGGCTCGGCGGCGGCGTTGTCGGCGGCAGGGAGGACTCTGACGGCAAAGATGGCGATGCACAGCCGCAGTCGGCGTCAGCAGATGCTGTGCCACCAGCCGCAGCAGCCGCGCCGAATGGTGACAGCGGCTCTGATTTGGCAGCTGTGCCGGCTGCCGTGGCAGACGCAGCACAGCCTGGCCACGCCGCCAGCGCAAGCCAGGTGATGCTGCCTGTGGCCAGCTTCTTTCCGGAGGCGGAAGCCAGCTGGATGCTGTGCCCCCTCACCAAGGTGAGTTCCTCTTTTGCATTCTGCATATGCCTGTGATTGTCAGTGGTCAAGCAGTGTCCCGTGATCAGGGATTCTCGTGCTTGGATCACACAGATGGCATGCGTCGCAGATCGCTTCCGTATTTGAACCTCCCTCTTCCCGTAAACACTGCAGGCCATCCTGCGCGATCCGGTGCTGTGTGCCGACGGGTACACCTACGAGCGCGCGGCCATCACCGCGTGGTTGGACGAGCACGGCGCCTCTCCGCTGACGGACGCCCCAGTCAGCAGCGAGGACCTTGTCCCGAACCACACGCTGCGCAGCTTGATCACCGAGGTGGTGGCGGCAGGGGCTGCCACGTGATCGTCTACGGCGGCGCTGCAGCAACCGTCGAGCGGTCAAGCAGTCGGGCAGCCGCTGCTGTGTGTGTGAGTTGTATCAGCGATTGCAGAACCGGCTCCAGTTGATGTTCGGGGACTGTGGTTGACAAGAGCAGTTCCAGATCTTGTCCTGCAGATGTACGGGCATATGGAACTCTGACTTCCCATCACGACCTGCGACAACGCCTTTGTCGCTTTCTGTCAGCATGGCGATTGACATCTTGAGCACGACAAGGCCAGGCATGCTGCACTCTCCGGCACGCAGCCTCAACTGAGTCGTTGTATAGAAGTTAGGCGAGGGGCTGCGGAGTTGTGTATACTGCGTGGACACATGCATGCTGCTGCATGCCAAGGCGCTCATAGCATGACTCAATGTCAGTCAAAGCCCTGCCTGCATGATCCTCCGGGTGCACGCCGCCCAACAGGCGATTTTAAGTCTAAAAGATATTTTTATTTCCCAAGATAAAGTTGATTTTTAATTTTGGATTGAATCACGGTTGTGCCCGACAGACTGCAGCAATAAGGTTGCCGCCTGCATGATTCCTGCGCAGCAAACAGATCTTGCTGCTGTGTGGCAGGCAGCGGGCGCCCTGGTGGCGTTTGTACAGCAGGAGCAGCTGGTGGCGGCGGCGTCGGACCGCGCCGACGCTGCGACTTTCCGTTTGGTGATCCTTGCTCATGTCCTTCATTCAGCCACTCTGTACTGCACGTGCACAGTAAGCATACTGTGCGGTCAGGGCGGCCCCTGTTGGACCGCCGAGTATCTGGCGAATTCGCCACCGCGTCAATCATGCGGTCTGCAATCGCACACCGCCGCACAGCACCCAGCTCACCCTCAGCCGGACTTGGCCCGGGTGTCTTGATGCTCCTTCCATGCCTGCGGCTTGAAACGACGGTTTCTGGGTTTGTAGGGTTTGTGAATTGCTGTCCTGAGGCGGCGGCTGACCCGTGTTGCCTGCGTACAAATAGGCGCGGCTGATGGCAGATGCCGCACATGCGATGCTGCACTTCGAGCCTGTGGCCGCCAGGGCGCCGTCCTACTTTGCAACCCTAAACCCTAAACCCTAAAACCCTAACAGCGCGCGGGGATGCCCTGGAGGGAATTCCCCCGCCAGACTACCTCACGGCTGGCGTCACATGCCTGCGGGACCTGACAGACCGGTTTGGCTTCCGCACGACGGCGGAGAGCAGCCCGCAGCGCCGGCCGCCGGCGGCGCGACGAGCGGCAAGCGGCGCTGCGGCGGCGGAAGACGCGGCGGCGGCCGCCGGGGGAGCAACACGACCCTGGCCGTGGCAGCAGGCGACGGCGGCCGGGCACAGGCACATGCAGACCTGTGCGTCGCGCTGGCTGCCGTGGTGCCGCACCTCACACACACGATCGCCCATCTGGCGGCGCGGCTTCCCGACCGCCTCCCCGACATCCAGCCGCAGGGGGTCGCCTGTGAGGCGCTGATCTACCTGGCGGCTCGTTTCCCAGACACAGCAGCCTTGGCCTGCTTGATATAGGGTTTAGGGTTTAGGGTTTGCCCACGACTGGAACTCTCCCGGAGACGGGCATGCAGACAGGCAGCAGAAAGACGCCTCCAGCTGGCACAACCTGACGCGCTCGCTGGTCGTGGCGGCGCTGACGCACGAGGCCGGGCTGCAGCTGGAAGCCTTGTTTGCGGCGGTGGACGGCGTACTGCCCACGGCAGCGGAGAAAGGCGCGGCGGAGGCGGCGGCAGCGGCAGCGGCGCAGGCGCATCTCACAGCCAGCAGCGAGCAGGTGCCGACTGGATGACCTGCCGCCTCAGCAAAGTGCGACATAAACACTTCACCCGCTCGACTTTCGCGACATACCCTCTTCTGCTGTGCTGTGCCTGTTATTGAACTATGAGCCAGGGTGGCTTCACATTCGCATGTACTATGCTTCTCAGAAGGTGATGCGGGACCCGGTGCTGTGCGCCGACGGGCACAGCTACGAGCGCGCCGCCATCGCGGCGTGGGTGGACGAGCACGGCACCTCGCCGCTGACGGGCGCACACGTGAGCAGCGAGGATCTCGTCCCCAACCATGCGCTGCGCTGTATTATTGCCGAGCTGATGGCGGCAGGCGCTGCCTAGCAACATGCTTAGATGTGCCATACGTCACTCACGGTGTGAATCGATTGGGAAGGAACGAAAGACGCACATTGGTTTGTCAGAACGCGCAATCACACTGGAAGCCCAGAATCCACGCAGCATGGTGCACTGCACAAGAGCTGGCGACGGAAGGAAGGCTCGAAGGTTGCCGCGTTGCATCATCAGGCCAACCTGATGCACTGGGACGCCATGCACCTGCTGCCAACGTAAGAATTGGCGCTGAGAGTTGCTTCCACGCCCTTGTGCACATAGGCATGACCTTTCTTCTTTTGCTGCCACGAATCAGTAGCGCCGAAGCAGCCAGCACAAGCACTACACTTGGTGCCTCAAACCAGATACACGAGTCCGGCACTATGCCTACATATATTGCGCTCCCCAGTGGTCATGCTGTGCCAGCAACCCGACTTTTGCTATGCGGTGTGCTGCATCACACGCGGCTAGCGCTGCAGCCGGTGACCGCTTGCTGCCTCATGCCTGCCTGGCGCGCACAACCCCTGCTCATGCCATGTACTTGAAAGTGTTCGGCTTCTCCTGCAAGTCGAACAGTTGCGCATTTCAGCGGCACACCAGCATTCGACGGTGCAGAAAGCTCGACGAAAAAGCTGCGTGTGCAACGAAGCATCACGAGCTCGGCCTTGTCTGCATGCGCTGAGCTGTGCATGTGCCACGCGCGTTGCAACGCGAAACAGTCGCAGGAGGAGAACAGAAGGCAGGAATGTGAGCGCACTGAATCGCGCTCCAGGTACTCGCGGTCGATGAGGCTCTCGATCTGCTTCTTGATCATGCGCGGGTCCGGCTGGAACATGCGGCTCAGCTGGGTGATGACCTCCATCGTCAGCTGCGCAGGGGCAAAGGGGAGACGCGTCAGCCGCGGCTGACGCAGCAGGAAGCGGAGGACAGCGCAAGTTTTCGGGGCCGGCGAGATTGCGAGGAGGTGTGGAGTTGACGCGCGGAGGCGCACGGAGGGCGGGCACCAGATTCAATATGATAAAAAATAATAATAAAGATATAATAAAAACTATAATAAAAACTGTAATAAAAATTAATAAACATATAAATTCGAATATATGGTATTTCTCAGAGGGATCAAAGTTCCCGATGATGCACCAGGCGCCGTGCCCCGCACCTGCTGGTGCGGCATGATCTTGCGGGACTTCATGGTGCGCACAATGGCGGCATCGATGGCGTGCTGCCGATCCTTGGCCACGTCCTCCGTCACACGCTTCTTCTCGTCCGCCACCGCCGGCAGCACGATCTGCGAAAACGGATCCACCCCAGTCAACTATTTAACATATTGAATGAAGTATGACGAAATCAGAGTGAAGTTGGGCCTGACACAAGACAGAGACAGAGGGTGTTTGTGCTCCGTCAACCGCAGTTAGGGTTTTAGGGTTTAGGGTTGTAGGGTTAGAAAGCATGAGGTGGCTTTCAGGCGCTCACGTTCCATCCCGAATCACCGTGCGGCACAAGCGCACCATGCTTCTAGCATCCCATCGGAAAGCGCTTTGTGCAGTAGCCGACGCGATTTCCGGGGAGACTGGCAGAGTCGAACGCGCATGTGCTGCACCGCCAAGGCTGAAGCCGGAGACCTTGATGAGCTGCCTAAACCTGGTAGATTCAGGAGGCTGCCCTCAGCAGACAGGACAAGAGGAAACACACCTTGATGCGGCGCATCTTGTCGGTGAACCCCGTGTTGACGGAGAAGGAGTCGTCCTCGCCGATGGACTTGCCCTCTGGCGCCTTTTTGAGCACCTTGTATTTGGCGCAGGCCAGCGAGTGCAGCACGCGCGTCAGGTCCTCCTTGGGCATGCGCAGCGCCTCCTGCAGCTCCCCGAACGACAGCGCCTCGTCTGCGGGGGCAAACCAGAAGGCCGTCAGATGTGTGTTCTGCAGCTTTTGTTCTTGGAGATGCAGATCCTGTGCGGGCATGCGCAGCGCCTCCTGCAGCTCCCATCCTAAGTGCTGCACAGCAGATGCGGTGCCAAAGTGCCACACGATCGTTCTCCGAGTCAATATGTTTGGGTTTAGGGATTAGGGTTTGGGTGCAATAAAGGCCTTGGCGTGCTCGTCCTCGTCCCTTCGTCGCGCTTCCTTGCGGGAGATAAACAGCAAAGATAAGCAACAACGGTATGCGTACTCATGAATCCACAGGGCTGCATGCAAGCGGTGTGCGTTTCCCCTGCATGGAGAGAAGGTGTACACTAGCAGCAGCGGAGGCACACTGCCGTTCGAGACGCGGCAGCACAGCGGCATCGTTGGCGGTCGGACACAGCAGCTCCACACACAAGAAGCTGTGCATTCTATCATCGTAAGGTCTCCAATGAAGAGGCTTCTAAGCACGCACTGTCATTGAACTGCAGCAGCACGGCAGCGTGGTAGGTGGTGGAGCAGAGCAGCTCCACGGGGCGCGTGTCAAAGTTGCCCTTCACTGCGACGCCGCCCAGCGAGTAGATCCACGCCAGCTTCCGGTTCTTCGTCGTCGTGTCGTAGAACGTCTGCAGAGAGTGCACGAGCGGGCGGATCAGAGGGTGACGGGAACATGCACAGCAGATGCAGGACCCGATGCCCAGCAGTGGTGACGGCGACACGCCCCGGCGAGTAGATCCATGCCAGATGCGAATTTTCGTCGCCATGTCATGGAACGTTTGCGCACAGCATGTGCAGGCGGCTCGCCAGAGGTGACGCTGAGCAAGCAATGCTGTCACAGAGCCGGCGAATCTTTACTTGAGGCTGCCAAGTGATGGGGCCCCAGGACCCACCCGACTGGGGTTAATTACGCTAGGTGCCAGACCAATTGCGAGCGAGACAGAGCGTAAACTTTGAGGATTGGCGGGGGACGTTGGTAGGTTGACACCGCCAGACCTAGTGCCTCACGGAATTGGGGACGACAACCACGCGCCTTGAGCAGCGCATGGGTTTTGGGTTTTGGGTTTAGGGTTTAGAGAGTCGATCCTGGGAGTCGATTGTGTCTTGGAAAGGTCGATGTCCGCGCTGGCTTGGTCGTTTGAGGGGGTAGGGATCGACTTGGATCTGCAGCCCGCACCTTGAACTGCGCCTGGGACTCCACCATCTCCTTGGGCAGGTCCATGTCGACGACCTTATAGGAAGGCCAGAAGCCTGTGGTTAGGACGCTGACACTAATGTCGCAGCCTGCGGGCGCGGCGGCGGCGGCGGCGCCCGACGCCGCCTGCTCCGACCGCCACTCCTCAAAGCGCTGCTGCATGTCGCGCGCCAGCTGCAGGTCGCTCACCATGCCCTCCATCTGCACAGCCATACACATGCAGACTTGGTCAGAGTTCACATGCGGATGACTGGTATCACCCGCAAGCGCCGCTCCTCGAGGCGCTGCTGCATATGTCGCGCCAGCTGCAGGTCGCCATTCACGCCCTTCATCTGCAGGGTACCAGCAGCAAAACTTGCAAGAGCTGTGCTGCTATAGCCGCGTGCGGAATTGTGAGACCGCCACTCCTCAAAGCGCTGCTGCACGTCAGCTCCAGGTCGCTCACAGCACCCCCCCTCCATCTGCGCGTACATGATACATGAAGACATCTACCTTGCGAGAGTTTTGCTGCTCGAAGCCACATGCATGTGTGAGTGCGCATCAGTCGGCAGCTCAGAGCGCCAAGCCTCAAAAGCGCCACTGGACACTGCGCGCCAGAGCGTCAGGTCGCTCATAACCATGCCCTCCATCTGTGCATGATGAGACAAAAACCACATGTCGCGAGTCTTGCTGCTGGAGACGACGGCGTGCAAAACTCGGTGGGCAGCTGTGCGCGCCTCACACCACTGCTGCATGTCGCACGCTGTCTGCCACGGATCAGAGATCAGGGTGATCAGGGTGCGTGGATCTCCCGCTGCTGGAGAAAGCAGGTTGTGGGCATTCATCTGTGCAGCTCTGAGCATCACATTCAGGAGTGCCGCTTCCTGCTGCGTGTGCCAGCTGCAGCTCGACTATCGTGCTCAAGCTGACCAGGATGCCCCGCGGCTGGGCAACTTGACGGGCGAGCCAAGCGCCGCGCTGCAGTGCGGGTTCAATGGTCGGCATGTTTCCCTCTAAGCTATGCAATAATTGGCTTGGCTTGGCCGAGCTGGAAAGGGCTGGCGGGAGCACCTCACTACTGCTGCAAATTGCACACCGGATAGGTTTTAGGTGCATCATCACAGCCTTGCCTCATCCTTTCAGGTGTTGCACATTTCACAAAGTCCACCTCGTCCCCCTCACCTTGGCGGTGAAGCGAGCGCCGCACTGCTGCTTGGACTGCGCCAGCACGCAGCGCTTGCGGTGCAGAAAATGGACAGTCCACAAAAAATAAGGCAACAGCGAAAAGCTGGTCTCACCTTGGCGGTGAACTGCGCGCCGCACTGCTGCTTGAGCTGCGACAGCACTCCGCGCTCGTGATGTTCTGCGGAGGACTTCTCGATGAGCAGGCGGCGCGACAGGCGCTTGCGGTAAAACTCCGAGAACAGGTCCTTGTCCGAGATATAGGCCAGCAGCCGGATGACCTTCTCCAGCACCCCCTCTGTCGCCTCGTCACTCAGCTTCTCCGCACCGCCCTGCGGAAGATCCAAAGCAGTGTCAGTCATTGCGGACGCTCACTTCTCAGCTCAATCGCCAGCATGGCGTCTGTCGCCTCGTCGCTCGGCAGCTTCGAGCCGCCCTGCGCGTTGCAGGTATGACATTCGTAATTGAGCAATGGGCGATGGGCGATGTCGATGGCTGAGCGCAGTAATATATGATTGGCTCTATACCACGCCCTCCATCCGTGCCCTCGGCTTCTTGCTGCCGCCTGCGCGTGGACGATTGGATGTCTACAAGCATGCAGGCCCTAAGTGGTGCGCAAAAGATGTCGGGAAAGCACAAGTAGTTTACACACCTGGTTACTTTAATTTCCTCGACATTACATCCCAGGCCCATCGATGCATGGACGAATAGGGGTAGCGTTTTGTGCGATTACGTCGGTTACACACCTAGCTGAAGATGTGCAGCCGCGCATGGCCATGAGGTCATCAGCAATGGCTGGGGCGCCATTGCAAGCAGGGCCCGTTCGTTGTGCAGCTCCAGCACGATGCTCTTGACGCGGCCACGAGAGAGTGTCACAAGCAGTGCGCACCTTTTTGAGCAGCGCGTTGCAGTAGTCGGCCATGAGCTGGGCCATCTGGCAGCTGGCGACGGGCTTGTTGCAGAAGGACTCGAAGGCCTCCTTCAGCGCCTTGTGGAATAGGCTTGCGCTGTTGAAGCACCGGTCCACGTACTGCACGTGGAAGTTGGGCAAGGATCAGCCGTCAGCCGCAGGAGGAGGGGAGGAGGATGCGAAGCTGGAGCATGACTGCGCCTCCCGCAGATGCGCCATGCCGAGCTGCAGAGTTGTAGGCGCACGCAGAGCAGAGCGGCAGGGTTCCAATACGCCCCGAGAACACAAAAGCCTCTGAATCACCCTGACCCGAGGATCACGCAACCCCAAAACTGAAAGGACATGGGGAACAGAACGAGTCGCACGGTGACGAGTCGCGGCATCTGTGCTCGCATTCGCTATGGCGGGTGGAAACACATTGTTCCCACCCTGGAGCCGCACCTCCTGATACTTGTCGTGCAGGTCGACGACCTGGCGCACAAAGCCGCTCTCGGCGTCCTCCGTGCCGGGCGGCATCCGCTTCTTGCCTGCGGTGCAGTCACTGATCACATCAGCATGCCGGCGCCGTTGTGCACTGCCTCACTCCTGGTCCAGCAAGTTCTGACGCCTGCCGTGGCGTGGCAGAACCCTGCGATGTGCGGTTGGTGATGGCGAATTGGTGATGGCGAAGTTCGAACAATCACGAGAAGCCAGTACCTTGATAAGATCTTCTGCATGCGCTGTTCAGTCCTCAAGCACCTGAAGCAAAACAAAAGACCGGCGGCGGCGTTGGCGGCGGCGGCCTCAGTGGCCTTCTTGACGAGGCTGCGGGCCATCTATGCCGCTGCGAAACATTGCATGCCGATCATACAGGCACAATCTTCCGTCCTCCAGCATCTCGAAGCAAGACGATGAGCGCACCAGCAGCGGCCTTGGCGGCGGCGGCTTCCGTGGCCTCCTTGACGAGGGCCAAGCCGTCCGCCTCCACATGGCGCCGGAAGGAGTCCGCCACCGGGTCCAAGCCCTTGGGGATGCGTGCGAACAGGCGGTACATGCGCGCCAGGTCCTCCTTCTGTTGGGCAGCAAACATAGAGAGTTCAGGTTCGGAAAGCTCAGTAACGGAAAGGTTCTGCACCGAAGGTCTCTAGGGAACCCATCAAACTTGTCAGCCACCCAAGTTCCGGCAATGCAGCCTGCACAGAGCGCGCTTGGTGTTCCGCCTCACGGCAGTCAACGATGCCCGAGGAGCGGAGCCGAGAACCGCAGCCAGGGGAGCAGAGATTGACAGTCGGGGAGCTTTGACAAACTCAGTGTACACCAGTGAACACGATGCAGCTGCGTGAGGGGCAGCGCTGTCCACGCTAGTCACAAGAGGTGCCGGTGGTTGCGGCGGACCTTGTGATTAAGCAGCTAATTCCGTGTTTCTCCGAATGCGGGATCCTGAGGTGGGTCGGTGACCATCTGTAGGTTCGGCAACGACTGCAGCTGGGACCTGAAAGGCGTGCGGCGACGGACCTTGTCGTCGCGCAGCAGGGCAGCGCAGCCTGAGTTTTCCTTCTCCAGCAGCTGCTGCTCGTAGTTCGCCAGCACCTCCGTCTCCACCTGCGCCGGCTTGCAGATCGGTTCATGAGGCCATGGACCAGCCATGGCGGAGAGGTGAACGTGGCCTAGCGCACTTCCGAGAACCCTTCGGCTGCCACACTTACTTCGCCACCACCTCCGTCTCCACCTGCACCGGGGTGCGCACCCGATCAGACCGCTGTTCAGGGCTGTTGTGGTGACATTTGGTTCCAGGATTGCGGCGCTGGCGAGTTTGGCACTCTGCGGCCCCTCTGCTCATCAAATGGCCGGAAGCTGCTTTCCATGATCTTGTCGTCTCATGATCTTGTCGTCTCATCATGCTGCGGCTGCAGAAGGCGCGATGTTGCCAGAGAGCAGCATTTGCAGAGAGCGGCAGCAGCGCGCCTGCTCCAGCAGCTTGGGCTTGGTGGAGATGTGGAGGTAGTTCTGCACGCGCGCCTCCTCCGCTGCCAGGCACTCCTCCGCCTTGAGCATGTACGCCGGGCAGCTGTCCTCCGAGATCCAAACCGCGGCCTGCGGTCGCGCACAGGGCTCTCGAGCAAGTTAGCGTGTGTAATGTGCTCTGAGATTGCCCACTGAGGTTGCCCACTGAGATTGCCCACTGAGGTTGCCCACTGAGATTGCCCACTGAGATTGCCCACTGAGGTTGCCCACTGAGATTGCCCACTGAGGTTGCCCACTGAGATTGCCCACTGAGATTGCCCACTGAGGTTGCCCACTGAGATTGACGCAGCGGCTGGTGACGCCCTCGACCGACGGTGACTTCACTTCACCAGCATCCCAAAGAAAGGCTGGTGCAAGCCAGTGTGACCGCAAGTGGAGGGCACACACGCGTTACCCGCCTTTCAGAGCTGCAAGGATAGGAAACAAGAATAGGAAGATAATACAGCCACAAACCCACTGTGCACAAGTAGAAGATCCGATTGCATTTGAAGTGGGACTGCCTGAGTCGCCCCTGTGCACCATCTACACCACGTGAAGGGGCAGGCACCGCATTTTGTGAAGGAGCCCACGACGCGCCTGTGGTTGGGGACGGTGGATTGAGGCCCGCCCTGCTTCTCCGCGCACAACTCATGCATTCGCTGATCAGGAAACAGATCATCTTGGAAGCCCACCTTGCGCTTGTAGTAGGCGGCGGTGGAGGTGAGCAGCTCCGCCTCGAAGTCCGCCTCGTATGCGTCCATAGACTCCATGCCCACCCGGATGTAGATGTCCAGCACGTTCTTCACCAGCGCCCTATCGATCTGCATGACGGAGAACAAAGGGACGATGAGCAGAGGGCAATCTACGATCGACCCCAGTCAGTGAGCTTCTTGCTCCCTTGGCCAGAAGTTACATAGGTACCGATCAGGTTACGTGTTCTGGCAAACCAGCTCGTCAAACGAATTAGGATTTCTGCAAGCACCTGCTCGCCCTCGCGCTCCCGCTCGATGAGCATGAGCAGCGCATCCCGCGCTCGCCGCTTGATGTCTGAGTACACCTGGTCTGCAGCAAGGAACGACGGAACATTCAAAAGAGGTGCATGCAGGAACTGGGCTTCGCAGACAGAAGTCACCCAGCACTGAGGTCATAATGCATGCGGATGGAAGACGCGCACCTTTGAAGCACTGGAGACCTACGTCGCTCAGCGACGACAGCGAATGCCGCGAGATGTAGTACCTGCTTGAAGTGGCGTGATGATTCAGGGTGTGCAGGGCTTACAAGCTGATGAAAGTGAATTCGTGATTGACGGTGGCCACGTCCTCAGTGGAATATGCAACGGCTTGGCACTACAGCCCGAGTGCGCGCACCGGTCTAGGTAATTGAAGAACCGCGACAGCCACCGCGTCATGATGTTGTGGTTGCCCCACCGCCGGTGAAGCTCCTTCAGGAGCGTCTCGTCCCGCTGGTCATGTAGTGACGGCAGCACCTGATGTGCAGGCAAGATTTCGTGAGCAAGGCACATCGCAGGTGTTCTTTGTAGGTGTCCAGGCGCATGCACGAAGACGTCTGTAGACGTGCTGAAGAAACCAGCTTGGAAACACGAGTGAGCTGACAGTTGGACTTGTGCGGCGCATGCCGTCAAGATGCGTACCGACTCGTTGATGTAGTAGCAGAAGATATCACGGTAGCGGTTGTAAAGCGCCTCTGAGTAGTCATGCGGCGGCTTTTGTGTGCACATGTTGTAGATGGTGCTGCAGGAGCAGGTTGCGGGAGGACGTCACACAGCATTTTGTCCAGTTGTGGCAATTGTGCATGTGCTGACAGAAAGCAACGTATGAAAGGGCCGCCCTGGGCTCTTCTGAGTGATACATTTGCAATGGATGGGCAGCAGTGTGAATGCAGCCAATTGCAGCGGAAGCGCCAACACCCTGGGACTGCGGCGCACTCACGTGTACAGCTGCATGTACAGGTCGGCATCGAAGCTGGCCTCGTCCTCGCCCTCCAGCAGCCGCTTCAGCTTCGTGACACCTTTCTGCAGGCCGCAAGCAGTCCACACATACAGCCCGGCGATCCCAACACGGAGGCCCTTTTCGAGCATGCTTCCAAGGTGGCCTGCCAGCTTGCAGGATGCACAATTGCACGTTCCGTGACTTCAACTGTGCATTGCTCGCCTCCATCTTGTTCCATCCTTCCTCGAGCTCGATTGGCTTCCGATCCATGTCGTGCTGAGCCTGCCGGCAGAGCCGGCAGCCGCGGCAGCTACTCAGGGACCGTACAGCTACCAGGATAACGCCACTGCTCCCTGTGCCGCACCTCACTTGCCAGCACCGTAGTGCCTTTGCGCTACTTACAAGGCGAAATGCAAATTTCGAGGAAGTTTGCTCGAGCAGCCAGGGCCGATGCCACGCACTGCAAGATCAATGCACGATAAAGTCAGCGAGAGCGTGCAGAACACGCCTGCACGGCTATCTGCAGACGGCGTGTCTTACCAGGACTTGCACAGCACGTTTGCGCTTGACACTTCCAGTACTTCGGACTCGGGAGGTTCTGGAAAGGTCTGAGTTATAAGCCCGCCCCGTCATTATGCGTCACCCTACTACCCTGGACGTCCTCCGAGACTGCTGACTGACAGTTTTCCATGCCGCGCCGCCCATGCATATTATTCTCGCGTCGCCTGATGCGGCTCCGTGGGTGCAAACCTGATCCGCAACGCAAAGTGGCAATCTGGCGCACACTGATCCACCGGTTCTGGCCTGCCCGGTAACAGTTCAAACTTCTGCGAGCTTCAAAACACCGTTTGCTGACATATGTGAGTTAACATGGTGACAAGGTTGACCTGGTGACCTGTACTGGCGATCGAGTTCAAATCTGCCATACATTTTGGCGACCGCCCCGCACCGCCGACGTGTGGCGCCATGAGCAAGAACTACTGGCAGCAGAAGCTGCAGAGTTCGTTGCAACAGTCGCTGCAGACGGTCAACAGCACCGTGTCCAGCATCTCCTCGGATGGCGCAGCCAGGTGCGGGATCAGTGCTACTGGATCCTGCGGCGGCATGCCTGCTGCCACATGCGCTATCAGCACTCAGGCTATCAGCACTCAAGCCTAATTGCTGCAGGACTTCACAAAGATCCTGCAGTGAACCTCGCTGGTATGTCAAATGCCAGAGACCCTGCTCATGCCGCCCCGCAGGCTCAAGGCGCTATCTGCGGAGACAGCGGCGCCTGAAGCGCAGTCGGCGCCGCCGCAGCAGTTCCTGCGACTGCCGCTGGAGTCGGCGCGCAAGCTGCGCTTCTACGACCGGCCCGATCTGAGCGAGCTGGTGGAGCAGCACGCGCAGGACAAGGCGCAGCTGACCGCCGCCAATGCCGCCTTGCGCCAGGTTAGTCTGACCTGCGCTAAGCACTTGATCTGAAGCGAATTCGAACATTGACCTGGACAAGCTGGTGGAGCTGGACTCGCACGTCAATGCTGACCGCCGCCAGTGCCGCCCTGCGCCAAGTCGCTGTTGACTGGAGGAATGCTCCTGATTATCGTGTTTCATCCGAACATAGATCGGCAGTGTGGTATCCAACTTGCGTTGCTTGCGCAGCAAGTCCCCTTTTTCCTTCAAATCACTGCAGGCGCTAAGGGACCGGGGCGTGGGCGACGACACGGAGCTGGACTCCGAGGTGCAGCGCAAGGTGGAGGAGCTCCAGAAGGTCGACGAGGGCGTCGCGACGGTGCTGCTGACGGCGGCACAGGCTGAGGTGGCGCGGCTGCGCTCCGCTGCGGAGGCCGCCGCCACGGCGCAGGCGTCCCTGCAGCAGCTCAGTGAGGTGGGCATCTTGTCACGGCAAAGCAACATTGCAAGTCCGAGATATCGCCTCCTTTCAGCCATGGTGGTGGCCAGAAGCATCTACAGGCTTGGTTGCAGCGGCGTTTTCTGATCCTCAATTCCGTGGACGACACAGGAGGAGCTGCAGCGTGCAAGGGACACCAGCAGCAGGAAGCAGGAAGCAGAGCATCAGCAGGAGCTGCAGGCAGCCCGCCAGGAGGCAGAAACTGCAAAGCAGGAAGCAGAGGCCGCGAGACAGGAGGTGGAAACGGCTCGAAAGGACGCCGCCGCAGCGCGACAGGTGGCAGCTGAGCAAGCCAAACGCCATGCTGCACGGGTTGCCGAGCTCGAAACACGGTGCGAACTGCTGCAGCGTTGCAATCCTTACGAGGATCTGGCCATGCCGATGCATGAGTCGACGCATGCCACCGTCATCAAGGTGGGTGGTGCCAAAGTCGGCCATTGGACAGCTCGTGTCCAGACACGCCAGTGGCAACCCATGCTTGCCAGGCGTTCCATGTCTCAGCGACAACAGCGCTCTCCACTCTTTCTTCAACAGGGAAACTGCCTGCACGCAGTCTAGCAGCGGCCACCCAGGCACAGCCGGATGCCGCCGCCGGCGCCGCCCGCGCCTCAGCGGGCGGCAGCACGCCAGACAGGCAGCAGGGCAGCCCAGTGCCGCCATTTGCCATGGACGAGGCAGCCACCCCATTTGATGAGGCCATGCTGGCAGCCGCCAGCCCAGAGAAGGGGGCCGACAGCGCGGCGTCGCCGCCGGCGGAGCTGCTGCACATGTCTTCCGCGCCTGTAGACATCAGCGGCACTGCTGCCAGGTGGGCGCATGCGATGGCAATTACTTCATGCTGCCGCACAACGCCACATTGCGCTAGGATTTGCACCCCTTGTCCAAGCAGCCCTCGTTTTCGCAGTCCCAGAAAGTGAAACACTGCCAAGTTGGGAGTACCTTTCGATATCCCGGGCGGCCAGCTGCGGCATGGATGGCCGTTGGCCAGAAGTCATCCGATGGTGCTCTGCCACATTCGCTTGCAGGAAGCTCGTCACGCGCAGCGTGCCCAACATCCCCAATCTGGGCTGGAGCCTAGCAGGGCTTGAGGGGCGGGAGTACCACTGGCCGTACCCGCCGCTGCGGCGGCTGCAGGAGGCGGAGGAGCAGGCCACCGCCGCGCTCATGGGTGGGTCTCTGAGCACATTCCCGAGACATTCGTGGCACCCCGATTGAGCCTCGCCGAGCACCGCCAGCCTGAAAGCCCGAGAATAACACATGGCTGCCATGGGTTCTGTGCATTTCACATCAAGTATCCGAAGCGTCGTACACATCGTACAAACCTCTGGCGTCGAACCCCTGCCGCAGGCAAGATCCAGCGGATGGAGAAGGAGAAGCAGAACTTCGTGGAGGAGATCACCGATCTGTCTGCCCAGGTGCGGCCGGTCGGGTTGCTTGCGAACGCATTCTCGCAGCAATTCTGGAGTTTTTTCTTGTATTCTCCCCTGACATGCTGACACGTCTTTGTGGCTGGCCATGCAGCACAGTTTCAAGTAGCTGACATGGCCGCTTTCGAGATGCGCCCTGATTGCAGAATCTGAAACCGCTGCCCTAAACTCTGACGATGTGTCACGAACCGCGCGACCGCAGGTGGTGTCCTTCGTGGGCCGGCTGGAATCGGCGGAGCGGCGAGCGGGCGCGGCAGAGGCGGCACTGGCGCAGACGCGGGAGGAGCTAGAGCAGACGCAGGCCACCTCCGAACGCCGGCTGCAGGCGCGACGACGATTTCGCACCTTTTCGCCCTCATTACATCTCGAATCTCAGCCTGCAGATCGGTTCTAGCTGAAGATGACGCAGGCCGCCTCGCAGCGCCGGCTCCAGGCGCAGCAACCCTGCGGCCACAGTGTGCCCTCGCAGAGCTTGTAGCGCACCCGCGGCCGACTCTAAACCCGCCGAGCACTGGCCAGTTTTGAAGCGCCTTCTGCCGTGTGAGCAGCATCGCGCTGCTGCAGGTGGAGAACTATGGCCACACAAATGCCAATGACATGCCAGACTCAGCCTTCATTTGGGGGCACCGCGTCGCGGCATTCCGCAGTTCCTGAGCTCACGCTTTTGCGTGCATCAGGAGCTGCGCAGCCCTGGCGGGCGCCAGCTCGACGCATGCTGGTTTAGGGTTTAGGGTATGGGCCATGCAAACCTCGCTCTGGTGCTGACATGGATCTGGCCGTTGCTGGTCCGACGATGCTGTTGCGTGTGTCACAGGAGCTGCGTAGCCGGGTGGGCGCCAGCTCGACGCAGGCGGGCGAGATGTTGCGCGAGGCGCAGGCCATCTGCGACGAGGCTGAGAGCCGCGCCGAGGCAGCCGAAAAGTGCGCGCCAGTGCAGCGCCTCCCGCTTGCGACCAGCAACGCCCTCTGCACCTCTCCTCGCTGTCTCGTTGCCGAGTTGCCATGTAGCCTCGGTCGTTCTTGCACTTTTTTGTGACGCACTGTGCTCGTCGCTGCAGCTGCTGGCAGGAAGTGGCAGTCGCACCGGCAGCGGCCTTGGTACACCCTTGAAAACATCGCAGGTGTGCATCAGGAGCTAGCCCCAGGCGCGACACATCAGCCACTGGAACTGGCCTCCCACAGGAGCCTGCAGCAGGAGCGTGCGGCGCGGTCGCAGATGGACAGCGAGGCGGCGCAGCTGCGCCGGCAGTGCGAGCAGGTCAGGGCCGTCGCCGCTAAGGGTGCGTTCCACCGCGCTGTACAGAGGGAAACTGTCTCATCCAGTTTAGATAACGATTTGAATATTTTTAATTTGAGTTTTCTTGTGAACATTAATTTGAATATTTGAATTCGAATTCAAATGTTACTACCCGCTTGGCCTCGCTTCCGGAGAGTCTAGCTGGAGATTGCGGAACTTGAAACGACGGCATGCTGCATTGCCCCAGTTGTGGCTGTGCCCCCAGTTGTGGCTGTGACACCTCGTGTGCTGCCCGGCACAGGCAGCCGCGACTCTGAGTGGGGCCGCGACATCTCCAAGGTGAACTACTCCCTAACTACTGAACTGCTACATCCTGAACTACTAAACCCTAACTACTGAACTGCACCACCTCGGCCCTGCCGCCTGGCACGCGTTTGCAGTCAGCACAGGGACGCGCGCGCGAAGGGTGCTCCGCCGCCCCTGCAGTGCGTGCATGCCCAGTACCCCACACACCCAACACACGTCTCCATCGGTGGCGACTCTCTGGTGTGGACTCGCAGAAGCTGGAGGCTGCAGAGGCGCGCGCCAACGTCGCTGAAAAGGCGCGACGGACGGCAGCGGCCGCGTCGGAGCAGCAGGCTGGCGAGCTGCGCAGGTGATGCACACTTGGGGATCACAAGTGCACACTTGGGGATCACAAGTGCACGCTGGGGATCACAAGCGCACACTTGGGGATCACAAGTGCACACTCTCATGTCTTTGCAAATGTACATCACTGTCTGCGTACAGCCTGCAGTCCACCATTTTGATCCGACTGCTGAGTGCAGTCGCATTCAGCCGTGAACAGGCTGCTCGCGCGAGGGTTTAGGGTTTAGGGTTCAGGCGACCTCGGAAAGCCGGCTGGCGGATGCATAGCTTTAGCTTGCTCCATATACACACCATGGTTTCTGAATCCGAATCGCTTGTGCTGACTGCTGGCATGAGCGGAGGCGGAGGCGGAGGCGGCCCTGGGCGGCTGGCGCGCAGGCAGCCGAAGTCCGCGTGGCCATTATCCTAACAACATCCGTTGCACCCCTGCGCAGGCTGCTGGCGCGCGCGGAGGCGGAGCAGGTGGCCCTGGAGCGGCGGCTGGCGGACGCGGGCGAGGCGGAGGGCCGCTACCTCACCGAGCTGCGCGATCTGGAGGCGGCGGTGGCCGACAGGTGACATGTTTGCCTTTTGCCTTTTGCCTTTTGCCTTTTGCCTTTTGCCTTTGCGACAGCTGATGAGCGTTCCCGCATTCCAGCGAGCAGTCACCTGCGGATGCATGCGGGCTGCGCGTGCACCAGGTGCTCGTGCATGAGAGTTCACAGCACGATGCAACGTGCTGCAGTCCCCCGCAGCTCAGGGTGCAGAACAGTCAGCCACCATTGGCCATGCGAGACAGTGCAAGGATCACAGTACAAGGATCACAGTACAAGGGGCACAGTCATGGCGGGGCAGGGAGGAGCTGGCGGTGAGGGCAGCGGCGCTGGAGGAGCGGCTGGACGAGCTCCGCGCCGAGCAGGGCCAGCTGGCCACCTACAAGCAGGTGCGCATTGCGTGACATTGCATGCATGCACAGCGGATGTGTCAAGAAACCCTTGGGCTGTGCACCGAGGAGGGCCAGCTGGCCACCCACAAGCAGGTGTGCGCAGAAACACGTCATCTTAACAACAAGGACCTACGTTCTTGTGATGGACAAACAGGTAGGTTTGTTGGTTGGTGTGTTGTCACGTTGAAGCTCTGTTCTAGCTCACGACAGAGTTGCAAGCAGCCAAGGCGCGTGTCAAGGCCACCCTAAACCCCCGCAGACGGCACAATGTCAGGAACGCACTCACCTTGTCACGTGACCACTCATGTCAACTGATCGCCTGACATGCTGGAACCGCAGCTGGCGGCGGAGGCGGAGGCGGCCAAGGCCCGGGTCGAGGGCGACCTGCTGCAGACCGCGAAGATCGCGTCGTCCATGGAGGCGCGGCTGCGGGAGTCGCAGGCGGCGGCCGATGCAGCACGCTCATCCGCTGCAACAGCAGACCGCCGGGCATACGAGGTGAAGAGGCAGCCTCGTGATGTTCTTCATGCCCACGGTACTCCAATCATCGTGCACGGACTGCGAAAGTGCACTGTGCTGCTGGCAACCTGAATGGCTGGTAGCCCAGAGTGCACTTTCAAAATAATTCATGAGCGCATTCTGCAGGATTCGAAGCAAGGACGCGCTGCAGTCGTTGCCGATCGTCGGCCCACGAACTCGGCAGTCATCGCCAAGTCCGGTCCTCCAATCGTTTTCGGTTATTGTGATAAGTCTTCAAACTTGCAGCACCTGTCTTTTCTGACGGTATCACTTGCGACAGCGGGCCTCTTATCCGGGGTACAGTCTGAAGTCGCTCCGTTCCTGGCACCTCCGTCAACCAGACAGCTGCCATCCCGGTCGCTTCACTGCCATCCTGGAGCCTGCCCGTAACAGCTTCCGAAAACACCCCTTCGGCGCTGCCGCTGCTGCCACCGCTGCTGCACAGACAAGCAGCAGCAAGTTGAAATCACGGGAATACTGCACCTGTCGCAGACGGAGCCGCGTGCCGTCAAGGAGGTTCAGGCGCCCACGGCGGCGATCGGCCCCGAGCGCGGCGCCCAGATCGCAGCTGCCCGCACGGGAGATATCTCGACGTCCTAGTGAACATCCACACTTGACCCCACTCCCTCATCCTGTCCCGCAGGCAGAGCAGCGCGTGAGCAGAGAGGTGGAGTCGCGCATGGCGGCGATCGGTCCCGACCGCGGCGCCTGGCCGGCGGCCGCCCGCGAGGAGGCTGAACGACTAGACGCAAAGGCGGCAGGGCTGACCGCCATGCTGGCGAGGCTGCAGGCTCAGTTGGAGGACGCGGCTGCGCGCAGCCGGCAGGACGCCCGGAAGCAGGTGCCAGTCTGTCCAAGGAATTTCGGGACGAAACCTTGAATTTCAGCTATGCTAGAATTTTAGGGATACAGGTCGCAGAAATCAGGCCTGAGGTCGGTTGAGCTGCTGCACTCCGAGGACGCATCCAGAGGGCTGCCAGAGCTGCTTCGTAGTGGCGATCCAAACACTGAGGTTGCTCCTAGGGTTCAGGGTTTAGGGTTTAGGGTTCCTGTGGGATTGTGTTTGTGCCGGCCCGCCCATCTGCAGGCAGGCGCATCTCACCAACTGAAGCACTCCACCACTCCTTCCGTTTTAGGGTTTTAGGGCTGCCTGCCGCACGACCTGCACCAGCAGCTGGACGATCACAGGCACCGTTTTCAGCACATGAGCCGGAAAATCGCTTAGAATCTTGACAGAGCCGTGCCTTTGCTAGCAAGCTAGCTGCAGTGGTTGGTTTCAAGATAGCGTGTTTTGATGCTGTGACTTCTCACATCGCAGTACGACCTACAGCGGCAGCTGGACGATGCCAAGCACCGCGCCGAGCGCGTCCGGCGGGAGTCTGGCAAAGAGGCCGACACGGCGAAGGAGTCGCTGGCGGCGGCGGGGGCGGACATCCGGCGGTTGCGGGCCGATTTAGATTCAGCGCACGAGGCTGCAGCTACAAATGCTGCCTCCAGGTAGGGTTTAGGGTTTAGGGTTTGCAGCACCTTTCATGAACCGTGTCCATGGAGAAGAGCAGACCGAGGGCTGCAGATAGGTGTGCCTGTCCAGGCTACTGGACGGCATCGTGAAATGATGCCAGAAAGCTGGCCAATAAAACATCTAGTCGAACACATTGTACCTCATCCACCCCTGTGCATTGTCTGCAGGTTCGTAACCAGCCCCACACAGGGCTTCCAGCGTGGCGGCGGCGGCCTCCTCGGCAACGGCCACCACGCGACCGCCAGCGAGCCGCGGCCGGCTTGGCCGCCGCGCTCGCCGCAGCAGGGGGTCGATGATGCGGGTGACGACGAGCCGCAGACGCCGCGCTCGGTGCGCACCACCGGGCGCAGCGGCAGCGGCTACATGGGTCGCAGCAACGACTCGGATGCAGGTGCGTTACAAGCCACGGATCAGCAACTCGCCGGTCCTAGAGCCGTGACTGGTGCATCTCTAGACGTATTCGTGCTAAGTAGCAGATTTGCCAGCCCTTGGCGCTCTCATGTGGCTCAGCTGCGGTCCGGAGCTGCAGCGACGCTGCAGCATGGGCCGGGCTCATCGCAACTGCCGCAACCCGTGCTGAATGTGGCTGTCCGCCGTTTCGTTGCAGGCGACGCAACATCGGCGATATCGGCAGTGGACCTGGTTTACCTGAAGAATGTGCTGCTGAAGTTCATCGAGGCGCAATCCGCCGGCAAAGCCCAGGCGAGCAACCTAGCTAGAGCTATGTGGCCACGTGTGCTGACGAGACATGGCCCCTGTGGACAGGCACATCGTACTAGCGGAAGCACAGCTGCAGGGACATACGCATACTGCTCCCAGTTTTAGGGTTTTAGGCAGTTTTAGGGTTTAGGCAGTTTTAGGGACCTCTGGATGCTCAGTGTGCTGCCCTTGAGCCTTCTCATTGGCCCTTTGTTTAGCGCTGTCCTGCTGCAGGAGCGGGACGCGCTGCTGCCGGCGGTGGCGACGCTGCTGCGAGCGACGCCAGCAGAGTTCCGCGCCTTGCGCTCCGTCGTCGCCGGCGGCTCCTGGTGGCCTGCCTTTGCCGCTGGCTGAGGAAAAGTCTGTGTGATGGCATGGATAAAGTCGCCGTTTCTTCAGCATCTGGTGGCCCCCCCTGCTCGTCTGGCTGAGAAACACATGCGGAGGAGCAGCATGAACCTGTTTCAGATGCTTGAAGGACCCACCCCATCAGCAGATCGGGAATGGTAGACCGCCGCCGGCGGCCGTGGCGGCTGACCCGCCCTCGCTGGCCAGTTCGGGATCCCCTTGCCTGCACGATTGCGCAGAACTCGCACTGGCATGCGATATAGGCATGCAATCCAGCACAGAATGTGGAACACATGGCGGCGAAGGCTGGCGACTTGTTTTTTTCGGGAGGATTGGAAACATGCGAATGAGGATATTTTGGCATGCTGGGTCATCGCTGCAATTCTGTGCCACCTTCAGAAATGGTGTGCAGGTTAATTCCTTGGCTTCTCTCACAGCGTATGTCTCTTCGACGTTTGCAAACATAGATGGAGTGTCCATTTCGTTCAGTCACTATTCGCATCACCATTCGTCTGAATGTCTAGCCTCATTACACGGCGCCTTGCGGATTGGGCACCCCGCTCGCTATATGATCCTCTCGGACGTCTGCAATCTCGACCTGCCACAAGTCCATGAAGCTGCATACGTGTAGCCTACTGAGCAACCCAGCCCTTCGCAACGGCCGGTGGACATTGCGGCGACATCCGCAAACGACAAAGCTGCTGGCGTGCAGCTCGGCAATGGTGCAGCGGGCGAACATCTTCCACTGATCCTTAGAAACTCCGGTGAATCCCCGTTCTACGCCACGACGCCTGGATGCCTAGCCTTTTGCGGCGGCCAGCGCCGCAACGCCCGCAACGACGGCGGCGCTGCCGGCGAGCAGCCCGGCGAAGGCGCGCCGGCCGCGAACCTCGCCATAGTAGAGCGCGCCCCAGGCGGTGGACACCAGCAGCTGCGCTTGGCACGCCGGCCACGCCAACGCCAGCCCCAGCTCCTGTAAGAACCAGGACATATGACTGTAAGAACCAAAGACATTTGATATCGGAGTATGATTTACTTTTGCAAACCTCTCCCTGGCAGTGCCAGCTGATTGGTGCTACTGCCTGAAGGCCATCCCAACAGCCCATATTCTGTACTGATGAAACACCTGCCTGGGTAGCTATGATGCCGAAGAAGTTGCCTGCGCTCCACAGAAGGCCCGCCAGCAGCGCCGGCGCCGCCGCGGCCCGCCATTTGGGGTCCAGTTTCTGCCTGCGTGGCGAGACTCGGGTCAGACACGCAAGCTCGGCAGCTCGTCAGGTGTGCGCTCTCGCCAATCTCGGCACCGACCCCGGGCACGAGCCTCTGCTCGACAGAACTGTGGCAGAGTGACGGCAGAGCAAGGCCAAGGAACCTGGGACGCACTGCTGGAGGCGGGGCGCGATGGCGGAGTAGGCGGCCGCCACAATGGCCGTCACCAGCACGGCGCCAACGCCAAAGGAAGCCAGGTACTCCAGGCCCGTGACCGTGTGGTTTGCGTACTTCAGCGGCACCTGCACACAATCAGGGAACGCTGCTCAGGTGAACAAGTGATCTTTTCTGGAAGGACGAGCCACAGGGGACTGGTATCTAGGCCTGTGACGCTTCCGTTTGCATGCTTCAGCGGCACCTGCACATGCAGAAAAGTTCCGGCACTCAGACATGCTCCTGCTCAGTTGGAAGTGACAGCGAGGAGGTGCTCCGGGCGGGGCATCGCATGGTGAGATGCCTCAGCAGCACCTGCAGAACGGGAAGCCTTGCAGTCTCACACTCCCCGGAAGGTTGTTCCTTTCTGTCTACGTCTCTCCCTGCATGCGGCCATGCCAGCTGGCGCACACCAGCTCACAGAAGCATGCCTCGAGCTGCTCACCTGCAACATTCTTGGATTGGCGCATCGCACGCAAGCAGCCGCCCTATCCCTGCAGACCGCCAGTCATAGCTGGTTCAACTCTGTAGCAAGTCAACCTCTCACCAGGAAGGAGCCGTTGGCGAGGCCCACGTACACGGCGCAGGCGATGCCGGCGCCGTAGCTGGCCCGCCCAGACAGCGCGCTCGCGGCGACGTCGGCTGCAGGATCCTCCACAATGACGGAGGCAGGGACGCCGGAGGCTGCCAGCTCCCCGGGCGGAGGCTCCGGCTGCAGTCCCGACACCGTGCGACTGGTGCCTGCGACCAGCTCGAGTACCGTTGGCGGCAGTCAAAGTTGCAGGGTTGCAGGGTTTAGGGTTTAGGGTCACAAGCCACTCGCTCTTGCGTAAGATAGATGTTCTGCGAGGCAGGAGTCTTCTGATCATCCGCGTGCACTTGCCTGCTGTGAAAATTGCATGCAACTGACTGTGGCGGGGAAAGCTGGAGATGCCCATTCGAATGGTGCACACGACAGTCATCTTGCGGCACCCGGAAGATGCCTGCAAGCTCTGAGGTATTGGATCGAGCCATGCATGGCTCACCTTCGGCGCTACTGCTGCCGCCATCATCGCCGCCGCCTCCCACCAGTCGACGCATCTCGGAGTCAGTGGCGGCTGCCTCGGCCTGTGATGCCGCTGCCGTCTTGCCTCCGCCCGCCTGCGGCGCAGTAGCAGCGGAGCCAGAGATGACGCCCACGGCTGCCATACCCGCTGCCATCAGGCACAGGCCTGCATTGCACAGCAGGCCGATCACCGTGTTGCCAGATCCGCCGAATGCCAGCAAATGGCTGCAGGACTGCGATGCGCTGCAGAGCTGCGATGCGCTGCAAAACGTTGCGGCAGCTGCATGCATGCCAGGTTCAGGTGCTGACTGTATCTGGCATGCTTGACCTTGGTTCACTCATGAAAACAGGCCCACCTGCAATCGCCAATGGCAGGCTGCGGACACGCTCGCGAAAGACGGCGGCGCCCCAGATGAAGGACACAAAAACAGAGAGTCCGCTCCACAGCGCCTGCGACACCGCCAGTCCTGCGGCTTGGATGGCCACGATCGCCGCGATGCCATTCAGCACCTGCAGGGCATGCATGCACACCGCCGCTCGACTCTCTGATGCAGAAATTTGCGCTTCGGCGGAAGCTGCAGGAAGTTCAACCCCCTGTTTCCGTGGCGTTCGAATGGCGACATGGTAGGAGAACCTCTGGTCAAAGGCACGCAGCTTGACAGTCCCCTACACCAGAGAGAGATGCAGGGATGCTGGACACCCCAATGTCTCAGATAGCTGCGCACCCAAATTGCAGCGCCTAAAGTGCCCCACCAAGTGAAGCGCAGCGGCACGACAAGCAGCGCGAGCCAGCACGTTGCGAAGCACGCCGCGCTCTTGTAGCCCTGCACCACTATCGGGTGCACCTGTGCACGGCGCAGGTGCATCGGAGTTGTGCAATTTGCAGTGCATGCAGATGTCCATCATGCTTGCTCCAGGGTGTACCGCCAGAGTGGCTTCTAGTACTGTGGCATTGTGTAAACTCCACCTGGGCTTCCTGCAGGCGGCGGCTCTTAATCGGCACGCCAAAGCTGCCAAAGGAGGCGATGGCACCAAGGACCGCCGCTGCACCAAGTACCGCGCTACCCATTCTGAGGCGTTGGTCAGGCGCATGCCGGCCTCAGACCGGGATGCGTGGCCAGTTGGATGTCAGGGCGACGCGTTAGCAACCTGCAGGCGCGTCAGCCTTTGGCGCTTCCACAGGTACGAGCGCGCACGAGCTGCCCAGGGTGTGAGCCGCCTTCAGGGTCGCAATTCAGCGTCCGGCAAGAATGTTTCGAGCACAAACCAATTGCTGCAGGCAAGCAGAAAGAGACATGCTTGCATGCACAGACGCTATCGTGGCAAGGGACTCATGTTGAACTGCCAGCAGTGACAATCGTCGCGCTCATAAAATACACAAGCTCGCGTCAGCAACAAGAACACGACCTCCTGACTCCGACATGTGGACAAGTAGCAAAGTGATCGAGCAGCGGCGATGCAGATTGCATCGGAACGTGGAAGCACACAGCTGGAAGCTGCCCTGTCGGGCTGTTGTCAGACACGAGCGGACGAAGCTGGAAAGCGCAGGTGAGCTGTTGACCACCATGCACGTATAACTCATTCCAGCGGCCACGGCGGTCTTGGTTGTGTCGATTTACTGGATTAGGTCTCGCGCGTTATTTTATGGACGCTGTGCCGAGCCCACTGATGCGCACCTGAAACCGAAAGCAGTCTCTGTCGGGCATCCTCGTGTGCCGAAACCGATATTTCGCATCGCGCTCAGCAGCGGCGCATCGCTTCAGCCCATTACTTCTTGATCGCACACCCAGCTTCTTGTGTGGCGGCTTCACTGATCCGTGAGCGTCGTTGCCGCCTAAGGGTCAGCTGCATTTCAGCACAAGCAGCAAATTTTTTCCTCGACAGCGCGTCAACATTGAGAATGCTCTAGCAATTCAGAGCTCCGTCTTGTGCGCTCTGACAGTGGACCCAACGCCTCAGGCTTCCGTTTGCTGGCAGCGACCCGATTTCTCGTGCATGGGTGATTGAGCAGCAGCCTGCACCCCAGCACTTCAGCAGCTGCCTGGTCAGCACAACCCGCAGTCCTGGTTGCTTCCAAATCGCTTGGAATAATGAAGCAGCAGCTGCCCGGCACAGCCCAAGCAGCGCAGCACTTCGGCAGCAGCGGCGTTCGTGATGGGCGGTTCAAGAAGCAGCTGATCTTCAACGTGCTGGCTGTAACGCTCGCGCTGGTGTATGTGGTGCGCGCGGGCCTGGAGGGGCTAGTCCCTGACTGGAACCGTGCGCACCTCGGCGGCCATCTGCTGCTGCACCTGCGCCGCACAGGTGGGGAGGTCGAGCACAGCGGTTTGTCGGTCTTTCTGCTTTGCTGACTGTGCATGCACACCATTGGATCGTTCCTTTGCCCTGCGGTCACTGAGTCGTGAGGAAAGATTGCGTGCCGAGACCGTAGTGGTGAAGATGCGGCTACCCCAGGAGGCACCAGCTCACCTTGGCTTCTGCATGCGCTGGGCACACTGCAACTGGTTGAGAGGTGGGAAAGTGCGAAGGCTGATGCCATGCAACCACATTGCTTGCAGACAACGGCATCGCCGCCGCAGCAGCACAGCATCCGCCGCCGTGCGAGTACGGCAGCCTGCCGGGCCGGTGGGTCAGCAGCCAGGGGCACCAGCCGGAGTGGCGGCTGCTGGACAAGCGGTGCGCGCTGCGCCCACTGCTGCAGGACGTCAACACAGCGCCGCCAAACGGTGCGATCGGATGGCTCTACACAGCAGTACCAGTAGGAAATCGTTACATGCAGCGGGTGTCCCGACGATCCATTCAGCGGGTGCCGCTGCCATAGGCGTGCATGCACCAGCTCGTGTTCTGCTGGGCAGCAGCGCTAAAGACCGGCTGGCAGTGGTACGAAGCCACATTCAACAGGACTTGCTCTGCCAGTGTGCATGCATAGCCGCCTGCACTCAACCGACAGGCATCATGAAGGTCGGCAACGGCAGCGACTGGCGGCTCGTAGAGTCTCTGTGCCCTCTGAGCACATGACTCGAGAACCTCAGCATCAACGCTGTGTGCTGCATCCGCCACGGGCACGCAGGCAACGGGCAGTCTGCTGCTCGGCGACAGCACCAACCCGCGCCTGGTGGCGTCAGCTGGCCAGTTGACCTCGTGAATTCGACGGATCATCACCACCATCATCATTTTCTTTCATATCTTGGGTGCAGGCACGCGGCCGACGGGCATCCTGCTCATCGGCGACAGCACCGACCGGCGGCTGGTGGAGTCCGTCTGCCCGCAGCACCCGCTGTACTTTGCGCACCCGGAGGACGAAGCGCCTGCCTTCCGGGCGTTGCAGTGCTCCCTGCCGGGCCTGGACATCGCAGAGTACCCCATCTGGGGCATCTTCCGCAAAGGTGCGAGGTCTGCCCGGTGAAACCCTGCCATGACATTTGCTTATGATCTGGACCGCAGCTAATTTGAAGGTTGCGGCTGCGCCGCTCACCTTAGCTCCAGCCTCAGGAGTGTGCATGCAGGAACAAGGGTGGATAGTAAGCTGGCAAAGTGCTCTGCAGCATGCCACCGATTGATGCTCGTCATCTCTGTGTTGCAGGGCCGTACATGGACGGCTTCCACGAGTCGCGCGACATCCGCATCCCGCGCGCCTTCAGCCTGTACCTGCAGAACTTCGGCAGGTGCTGTTTGCATGAACCACATGTCCGAGCACTTGCTCATCAGCAGCATTCACCAGTATGCAGTGTATCCGCCTCCCGCCTGCCGCTGCACATCGACAGCTGATTTGTTGCGGATTTGGCGTCGCAGGGCTCCAGACATGGTGGTGCTGTCGTCCAGCTTCTGGGACATCGGCGCCATGCGGGTGAGCAGCCATAAAACCAGAAAAGGTTCCGAGAGTAGAAGCAGGCCTCCGAGACTTTGACGAATGTCTCCCTTGCATGCTGGACGCACCCCAGCACGAAAGCATCTCACAGCACGGAAGCGCCGGCTGCAATTTTTTCCAGAAGCCAGTCCGTCCAACCCTGCACCTTCTTCTGGCAGGCGCCTTGTCGACACAGCAGCACTACCAGCGACGAAGTCCTCATGATTATTCATTTAGTATCCTCTTATCCTCTTTATTATTCATTTTATCCAATGTTGACCTCCTGCAGAAGCGGCGGCCTCTGTGGATCGAGGAACGGGACGACCTGCCATGGGACTTCTTCCAAGACTGGCTTCGCGACGCCGCCTCTGCGCTGCAGCTGGCCGCCGATGCCGCGCCGCTCGGCACGCCAATCGCCTGGCACACACAGCACTACCCGCAGGTGCCCAAGATTGAATGCACACTCCACGTTCAGGAATGGCGGCAGCACGGCTGCAAGCCGCCTACAGCTTTCGTGTGCTAACATGTGCTAAGCGCCGAAGTGTGCTCCTGGTCCTCGGCGCAGTTTGATAAGAAAACGGGGCGCAACCTGCATACGCCGCTGGGCCGGCGCGCCCACGTCACGCAGCTCAACGCCGCCGGCCGCCACATCTGCGCGGCACACCAGGCACGTACTCGCAATTCTCTCGCGCCCCAATCTTGATGCAAGGTCGAATTTGCGTCCAGCTCCGGGAGGTGCCTGCTGTCCCGAGGGTTTAGGGTTTCTTGCTGCAGCGGCATAACATGCATGCTTGCATGTGCAGCACTGGGTGGACAACTCCTTCTGTCACGCATCAATCGTGCCTGATGGTGCTACAGGGCTGCCACCTGGTGGACCTGGAGCTGATGACGGCGCAGTGGGGCGACCCCGCCTCCTACCTGAGGACAGGCGACCCGATACACCAGAACTCCGGAATCGCCAACACGACGCTGAATATGTACCTCAACATATTGGCGGCGGCGCGGCAGCAGCAGCGGCAGCACCACCAGGAGCAGCTGACGAAGGCGGCGGCGGCCGCAGTATCGGCCGCCAGGCGGCTGCTGTCGTGAGCCTGGGGGCTGGTACACGAGAGCCGGTGAAGTACACAGGTTTGGCAGGCTGTAGCCAGCACGCAGCTGCTGCTGAGAAGGGCAGCAAACCTTGCACCAGTTAAAGGGTGGACACGTTGATCACCAGCATCAGCAGCGCTTGCGTCGGAGGCAGGAGTGTAGATAGATAGAGGCGCTGTCCTCGGGTTCATGTTTACAACTTCTGCTGCTCCAGTGCGGCTGCGATGGCGCCCTCGTCCGCTGCCGCCTCATATATCCTCAGGCAGGGGCGCGAAACCTTGGAACTGGAATCTGTCGTACTACGATTGATCGACTGAAGCTTAGCACAGGCTTGGCTTGGTGCTCTCGGCTGCTGCAATGCAATTGCGGGCAATCCCTGGTGCCCGCAAACCTGGCAATATTGGTGCATTAATGCAACTCTGCTTTTGAGAACTGTAAGATGCACTTGGCGCTGCGGCGATCCTGCTGTTTTGTAACTTACAGCAACTCCTCCTGCACTGCCCGATACTCCCCATCACGACGTGTATAGGCACGGCAGGAAATCAAGCATACGAAGCAGGCCTGAAAAAAGGTCAGCTACTCTTATAAGCTAAGCTACCAGGGATGCGACACGATGACACATACTATCAATGGTTTATTGGTGATTTGATGCCTTATCAGCCTGAGTGAGGGTGGCGGGTGTCAGCTTTCTATCTATCCGGGGGTTATCACTAGCATGGCATATGATAAACCCCCCCATGCCCAGTTGAAAAGGGGTTACTGTTGCTTTGTCCTTGCATGAGCACTCAGGCCTGGTGCATGTAGCTTTTTTGTTGGTGCGCCGAGCATGGGTGGGTGCTCCAGCCTGGCAGTACCTAGCCCATAGCACTGCCGGATGACACACCTTCCGTAGCTTTAAATTGGTTGCAATTGCAATTGCAACCAACCTCACTGGTTGCAACCAATTGGTGAGGGTACCGGTGAGGGTAGCGGTGGGGCGTCACCGCCGCCAAAGAACAAAAAGGGGCTACTGGCGAACAAGGTGTGGTTGAGCATGGCTTATACCTCTTGGACACTGATGGACAGAAATTTGATCAGTTGGACGGTTTGGTTGGTTGATTTTGCGTGCTGAGACAAAGGCGAGGCGCCAACTGTCCACTGCAGTCTCCTGCAGAGCGACGATACGTAGCATCAAAATCATATACAGCAGCACTGCTCATTCCAGTAGCAGCTCAAATCCCAACAAGTACTGGACGAGCACGAGGCCACCCACACAGCGAGTAGCTTGGAAGTTGAAAGGAGTCTTCTCCTCGAACAAGGCATTTTCTTGGACGAGCCGAGACCCTCTTCCCGCAGGAGAGTCACTTTCAGACAACGAAGACTGTGCACAAGATGATCTCTTCATCCAGGTGAGAGACGGCAGCTGTATAGGTTGCCCCAGACCTGAAAACGTGAAATTTCGGGCGGGCGGGCGGGTCTGCAGAACGTGTATCTCTGCTTTTCCGCCAAGGTGCGGCGCAAACTGGCGTGCAGCGTGGTGAGTGCTGTAGAAGCTTGCATCCTGAGACTCTCATCGCATTTTAGATGCACGCTGACCCCAGCGCCGGGAGCACAGCCTGCCGCAGGTATCGCCCTGGACTCCAGAGCGTTGGTTACCACTATCAGTCCCGTCACAAAACGCCAATCCACCACTGCAGTTCGAGTATTGGCCATGTAAGCCAGCTTCTTCATCCTTGATGTAATCCGTCTCCACATGTGTGCACAAAAGTGTGCCGCAAAAGTTTTCGTCACAGGCGACGTCCCAGGCAGCAGTCTTTGCTGCTTGTGATCTCAAGTTCACCGCCGCTCACTCAGCCGCCGCAGCCGCGGCCGCAGCCACAGACTCGGGCGCCGTCGCCTGCTCGAAGTCGTACTGGATGACCGCATACGGCTGGCTCCCGTTCGTCCAACCCGACCCGGCGCTATCGCATCTGTGGCCGCATAGCCCAGGCTTGGTGTGGTTGGGAATGCCGCGGGCGCACAGCCAGAACGCCTCATTTCTGGTGACCACCGTCAGGAGGCGCGCCCGTGCCCGCCGCCCTTCGAATGTGGTCATCGAGCTGTATGTCAGGTCGGGCATCTGCGGGTCCAGCTTGGACATGACCACGGCATGATCTGTTGGCGGTGCCGGCGCTTTCACGGCCGCTGCTTGAACAGCAAGAGCATGAGTGCAGGCTGCGTTCATCCCATAAAACGCAACCTCGCGCTCCAGAACATCCTGCAGCAGGGCGAATCTGGGATATCATGGGTTGGGTGTCACCAGGCAGAAGGGCTCCCAGCGGCGTAGGTTCAATGCCTGACACGGAATTGCAGACTTGACAGCAAACCAGACAGTGGAGGTGCAACTATGCAATATCATTTTAAGGTTCACACCACAGCGGCGGCAGTCAGCGTGCTCGAGAAGTGCCAGGTGCGCATGTAGCTCAGCAGGCTGCCGAATGCTTCGCCGTCCCGATCAATGAAATAGGAGCCGTCGTCCAGCACAGTGGTTGACACCCTGTTTTTCTCTGCCAGCAAGCTGAAGTACGCTGAGCAGCCCGTAAGAGTTGCCACTGTTGTCTGGTAGTATTGGCCGCCAATGTTCAGCTGAACAACTTCAGCTGAATCTGAAGGAAACTTGGCTACCTTCATGTTGTTTCGCAATAGGCACGCTCGATGCAAAGGTGGCGTGCAAATGAGCAATGAACTCTCTCTAGCAGCAAGGGCGACTGTACCATGGTCATTCTGGTACCATGGTCATTCTGGCCAGAATGATCGTGCTCACTGAGCCGTGCTGGCAGCACGGCGCAAGTTGGGGCTCAAAACGTGTGCGGAGTTTGCACCTCGTCGGTTGGTCCTCCTCAATAACTCTAGCCTGTCATCTTAACGGAATGTGCAAACATTCCTGGCGCACATGAATATCCATCTGGGCGATCTTGTATCGTGATGCCCGTGATCCGCGTGGGGAACTACTGAGAATCCCGGCCGACGTGGCGGGTACTGGTATGACACGAGAGCAGTCCATATCCGACTCTGCGTCTTTGCCTTCTGCGTATCCTCGTACTCGTGCTCCGACAGCAAGCGCTTGGGTGATAGATGAGACCATGCGATCTTCCAGCCGTAGACTGCTCACCTGTCAACCAGCTCAAGCCGGCGTGCCGGCGGAATTTGCCAACTCGTGTCTTACAGCATCATGCGCCAAAGGTGAATTCCAGCAACGCAAAGCGCCGCATGCACACCGCCGGCTGCGCTGCCGGCGGCTTGCTGCCCGGCGGCCCCTGCTGCTGCACCTGCTTCTCTCCCGCTGCCGCCTGCCCCTGGCGCAGCAGCTCGTCGAAGGGAATGCCACCGCCGCCGCCGTTGCCAATGCCGCCGCCGCCGTCGCCACCGTTGCTGTTGCCGGCCAGCAGCAGCTGCGTCATGCCCGGCACATCGGCAACGGCTGTGCTGCTCTCCCCCCGCTCGCCGGCACCGTCGCTCTTCTCCTGCCATTCCGCGTCATATGTGCACACGACCTGCAGAATGGACAGCAGCCCCACTTGGGCTGTGGAACTGTGGCTGGAAAGGGGCCGCTATCCGAACGCTGGCAGAACAGCAGACTGAGGGCAGACATGCCACTGGGCAGTCCTCATAATTATAATCGTGTACTACAGCTGATGCATCGGACATAATTATAAACATAACATTATCGTGTACAGCTGATGCATCGGACATAATTATAATCGTGTACAGCTGATGCATCGGACATAATTATAATCGTGTACAGCTGATGCATCGGACATAATTATAATCGTGTACAGCTGATGCATCGGACATAATTACAATCGTGTACAGCTGATGCATCGGACATGCGCCCGCGCCAGCAGGCTGCGTGCCTGCATGGATGCAGGCCTGCCGCACCACTCGCCTGCAGCCAGGCAGGGGCAGCATTGGTGTGCAATTTCGCCTTGATGCATCAAGGCGAAATTGAAAGGGTTTCCTGCGCCCATATGGGCGCAGGAAACCTCCGTCCATTCAAACTTCAGAACGCAGCCTAGCCAGATAGTCATCTGCCATTGAGAGCACACTGACATTTGTGCTGCAGTTCGAGGTTCATACGAAATCATGCCTGCGAAGAAGGGCGTCTCGTCCATGGCTGCGCACGCCATGTCGTCGACCAGCACGCGCCTGCGCCGACCAGGACAGCTGTCGGAACCCTATAACACGCCGTTTTGCACTTTTCTGGCAGGTTCTGCGCATCAGCAAGCCCGCAACAGAATGACGGCACAATGATGCTGACGCTCTATGCAGTCGCCAGCTGAGGATGCGTGTGCTCGGGTCAAGTCCGCACCGGTAGGCCTTGCACCGCGGCGGCGACGCCTCCTCCTCGGCGGCGCCGCCGTCCGCCGCGCCGCTAGGGTTTAGGGTAAAGGGTAAACCCTTGCCGGCCTTGCCGCCGTGCGCCATGCAGGTGATGTGCGAGGGGAAGGTGCCGTGGTGGCTGCCAGCAGCCTTGCCGTCCGCTGCCAGCTGACGGCAAGGCAGTGCCGGGTGCAGCGCCAGCGCCCGCCAGAATCCGCGATCCATGTCCAGGTGCGTGCCGCAGCGCCTCAGTGCCTCCTGCCAAAGGTATCACTTTCGTGTTCAGTATTTTTTCATTGCTGATGCAGCTCGCCCCATCCAGGCGTAGCAACGGCAGCCACCGCCAGAAGCCAGGCTCCATGTGCAGGTGTGCTCCATGTCCGCACTCCATGTCCAGGCAGCGCCCTTTGACAACACTCGTCACAGTAGGTCGTGTCTTACGGAATTTTGAACAAAGTATCCTAAAGGAGCAATGCAGCGCTTGCGCCTTCGGCCATGCAGTGCATTGTGCCGTAGTAATCAGCCAATCCAACACGTGAGTAATCCCGGCAAATGACTTGGAAAAACAGATAGGCAGAGGACGCACCAGGTCGTGGGGCGTCAGCTTGGCAGGCAGGTGGCAGCGGCGCATGTAGTCCAGCACTACGTCAAAGCCTTCTTTGCTGACGTCCAGGCAGTAGGCGCCCTCCGCCACCTGTCACGAGGGACACGCCGTACCTTGCAGCTGCTTCCGTGGCATCTCCTCGACAGTCGTTCAGGTTCACGGCATGCTGCAGAATTGCGCAGGCATGGGCGACTGGCAATCCGACCACAACCGAGTTTGGTGCACGCCGCCGCCCATTTCGCCGCAGCCTGGCAAGCTATCATGGCATGCAGGAGACATGTGGAAAAGCTCGGCTTTCTGTGCCGGTTTTTGCCATTCGTATGTTCACAGCAGTATGTCGAGCCAATCAGAATACACCGCAGAAGTAGATCTATCTGGAAACTGACAGGAAATCGGCGTCCCAAAAGGCAATGCTCCACCTCGAACTCGGTGCCCTGCTGCAGGGCGCTGGCGAACAGGCCCGAGTGCTTGCACAGCGTGCCGACGTGGGACTTGGCCAGCTTGCCGTCCCGCAACCGCAGCGTCACCAGCGCGTCCTTTTCGCTGGGCAACCGAACTCGCAGGCCCGGCGACCTGGAGTGACTGCTGCTTCCACGTTTCACGGCTGACTTCATCGGTGCTGTTTGCAAACAGCTCACATGCAGCGCGCAGCGATTGTGTCGGTCAGAGCGGCGTGACAAGCTTGAGATGCTGCAAGACTCGTGCTTTAGGACACCGCCACGGAAATGTCCGGCGGCAGGAAACGACAATCTCGGCAGTTGCAACACGCGCAACACCCGCGGCATCCTCACAAAAACGAATAACAGCGACTAAGATAGAATTCGGGCATATTCGCGAAGACGATCAGATAGACAATCGGTCAATCACCACTGGGCAAGACCTTCACATGAAGCGCATGCGCAGAGGCGCATGATGCCAGGCCGGGCACACGCATTCCCGGAGATGCACAATCAGATACTCGAGAAGCTGAAAAAGCATCGGATTCAGATGTAACAACAGCAGCAAACAAATTGGTCAGTACGCGCTGAACTCCCGTAGCACTGTCCATGGAAAACACGGAACAACACGTCCCTCACTGAGCGAAAAGGCCTTGGTAGGTACAAAAAACCCTGCCGCAATCTGGAAATGCAGGACATGATGTGGCACCTGAGCGGCTGCCTTGCCAGGCGGCTGGAGCTGCACGTTGCAATTGAGCGCTGTGTGCTCAGGAACACCGACTCATGTGCAGAGCAGGGCTATATGACGAATTGCGCAGGGCAGTCTCAGCGCGCCGGCGGGACCGCCTGACACAACTGTGGCGGCGGTGGACGCTGCTGGCCCGCACCGCCAGGCAGCTGCACCTCAGCGCGCGCTGATCCAGCCGGCAGGCGGTGGCGCATGATGGGCTGCCGCTGATTGAGCGGACGCGCCTGCGGCGCACGTCGCCACCGGTGGCAGCGTCACGCAGCTGCCAGCGAAATTGTGCAGGCCTCCACGGCTGCGGCTGGAAGGGTCACAGGCAGGCGGGGCGCCGCCCGGCGCAGCCGCTGTGTTGCCGCGCCACACACATCGGCATGTCGTGTGAACCCAGGCCATGCGGTGCCCCCTGCTGCGCCCAGCCCGGCTGCTCGGGCTGTTCGGCCCTGCTTTCGCCGCCGCTCATGGGCACGCCGCGGTCGCTCACATCGGCATATCGTAGGGGCCCAGGCCACGCAGTAAACCCTGCGGCGCACCGCCCCCCTGCTCCTGGTCCAGCAGGTCGTCGATGCCCAGGAAGGACAGCGAGAAAGCCTCGCCACCGGGCGGCAGCACCAGTGGCGGCGAGCCCGTGTTGCGGCTGAAGTCTGCGCGGCGCAGAGTCAGAATGTCAGTGGGCGACATAGGATTCATGCTTGCTTTGTCAGAGCAGATGTTGGACACCAGTCGACAAGCGGAGGATCTGGGGAGAGGACAGCGTACATACAAGGCCAGTAGGTTCACCCCAAGCAGGTGCAAGAGTGATTGGGAGTAGAGTCAGGGGTGCGGACCGATTGCACCCACAGGCGGATGATCTGCGTCTCCCTGTCTGTCTGCTGCACGCCGGCTGCACAATTGCGTCGCTGTTCCATGCAGCTGCAGCTCCACTTGCACCCACCTTGGAGTGCCGCAGAGATGTCCTCGTTGCCGCTGCCGCCCTGCTGCGGCTGCTGCGGCGCCGGGGGGCTGGCGTGCGAGCCGACAGACCTCGCTGTCTCCAGTCCTTTCGCCTGAGGCCAGGCATGCGCCATCAGCGGATGTGCCTGCGACACAAACGGACGGCTGCTTGATCACTCAGCAGGCAATTTGGCTCAAGCAGCACGCAAAGTGATCCACGGACAAAGTTGCAGCATGTGCGCCCGGCTTCAGTCGACGGGAGAGCGCTTGGAAGATTCGATTTGATGGGAGGGGCCAGCGCAGGAGGAGCAATGCTGTGGCAAAGCTGCGGAATGACACACCTGCATGGTCGGTATGGGTGGCGCGTGCCCCAGGCCATTCTGCTGCAGCGTCAGCAGCTGGTTGGGTGCAACGCCAGACTGCGGCCGGCCCAGCTCCTGCATGTCGGCAGGGGCGCGGGTTTTAACGAAAGGAACAGAAGCGATGACAAGCTTGTGTGTCGACGACGTTTCTGTGTTGCGGTTAGGGTTTAGGGTTTAGGGTGCAGGGCCAGACTGCATCAACATGCAGCAGGGAGCCGAGATGCTCACAAGGCGTCTCAGGCACAGCGGTATGCAGCTGCGATGGTCGTGGGGGGTGCAGGATCACCGCACCTGGGACAGGTGCTGCAGCAACTGCGACAGCAGGCCGCTGAGCTCCGGGGAGGTCGCCGCCAGCGGCGGCAGCCCGCCCGACGCCTGCTGCTGCAAGCCCACCTGCCGTTGAAGAGACGCGTTTCGACAGGGAGCTGTACTGGTGGACAGCTCCATTGAGCGCTGGAGGGCAGTGAGTGTCCTCCACTGCGGTTCTGCTGAGGCGCAGGCATCAGACATGGCTCAAGAGGGATGCCAAGCTACCGCTGTGCTGGCCAGAGGAGTGCAGGGTTTATGGTTTAGGGTTTAGGCCATGCTGGCAGTTCTGATGTCACGTGAGCGCTTCATCCTGGCAGGCCAGGGGATCAGGGCGCAGACACCTTGTGCGCCTCGTGGTAGTATCTGACAGATTTTGGACGCACAGTTCTATGCTCTTTCACTTCGAGGTTCTGGCTGCGTGCCTGGCGCTGCGGCAGCGGTGACTGCGGCGTCTGCAGCAATGAGCGCGCCTGCGGCAGCGCCCTCTGCTGCGCCTGCCGACGGGCTGCCAGCCTGCAGCTCAGAATTGTCGAATTCCCGGAGGTACACAGATACCTGGAACTGGGGAGCCCGACAAGCGTTTCTGACACCGTGCCCGGACGAGATATGGCAGCAAGGCTCACATTCAGTCCAACAATCCCAATCACAGAGGGGGCACAATCACTCTCAGTCCCCATAATCCCAGCCACAGGGAGAATATGCAATTTTCCATAGTAAATTGGATGTCCATCCGTCATTCTGCAATGGTCGTGAACGCATCACTCACCGCAAACGCAGACCGGGCCGCAGCCGCAAATGATGTCGCTGAGACGGCAAGCCGCGCGGCATCGTGCGCCGCCAGGGCGGCGCCCGTGACGTCGCCCGATTGGATGCTATAAGCCGCCCATTCAGTGGCTAACGCTACTCCGAGGACTGCAAGTGCTATGGCATTCTGCGCAGATGCACGATTCAACACTATCGTCAGCAGATAGTTACCATGATTACCATGATTACCATGATTACCTGACCATGCAGCATGTAAGATGTGTGGCCACATATTCGTACTGAGCAGATCAGTATCTGCAGCCTGCAGGGAGCCGATCTAAATTCAACAGGGGCTTCATCACCACCTGAATCTGCTCCACACCTGGTTCTGCTGCTGTGCCGGGATGGCCAGTTGATGGGCGGCGGCGGCGGAGGTGTTGAGAGCTGCAGCAGCTGCCAGCGATTGAGTAGTTCCTGCAGCTCCTCACTCCGGCATCCAAAGTGAGTTCTGAGTCATTACCGCCAGATCTGGATGTGCCACATGCTGCTGAACACCACACACTATTGGCGGGAGTGTGTGCCAGATCCCAGATTTGTGACGCCATCCATGCAACACCTGGCTGCGGATACGTGAACTGTTTCACAAAAATAGCTGATATGCGATGCTTGGGAGGTCAGATGCAGTGACATACACACCAAGGTTGCGGCCTGCCGCGGCAATGGCCGACGCAGCTGCAACTGCGGCAGCAGCGGCACCGACGCCAGCCTCTGTAGCGCTTCCTGCTGCTTGCTGGGCTGCTGATACCCTCACGGCTGGTGGCGAGCGGGGCTGGTAATATGCAGACAGTAAAGGGGCGCCATCGTGTCCTGATGCGGCGCAGCCAGCAAGCAAAGCTTCAGCATGACGCCGCATGAGAATCTCTGCTCGCAACATGCAGACATTGAATAGCGCTGTGCAATAATCTGACTGCTGGGCTGCAAATTCGACACTGGTGGCACCTGGCTGCGGCGGCAGCGGCGGAGGAAGCGGCGGCGGTGGGGGCTGCTGGCTGTTTGCGGGTCCGTATTCCCCTGCCGCAGCAATCTCTGCTCTCCCTGCCTGCGGTACACCACGGCCGCCGCTTGCCACTGGTTCTGCACGGACCGTCACGATTGTGGTCACCTCCTGAGTGATTCAGCAGCAGGGGCTCGCAAGCAGGTCACGTGCATCAGTCCAGGGTGCAACAGCCGACCGCTCCTCACCATCGGCCACTGGCATTGCCCAGGCTGATCCAGCAGCTGCCAGAAGCAGCACAACTGCCGCAAAATCCAATGCCATCGTTTCGCCGGCTCATAGTGCAAGGCAGCTTTGATGCATGTCCGAAAGATCCCTGCTGAATACGCGCTAAGCTGTAGCGGGGCCGCCTTAGTCCGCCGCGCCGTTTCTTGATCGAGAATGGTACAATCAGGCTAGCTGCGTGGTGCAAAAATGCAAAAAAGGAACTGTCTGCTTTGGCCTGGAAACAACCGGCCATACGGAGCACGTGGGGGCTCACGTCATGTGAGATTCTCGGCAGCTCCCAGCAGCAAGACGATACATTACACTGTTCCAGCCTCACTCGGGCTGATTAGCGTTTCAGAGATGAAACGCTTTTCGACATTGTATGTAAATGATTGGCTGCAATATACCACCACACTTTGCCGCTGCGACCATCGACAAACGTTTCTGCGCCAATGTTTGTTCTCCTCCGCTGCCATGCCGCCGCCGTGCCATTGTTCCTCTATCCATCTACTGCTGCCGCCAGTTTCAAGGTTGGCTGCCGCGACAGCGGCGCGCAGACACCGGAGTCAGGAAACAGCTTCGTCTTCGCAAGCTGTGCAATTTCAAAGTGCCGAGTGTAACATCTTGCATATGGAATCCTACTCCTCTAGGGGAGTAGGATTCAGGCCTGAAGCTGCGGCATGTAGCAATGTACACAGCACTTCTGCAGACACCGCACGCACGACACTGAGCTGCAGACCTGATTCCACGTAGCTCAACCAGAACGCATTTGGAGTGCGCATCCTAGAATCAGCAGATTTCCAGCAAACCTGCAACCTGGTTGAATGCCAAGGCGCCTGCTTCGGGAGCAGCAGTTTCTCTCCATCGACAGAACAATGCCCGGCTACTACGCACCCACTGACCTGCACGTCTTACTTCTTGCTGCGCAACGAGGATGCCCCCAGCCTGGGGCAGAGCTGCTGCCAGTCACTGTGGCACATCTGCACATCTGCCGGCGGCGGCAGCGGCGCCATGATGCATGTTAGTAAAGGTCATCATGATGAGGCGTGGACGCAAAAGGCCTGGAGCAGCTGTCAGAACTTTTTGACGTCCACAGCAGCATCGCTGGTGAACTCAAGCCGTCCTTTGCTGGAATCGCGACGGCTGTTCATGCATCGATGCAACCCTCCTGCGTTTATACAACAAGGCAAATCCGCCCCAATTGAATTGGAGGGGCGAGTCATCAAAGGCGAGGAAGCAGATTTGTCAATGCTATCACATGCGAGCGTCTGGGACCTCTCCATGCAAGATGAGCATCTTAGCTGCACCTGAGGATCAGGGAGGCTGCTAGCCTTGGCGGGTTGGCCTCTTTGGCAGCAGCTTTGGCGGGTTCGCTCGCTGTATGCGGGGCGGCGGCGGCGGGGGCTTGACCCGAGTAGGCGGCGGCAGCTTGGCGCGTCTAGGGCGTGGCGGCGGCGGTGGAGGCTTTCAAAGTTTGCGCGCTTGACTGAAGGGGGACACGGTCGCTTTCCCGTCAGTCGCTTCCCAGGAGGGGGCAGCGGCAGCTGTGGTAACACGGCAGGTGCCGCTACATGTCAGTATACAGATTGTTTGCCATGCATCCGACAGGATGAATTGCCATGAAAGCAGGTTCCTGCAGATAGAACACAGGAGCAACTGCCTAGACGGAAGAAAACCTGTGGACTCACGAGATGGTGGGGTGGGCGACGGTGGGGGACAGGCGGTTGACCGGGCAGTGCAGTGGGGCTGCCCAGTGGGCGACCGCGGTGGGCGCGGCAGAGGCGCTGTTGGAATGAGGGAAGTGGGTGCTGCAGTTGCGCCGGGCGGAGATGGAACTTGCGCAAATGATATGGGTGCTGCTGTGTCGCCAGTGTACACCGGCGGGGCAGCTCGTTTGCCTGGTGGCGGCGGAGGCGGCGGCGGCGGCGGCGGCGGCGGCGGCGGACTGCGAGTAAGCACCGGGATGGGCAGAGGCCGAAGGGGCGGCAGCGACGGGCTGGTCCCAGCAGGGGTCGGCGCGTATGTCGGGACGTACGTCAGAGGTAGAGAGGGGAAGCTGCAACCGGCGCTGCTTGCGCGGCAGCAGGTGAGGGACAACTGCAAAAGGTCACATCGGGATCTCCATCAATGACCTAAAACCAAGAGTGAACAGGAAGAAAGTTGAAGGCCCTGACCAGACAAGCATTGCAAGGAAAGTGCTGGCACAACATGGCCGTCATGAGTATGCATCATTATCAGCAGGCGCATGCACGTGCGAAGAGCACTTGCAGGGTTGAGGGCGCCAGCAATATTGAGTTTCAGTGTGGCGCACACTCAGGGCAGCACGACGGACGCACCTTGCACCAGGCTGTGGTCTGCGGATACGATTTCTGAATTGACAGCCCGGCTGAACGTCGGTCATTGTGCTTCTGACGCCACTGCCAGTGGTTGCACCTCCTGCATGAGGCTCGGATAGGAAGGTCTGCAGTAGATTCTTCGTTAGCTCCACAGTGCATCACATCTGAATTAGCAGTATTCGATCAATTTTTTCTGCAAGCGCCATGAGGTGAAATGGACACAAGGCGGCCGCGCCGTCACAACAGTGTCTGCTGCATCTTTTCCTCTATCCGTAGAAGTCGTGTGCCCGCCTACTGCTTTCCCACAATCATTCACCAGACGCGCTGTTTGCACGCTGCTGCATCATATGCGCGTATGATGCAACATCAGCATGTATGATGCATCATGCGCGCAACATCAGCACGTATGATGCATCATGCGCGCATGATGCCATGAGGCTGCTCTTCAGCTGATGATGCACCGTCATGCAGCAGCCACGATTGCTGTGGTCATGCAAAATTTCTCGTATCCAAGCATCACTCCTACTGTTAGCATATGGCGCCATTGCATGCCTCCAAAGCAACCTTCAGCCCACACGCTGGCTCTCTGAAGCATTGCCTGGCGAGTCGTTTATCAATCAGGAAGACACCTGCCGCAGGTCCTCGCGGCAGCAGCATGATAATCAAGACAGTCAGATGCCAGACCATGGCGGCTACTGACCGTGCCCCGCCGTGTGCGAGATCGCAGGACGCCGACTTCGCATGCCGGGTTGATGTTTGTCACTGAGCAAGCACTGGCCGCTGATAAATCCGCCGACGAGCCTCGACTGCAAAGCTGAAGGCTGAATGTGCACAGTGATCAACTCCTCTACAACTTATGATGCTAGCGTGAAATGGTCGCGACGTTTTGACTGCTCGAGCCCGTGATGCATTTCAGACCTTGGAGATCTTTGCAGCACGTGCACGGCATGCTGATTACATATACCAACCACAGCCGACAACTGCGCACCCCATCCTTTCAACAAACTTGAGCGCAGCCCACGTGCTACATCAGCTACCATCATGCACCGCACAAGTGGAGCTGCAGATTTTCTGAAACGGCTGCCATATTGTGTTGACAAATTCAAGGTATACAAAGTGCCCCGCAGCAGCGGCACACGCATCAAACCAGCGAGAGGGAACAAGTCCAACATATAGCCGACAGAATCATTCGTTGCCCCAACCTGCTACGTACGCTGCCAAACTACTGCTACGTACACTTGACCCAGTTGAAAGTTGGAAGTTTGACGCCGTCTGCGCCTAGAAGGGCGTCAGGCGTGCGTAAAGCGACAGGATTCCCAATCCCCTAGTTGCTGACAGACAAGTCTGACACTTCGACCAAAGCGTCTCCTTCACACGTCATGCTGCATGATGCTCACTGATGAGGAGCCTCTTGCTGGCGTCAAGGCGCAGCTCCCTGAGCTGGAGAACTATCCGCCGCTGGATGTGACTGGCATTAGTGGCTCTTAAGGATGGATGGGCGGGATGTGGCCAGCAGATGAGCGAACTGGCGGCGATGCGTAGCCTATGGGTGGTGGAAATCCTGCAAGTACTGACAAGGTTCATGTGAATGAAGAAAAGCCACTTCAGGTTGCTCTTCGACTCTGCATCGCTTCAGGCTGTCAAATGTGCACCGTGAAGCAGCCTCAATCCAGGACCAGCTGGGTCCATGCCGCTGAACAGAACACGAATGCAGACTGCTGGCAGAGCTGCGTGTATCATGGACTTTAATTCGCGTCGCAAACCTGGGCGGCGTTTGGAAGTGATAAGCCAGTGGTGGGACGTGGCCGGACGGTGGCGGCGGTGGCGGCGGTGGTGGCGGAGGTGGTGGAGGCGGCGATGGCGAAATGCTTTCAACTGCACAAGGCATTGAAGGGAGTGAAAACACGGGGAACCTCTTTGTGGTAATGGTATTCCTCTGCTTTTGAGACTGAGGCAGATCACGTGTTCAGTTGTTTTGGCTGCTGAGCTCTCGTCAAGGAAACCAAAATGCGTGCATGGATGTCAATGATGAAAGTTCGTGTCAGAAAACTCAGCAAGATGAGGTTTTGAACCAGGACCCGGAAGTGTCGTGCAGAAGGAACAGCAAGAAAAGCTGGCTAGGGCCGTACCAGGAGGGCAGGCCGCAGCTGCAGTCGCAAGGGCAGCGGAGGCAGCCACAGCGCCCTGCAGGGGCGCTCCAGCGCCGCCAGCAGCGCCGGCGGCGGCCACAGCCTGCCGCGTGAGTCACATGACCAGGTGCATTACAACTGCTTCATTCGCGCTGGCATAAAATTGAGATGCGCAACTTGAAATAGCATATTGCTTCGGGTGGATCTGATAGCACATGGGCTGCAGCCAGTACGATATTGCGCAACACAGCGCAACTGCCATTTTCCCCCTCAGGCTGTCATGCTACATCCCCAAACTACATCCCCAAAAGGCCCTTCCTTCTACCGTATCTGAGAAGGTGCGCACCGAGGTCAGGGCGGAGGCGACAGCAGCGCCCGCAGGAAAGGCGTCACCAGATGCAGCGGCAGCAGCAGCCGCCACGGTCGAGGCGGCAGTGCTCGCCGCCGCCAGGCCAGCCACCGTGGCATTGGCTCGACAAGCATCCACGGCAGCGGTGAAGGTCACGTTGGCAATGGCGGCGGCAGTGAGCCAGAGCGCTGACAGCGGCAGTAGTGTTCTGGGTGCCTGTGTGGAACTAAAAAGGTTTTGACCAGGCAGTTTCGCTATTCAGGAGGCCGCGCTTGTATCAAACAGGCTTCCTGGTTAATTACATGATGGCCAGCAGGCCGCACTGGGTCTCGTGAGAAGCCCATTGTCGAAGAGATCGATGCTGATGCTGCTCCAATGATCCCGAATCAAAGGTACTGATTCGTACCTAGAAAGCCACGGATCTGCGTGGGGTTCGTTGAGTGCTAGCCACCTGGAAGGGTGCAGGAGGTCGCGACAGCGGTCAGTGCAGAGGCGCTGGCCGCGGTGGCAGCGGCGGCGGAGGCTGCCGCGCCACGGTTGGCATTGGATGCGGTTGCGGCCAGACGCGCAGCAGTGGCGGCATTGGAGACGGCCTTGGCAGCAAACTGTGTTGCTGGTCCAATTGCTGCAGGACAGGAACGAGGCTCGGCTCAGCCCTCGCTGAAAGGTCAGCTGCTCAAATCATTCTTGAAACCGTGCTGGATTATGACAACGATGAGCAGGGTAGTGAGCTGGAGTCTCGCCTGTTGCCTCAAGGCAAAGGTCTTCCAAGTTTGGAAGACCTTTGCCATTCCATGTTGGTTGCACAAACACTGCGGTGGCATTTTGCAGCGCCTGTTCCCACCCTCCACGTCAGCAAATGCTCTGATGGCATAGAAACCACATTTTCGTGAGCTTGCAAACCACCTGGGTCAGATGCTGCGGCCGCGCCCTCCAAGGCCGTCACAGCCGCCAGCGCGTCGATGCCGGTGCGGCCGGTGACGGCGCGGCTGACATTGGCGATTCCCGCGCGGACGCCCGCAGCGATGCCCAGCACGATGAGCCCCAGGCTGGCAGCCTCAGGCGTGCCTGGAGTCAGGTCAGGGTTCGTGCCATGGACTGCACAGAATTCGGGTGTGCGGCGCTGCCGACTTGCTTTGTCCTGGACCCTCAGTGCGCGCTTTTTGGATCAATGACGATGCACATGGAAGAGTTGCAGGGTCTTTTGCATCTTCCTGCCAGCCGCCAATGTCATTACGTGGTGAAGCCCAGGTTTCACAGCAAAACGGCCATCTGCCTCGGCTTGTTACTGATGCGGGAAGACCTGAATACCTGTTGCCGCAGGCGGCGGTGACAGCAGCGTCTGCTGTGATCAGCGCTCCGGAGGCGGCACCCTCTGCTGCGATGGACGCGCTGCGATTGACCTGCAACCGTCATCGAACGCATGACCGACATTTATCATGTGCAAATTAGGGGAACGAGTCTCCAAGCCCATCTCGACGAATCATACTGCAGCAATTGTACCGCAATTGTCAACATGAGCATGCGCCCGTAGAGAAAGGCGTGGTCTTACTCTGACTGTCGTCCCAAAAAAAATTAGCGATGACTGACTGCGGCCAGCAGCGCAACTGGCTAGCAGACACTGTCATGGCATTTGCTCACCCGGTGCTGGGCGGCTGATGCCAGGGATGCGGTAATGACGGCGAGACGCCGCGTCAGATGCAGCTCGGACGACGCTCGTTACATTGTTCGACTGGATGCCGACGGCTGCATTGTCGGTCGCATCAGCGACTGCATTGGCAGCAACCGCCGTTGCGTTCTGCATCACGACCCAAAACCGATTCAGAACAGGGACATTTCGCATTCGTACTGTGTGCAGCCATGGCCAGTCAAGCTTGTCACATGGCAGCTGCGCCCCTGTCACTGAGCACAAAATACGGCTAAGCTTATTCCGATTGCAGCCTGCTGTCAACGCACACCCAGAAAGGTGCAGTCTTTGGTGGAGGCAAGACTTTCTTCCAATATGGCGCACCTCTCCCTGCTGCTGAGCTACGGCTGCGGCTTGACGGACAGTGGCTGCCGTGGCATGCAGCGCTGCGGCGGCTGCTGGCGCACGAACAGTACCTGCAAAGTACCAGAACGTGGGACGTCAGCAGCGGGTGTGTGTATCAGCCACAGATGTGCAGATCATGCATCTCGTGATACATCATGATGCTCTATAGACAACTAGCTAGTTGCATTTGATGTCTGGTTGCAGTTGGCATTCAGCAAGACGCCACCCCACAAACATCAGCAGACCACCAGTTGCAAACAAAAATCTGCATGTTTACCGCTTTGGAGCAAATGGAATGAATAATTGAGCTGTTGGTCATGTTGGCTGCAGAAAAGTCTCGATCTTTCACCAACGTTGCGTCCAGCGGCAGGAATGGCGGCCGCCGCGCCCGCTGCGATAGCGGCAGTGCTGACGGCGGCCACTGGCGGCGTCTCCGCAGCAGGGTCGGGGGGATGGTGACTGCTGGCGGATGTTGCAGTTGGGGATGCGCAGGCGGTGGACGCACCTGCTTGTGCCCTGATGCAGAAACAAAGCCATGCTGCTGGAGTTGTAATGTGGGGGGACTCATTGGCATCACTGGGGGGCCTGATCGCATGTCAGGCTTCAATGCGGCCACCTGCACTGCCATGTCATGCTGACACAGCCGGAAGCAGAGTCTGCACCTGTCTGCTTGGGCAGTGGTGGAGCTGAGCGCTGTGGCGAATTGGGCGGAGGCCGGCGGCGGTCGTTCTCTGGTGACTGCAGAAGGCCGCGGCTGCTCTGCGCCGCAAAAGAATCTGCGTTGACAGTAGCAGGTCAGAAATATGGTGATCATCAGGTCATGATGCGGGTGGCGGTGCATCAGGCGCAGCGCCAGCCAGGCGAGTGTTGCTCTCATTTGATGCTCAGGAAGTATGGCGCGCTGCTCATGCCGCCATGCATGATGATTTTAAATCGATCGGTCTGCAAAGATATTCTGCGTGGTCGCCTTGGACAATTGGCATGCAGTAGTAGAGCAGCAAATTTGGTGCGTGCGATCCTTGGGGGAAGCTCGCAGGTTTCGAAAGACCGGAAAAACATGGCGACTGCAAAAAGATTGCATCACCAGGCAGGGGCCAGGTCCAATGCCGCATTGAAGGACAACAGAGCTGCCACGACCAGCAGAGGTGCCAGCCTGACGTTCATCGTGGCAGAAAGCAGGCGGATTTTCTGCTCTATTTGACGTCGTAGCTGCGAGTTGCCGATGTCAATCCCAGTTGTTCGTCAATCTCCAGTTGTTCGTCAATCTGGCCAGTTGTTCGTCAATCTCGACAGCCGTCGCCTGAATCGCCGATGCGCAACAAAATGCCGCAAGCTGAACAGCGCGATAGTATCAAGGGTAGCGCAAGGTGCTGGAACCGGATCTCGCGTGGGTGAGTCTGGATGCAGATAGATTCAGGCATCAAATCACCAATAAACCATCATGTGTCGGCATGCTTGGGGGAGGTGGGTCTCATTGGCTCATCTGCTCAGTGAGTGTCATCAATAGTTTGCGACGACATGATAACATGAATTCGACAAACATCATATGTCCCCTCCCCACACCAGCTGACGCATGCACGGCGGCACCGCCAGATCAAACAAGCAAGAAAAGCGCTGTCGGACAACGTCTGTCGCGGGACATTCCATCAGCACGAAAAAGCGACCGAACTGTAGGCGACAGAAGCTGCACATGAACCTCAACAGACGGTAGTGCGACATCAGTCCCACCCATTCAACATAATGTGCAAACTCCGTGGTATTGCATGGGTTCAGTGGACTCCCGACAAATGACAGTGAGCACAGCGGCACAAGCGACATCCACCACATTGTCCTCCCCATGTAACACTCGACACAACACATCAAGTCTATCTTTACATCATGTTGCCCAGGCCAAGGTAGTTAGCTGTGGCAACCTGCCCAGACCGAGGTACAGACCCGCCTAGCCAGCGGCCTCGCCGTTGGCCAATTTGCCGCTGGACGCGGCGGAGCTGAAGGCAGCCGTCAAGGCCTCCTGGAGGCGCTGCAGCTTCTGTGTAGGGGACAGTACCGCAGCGCCGGGAACGAGGTCAGCCGGCGTCGCCGTGAGCAAAGTGGGAGCGCCCGTGGGACGTGAGGCGCCGCCTTCGGGTCGCTTGGGTGGCAGCGGCGACTTGGGCGGCGGCGAGCTTGCCCGCTTGATTGGCGGAGGATGCTGAAGCCGCTTCGGCGGCGACAGCGTCTTGGGCGGCGGTGGCTGTGCCCGCTTCCCTGGTGGAGACGGCGGAGGGCGCGGTGGCTTGCCATGCGGACGCTTGGATGGGAGAGGCAGCGGCGGCGCCTTTGCTGCAGTTGGCGGCGACGGAGGCAAGACCGGCGGGAGCCCTGCGCAGCGAGGGTGTTGCATGTCATGGTCACCACAGTTCATCATGACACGATGATGGTGAATGCAGGCAAAGATGAAGCGTGGACGTTCTCGGACCTGTGAGTAAGCTTTACCTTGACAGGTCATCTGTTCCCTTCAAGGAGAAGAAGGTGGCGTAGAAGTGGAGGGGATGAGGTCCGTTCCAGACATGCACACAGAGAAATCACAAAGCGTTGAGCACGAACAAGGACTCACGCGCAGGAGGAACTGGCGATGGTGGCGGCGGCCCCGGCAAACGGGGGCTGGGCGGCGGCGAGCCAGGAGAGAGAGGGCTTGAGGGCGGCCGCCCCGGCGGCGGCGGCCCCAGTGGCGGCGGGCCGGGCGGCGGCGGGCTGGGAGGCGGCGGGCTGGGAGGCGGAGGCCCCGGTGGCGGCGGGCTGGGCGGCGGCGGACTGGGAGGTGGCGGGCTGGGAGGCGGCGGGCTGGGAGGCGGAGGGCTGGGTGGCGGAGGACTGGGCGGCACCGGTCCTGGCAACGGTGGGATGTGCAGAGGTGGCGCCGGCAGGACTAAGATTGGCGCTGCTGGAGGTGCTGGGATGACCGCATACGTAGGTACTGCTGTAGTAACTGCTGCCGGCGCTGCTGTCGACGCTGCAGTAGGTGCTGCAGTAGGTGCTGCAGTAGGCGCAGGAGTCAAACTGACTGGAGTCGCCGGGTTGTTGCTCTTTCTGGGTGGCGGCGGAGGCGGCGGCGGAGGCGGCGGAGGCGGCCTATGGTGTGGTCGAGCTCTTGGAGGCGGGCTGAATGGCAACGGTGACGGCGGACTCACGACAACTGGCGTGGGCGCATATGTCGGGGCAGAGGTTGCTGATGGAGTCGGGGTTGGCATCGATGCGGGCGATGGCGGTTGCAAGGGTGTAGGAGCTGCACTGGGCGCTTGTGCTGGGGCAAGCGTGGGGGGTGAAGAACTGGGGGCTGACGCCGGCATTGCAACAGGCGGTGGCGGCACAGCAGCCTGCTTGGGAGGCACTGCTGGCGCTGGGGTTGGTGCTGGCACCGGCGCGGCAGTATAATAGGGGGTCGGCGCTGTCGGGGGTCCAGTCGGCGGGGTGGTTGGTGAAAGAGTTGCAGCTGCGGGTGCCTGGGTGGGAAGGCGTGACGGGGTATGTGTCGGCACTCCTGTTGGCGCAGCTGTCGGTCGGTAGCTGGGCGCTGCTGTCGGGGCACCAGTCGTCAACGCGGTTGGAACCAGGGTGGCCATTGTGGGTGCTTTTGTAGGAGCATATGATGCTGGCGCAGTCGTCGGCACTCCTGTCGGAGCGGCACTTGGGGGGTAGCTCGGCTCGCCGGTCGGTGGACCGGTGGGACTTGGCGTGGCATTCGTGGGAGCATATGTCGGGGCGTGTGTCGGCAGAGTCGTGGGAAGTGCTGCCGTCGGAGCTGCAGTTGACGGCTGTGGCGGCAAGGGCTGATAGCCTGCAGCAGGATCGAAGCGATTCAGGAAACGGGCTCTCACATGGACGGCCTTCCGAAGTCGTGTGAGCGGCAGGCTGTCAGGAGGAGTCGTATGCTGCCAACTTTACATTCGCAGCAGCACAGTTTCTTTCTGCGAATGCATCATAACATGCAAATGGCAGGAAAGGCTGCAGCACAAGACGGCCCTCATAGGATAGCCCTCACTTGGACGTGGTGGCTGCGGCGCCGGTCGAAGTGGAGGCGGCTTGTACAAGGGTCGGGAGGGGAATGGTGGCGACGGAGACGGCGGCGGCGGAGGCGGTGGGGGCGGCGGCGGCGGAGGCGACGGCAGTGGAGGAGGATGTCTGTAGTAGGCTGTTGGTGGCGGGTACTGGACAGGGGGCGTAGGAACTGAAGTCGGTGCATATGAGGGTGCCGCTGTTGGGACGGCGGCTGGAGCGACTGTCGGCTGCGGAGATGGCGCGTATGAAGGTACTGCAGTGGGTGCTGCTGTCGGCCGCACGGTGGGGGCGTATGAAGGTGCTGTAGATGGGGCTGCAGTCGGCTGCACGGTTGGTTGATAGAAAGGCGGTGCAGTGGGGGCAGCCGTCGGCAGCAGAGTTGGCGCGTGCGAGGGTGCTGCAGTAGTGGGAGCTGCCGATGGCAGAGTTGTGGGGGCGTAGGAAGGTGCTGCAGTGGGGGCTGCTGTCGGTCGTGTAGACGGCGCGTGTGAGGGTGCCGCAGTTGGGGTTGGCGCAGTCGCTGGCGCAGCCGTGGGCACTGCCGTCGGCAGTGCAGAGGGAGCATAGCTGGGCGCCTGAGTCGGAGATGCAGTCGGCATCGGCGTTGGTGCGTAGCTTGGTGCTGGTGTCGGGATTGCAGGTGGCGGAGCTGTCGCTGGCGGTGACGGCCGGCTTGGGAGCGGTGGCGATGGCGGCGGAGCTGGCGGCGCAGGGGGCGGGATTGCTGGACCTGCGAGGCGAGTTCTTTTCGATCGAGTCGAGTGAATCGCGACTGAGGTGTATATCGGCTGTCATCAGCATTTCTGCAATCGGAAACGTGAGCTGGTGTGACACAGTGATGCCTGCAGTGTGAAGCACCTTCTCGTCAGTTCCACGAAAAGGATCCAAACGCATCTCCCGGCATTGAAGATCTGTTGGAGATCTGTTGAACGTGCAGCGGAAGCGGTAAGTTACGCACTGATGGGACAGGCAGCGGAGGTAGATGCCAGCGCAGTGGCAGCGGCCAGGGCACCCTGCAGCCTGGCCCCTGAGCCAACGGCTGCTTCGGAGGCATTAACGGCCTGCAGAGCAGGGTTCAAAGGGGTTATGATATGCACGCTGCTAGCGCCTTGGTTGTCTTTTATAGAGATCTGCATCGCCAGGGCGATGCAGATTCCTCCAGCAACAGAGACGAGTCGAACCTACATGGAGTTAGCAACCTACATCCCTACAATCATGAAGGTGTTCGTCGTATGTATTTAGGTGGGGTGCAAATTCATATCAATGCATCGGACACCACCCACCGAAGCCAGTGCCAGGGTGGCAGCCGAAGCAGCACTGGCGGAGTCGCCGGTCGCCGCTGCGGCTGCGGCCGTCACCGAGGCCGCCGCGGCGTTGGCCGCCGCCCTGCCGGCGTCCACCGCCCCGCCGACCAGCGCCTCGAAGGCGGCGGCCAGAGTGACCTCGGCAATGGCGCCGGTCGTTGCGGTGGCACAGGACGCATTCGCTGCAGCATATCAACAGTGTGTAAAGGCTATGCCGTTGCCACGTATGCACTGCATGAAAGCATGCAATACACACTTGTGTTACCCTATCTGACTCGAGGCTGACAGGGAGCAGAATGCTCGCTGGACTCGCATGACGTTCGCATGTTAGCCCATCGTTGGCAGGGAGATGATAATGCACACAAAGGCAGAGTATATCGGCAGCTGCTCCAGAAAGGTGCAGAAAGCATCACTCACGTGTGGTCATGCTGCAGGCCGCCAGGGCTGCGGCAAGTGCTGAGGCGCTGGCTGCGGTGGCCGCCGCCGCGGCAGACGATGCCGCCTGAGTGCCGCCAGCTGCTGCCACGGCTGCGGCTGCGCCGACAACGGCCGCCTCCGCAGCTGCTTCCGCTCCATCAGAAGCCAGCGTGCAGTTGCCTGACGCAAATCAGCAACAGGAGCTATCGATTTGGCACCATTTTCTTACGCCTTGGTATGTCGACATAGTGACGTCGAAAACTGCGCGTGAACATGTGCAAGGACGGCATAGTCAATGGCAACAAAGGCTGTGGATGGTATAGTTGCAAGTTGGCAAGATGCACAAACCTGCCGCAGAGCCACGGGATGCCGTGTTGGCGGCATGCGCAGCTGCCGCTGCTGCAGCGGAGGCGGCGTTGTCGAGGCCCGGTCGCACTGCGTGCACGCCATCCAGCACGCCCGCGACTGTTGCCAAAGCGATGGCAGCGTCTCCAGCAGCGGCAGTGGTGCCTGCGGAAACATGCACATGTGGGGAAGTGCCAACACATGTGCGATAACAGCAGCGCATACACTGGTCACTCATCAAGAGCTGCTGCCGACATGGACAGGGCAGGCTGCTTGCTACTTTTATACTTGATTCAGTGAGCAAGCCCAGTTCATTTTTTAATGACATAGATAAATTTCATTTTCATTTTTTCAAATGATCGTGTTGCTGGTTTCTGACGTGCCTGATGTAGCAGTCCGAAGTATCATACACTGATAGGTTAGCTTACTTTTTGCCGGGTGAACCAGGATGTCAAGACAGCCACTTCAGGGAAAGCATGGCTCCAGAGGGTTGGTGGCGCGCATTGACAGCAGAGCTCTGATTCATCGTTGCCTGCAGATACACGATCACCTGTAGAAGCCGCAGCAGCAACCGCAGCATGGGCTGCAATTAGGGCTCCTGCTGCAGATCCTGCCGCAGATATGGCGGCCTGGGTGACAGTCTGCAGATCCGAACAGGAGACATGCTTAAGACACGTGCTTCGTCTCTGTGCAGCGAAACATGCACGAAACATGAACGATTGTCATGCATGCAAAGGGCTGATGGTATATATACCCTATATAGAGCAGGATGCGCCAATGCACAATGTACAACACATGACAACTGGTGCGTCTGTGCTGAATTAAGCCAGTGAAGAAAGACTCTCGCCAGGCAGCACATCTGGAAAGCCAGCCACATCAGCTGCTCACAATCAGCCCTGGAACTCTGGTTTTTTTAAATCCTAGAAAAACCCTGGAACAAACCACATTGGGCTGTATCGCAGATGCGAGCGCCGCCGCGATGATAAAAAATCGCGGCGGCGCTCGCGGGCTGCAGGGCTTGCCGCAACGGCGGCGCCAGCCGCGTTAGCGATGGAGATGTTGGCTGCTGCCTCCTGTGTCAGTTCCGAAACCGAGTCGGCTGCCAGCGCCGCATTCTGCGGACAAGGAGGACGGCAGCCTTTTGTGGAATCACAACATCGGTGCAGCTGGACGCTTGCCGCAAGAAGGCACACTGAACCGAACTTCGGAAGTCACTCAAGTGTGGGCAGTACCACTAGATGCTGATGCTGTCAGCACAAGTGGCGGGTGTTCAAGCTGGTCAAGTTGTTGCAGAAAAGGATGGTGCTCCCGAGTTGGCGCATAATGCATTGCTGCACACCTGGCCGGCCTGTGCAGCCAGGAGCGCAAGTGCGCGGACAGTGGCAGCAGTGGCGTTGAGTGCCACTGCAGCTGCCGACACTCGAGGCGTCCCTGCGACAGGATGAATCGAAGACTATCTGACGACGGCAACGTAATGGACCTTTCATATGGATGTGTGCGAGATTGACAATCGTGACGTAGATGCAACCCTCACGAGGCTGTCCAGTTTTACCAGCAGGATCCTGGCAGGATGCACTAGCGAAGCCCGCCACGTGGCCAAACAACTGTGACGTCAACGCACCGAGGTTGCTGCCGGCCGCCGGAGTGGCTGCCGCAGCAGCGACGCTCGCTGCTGCAGCGGCAGCAACGGTGTCGAAGGCGGGTATGGGAGACGGCGGCGGTGGCGCGTGAGGGGGCGGCGGCTTTGCATACGGGGGCGGCGATGGAGGCCTGTATGACGGCGGCGGGCGCCTGATGGGTGCGGTAGGTGGTGGTGGCGGAGGCTGCGGTGGCGGAGGAGAATATACTGCTGGGCTGGGCGCTGCGGTGACGGGAGCGTTGGTGGGTGCGGTGGGCACGTAGGTTGGTGTAGCGCTGGGTGCGGCGGTTGGTGCAGCAGTCGGGTAAGGAGTTGGCGGCCCAGCAGGCCGGCCGGGAGGTGGTTGGTATATGCCAGGTGGTGGATGGTAGCCTGCAATCGGTGTCAAACATACACGCAATCAAGCAAAAAATCAGAGGCTGGCCAAAAGCCGAGCTTCATGGAATTGACTGCCATAACCCGAAGGTTGTCATGGAAAGGAAGGTCCCTATGCCGATCAATGCGCAGCACCTGCAACGGCATTGCATTAAAATCTTACTTGGGGGTGCAGCTGGCTGCGGGGCTGGCGGAGGCGCTGGAGGACTTTGCACGGGGGGAAAGGGAGCTGGCGGCGGCCGCTGCGGCGGCGGTGGCGGCGGTGGACTGTGATATGCCGGAGGTGGATGTGCTGCTGGCGGGGTTGGCACGTACGTCGGCGCCGCTGTTGCCAGCGCAGTCGGTGACGCCGTCAGCGCAGCGGTCGGAGCGGCTGTTGGTGCGGAGGTGGGTGCTGCAGTGGGCGCTGCAGTCGGCACAGCAGTTGGCACAGCCGTTGGCACGGCTGCTGGCGCAGCTGTCGGTGCCGCCGTCAGGTGTGTGGGGGCTGGTGTGACTGGTGACGACGGTGCGGGACCTGCGGTTGCGCGAAAAGTGCAATGCGTGTTGGAAAATGTTCGAGACAGGTCGTAAATTTCTCCCATGGTCACCATCCGAGCTTGATGACTTCAGGCAGGAGAGATCTCCGAACAGGTGCTTCGGGCTTGTGGGTGTCAAACGGCAACGAACCCAATATTTCGCACTCACGAGGAGGAGGGTAGTGTTGGGGCGGAGGGTGCGGCGATGGCAGCTGTGGCGGTTGGCGGGGGACCTTTCGCGGCGGCGGCGGAGGCGGCGGAGGTGGCGGCGGCGGCGGCGACCGCGGTTGGGCCTTGCGAGGTGCCGGAGGGTGAGGCGGTGGCGGCGGCGGAGGCCGATGGCGCTGCACCCTGGGTGGCGGCGGGGAATATGCCGCTGCAGGCGGAACAAACCCAAATCACAACTCATATTTTAGCTTGAGATGCACACACTCCGTGGCTGGTGTCATTTGCATCGATTTGATTTCTGGCGCGGGCGTGTTTGCCTATTATAACTTTGTCATGTGCTGTGCAGACATGTGTGGTTGACTGTGCAGCGAGTCAGGACGGAAGGCTGCACTGCTGTCAAACTCAAGGCATTAAGCAGGATCAATGGCCAGCAGAGACGGTATGGGTGTTGGTGATTACCAGAGTTTTGGGATCACCTGGAACGTGCCGGAATGGAAAGGCGACACCAGGCGGCACAGGAAAGGATGGAGGCGGCGGTGGAGTCGACTGGGCTGTGGCGCCAGGCGGCTGTCGGGAGGAGAAAGCCTCAACCCCGGAAGGGGGTGTTGGTGCTCCACCAGCTGCAACACATAAAAGATGCTTCAGTCGCAGTGTTGCAACAGCGACAGCGCATGCATATGCACACAGGAAACTTAAATCCATGAGAGATTGCTTCCCGCCTGGAGCAGTTTTGTACTGCTAAGAGGCATTCCAGAACTGGATGGAATTTCTATGTTCCCGCGTGTCCTCGTTGCACACTGCAGTGGTCATGCCAAGGCTCCAACACAAAGTCGCACCTGGCACAGCGGCAGCCAGCAGCAGCATCAAGGCTGCCAGCCGCCATCGCATGGCTGCTGCTGAGAACCTCTTCAGCAATGATCTCAGCAATGCCGCGAGCCAATGCTGTATCAGAGGCGATGTCTTGACAGTGCCGTGTGGACGGCGTCGACGGCGATTCGACCGCCGAACAATCCGCGGAACAGCCTCGACTGCAGTTCGACTGTGTCTCGGTGCACAACGCTCGATTCCAAGGGGTGCAAGTGCGCTGGAGATGCAATTGGCCTGCAAATTCGAGCGCTCATGCCTTTTGATCGAACCTTGGAGATCTTTGGAGCACGTGCTGATGCCATAAATCCGCTGCTCCAGCCTGCACTTTACATCGCTCCACGGACTTTCTGCCAGCAAGCCTTGACTTTCGCCTGCCGCCGTGCAGCTGTGCAGTGGTGCTGCCGCCAAGGCAAGTCACTGCGGCAGATGGCATAGCTACTAGCTATGCCATCCATAGTATGGAGGTGCTGGATCTTCCAGATGACCTGCTGGGTCGTGCGTTCCGGATCCTCTCTGTGAAAGAGAAGACGCAGGTGAGGCTGATGAGATTTGTCTTGCAGTACAGCCTGCAAGAAGGCACTGGTATGCCGCCATATGGCATGCATGCGCAATATGACACTTCTGCCTCCTGTGCAGGTGGTGCAGCATGTGTGCCTGCGCTTCCGAGATGTGCTGCGCGACTTAAATGCAGAAGGTTCGCTGGGCAGAGTTTGCATCTACAATAGAGGGCCGCTGGTGTACGGTCAGCCGAGCTGAGGCGGCTGGCCATGTGTTTCTGCGGCGGCAGGCAGCAGGTGAATATGCGGCAGGGACCCTTGCAGCTCCTCGACATTCCCTTGGATGCTGATTTGTCATGCTGACCACCAAGCACTGATCTTGTAGAATGGCCACCTGGACCATTAAGAGACTGCCATCACAAAGTACAGTGCTCTCCGCTAGTCAGCATCTGTGACGCTTGCCTGCAAGAATCGACAGCATCAACTTGCTCAGTGCCGATGGCACGCCCCCAACGGTCACGCTGCAAGTCCTGGCCGGTGCAGTCGAAGGCACTGCCTTGGAGCATGCGTGTCACTGTGGATGAGCTGCCAGACCTGCAACGACTTTCGGATCTAACACGGTGAGACATAAGCATCACAAATATGCTTGACAGAGGTCATTTTTTTCCCGCCAGCATGTGTGTTCCGTCTCCCGAATGTGCTGTTGACGTGATGTTCGGCCTTCCGTTGGACAACACGCAATGATACCAAGAGCTTTCTGTGTACGTAAAGAGATTGTGATGCGGTGTCGCTGACAGGCTGGCAACCGACGTCATTGCTGACTTCCGCACCAGCAAGCCGCACCTGCCGGCACTCCGCACAATGGAGCTGACTGCCGACCATCTGTACAACCAGCCCGACCTTGACGAGATAGACGCCGGCATCAACGGCCGCCTGGTAGACGATGTGCGGGAAGTGCCGTCAGTGCGTACAAGGCCCGTGGCACGCATCATCACGGGTGCCGCGCAGTTGCAGGGCGGCAGCGCAGTGCACCTGGCGCCGCTTGCCAAGATGATGATGGAACGAGGTGGAGAGCTCGTCATTGATCAGGTCAGCGAGGCAGAGCTATCAGAGAGGAAAGTGATTCCGAAGGTGAATGACACGCATGTTGTTATTGATCTTGCTCATCTATGTTGAGCCCGGCGACATGTGTCGTGGAAAAGTCGATTGTCGATGTTACACAGTGACTAGCGATGAGCACTTCGGAATGCGCTGGTCACATTGAAGCGCCGCTGAAGATTTGGTTCACTTGTGTGAGTGGCAAACATGCACGTCGCCTCAGCTGCATCATGCTGCATTCAACAAAACCTCCGTTCCAACACCTCGTCCAGATATGTTGCAGTGGAGTGCGCGCACAATGCGCGCATACGTACAGTGTCATGCACGACCATCATTCAGTGGCTGCCAAATCGCCATCATTCCTGAAAGTAAATCCCGCCCGGTTCTTCATCAAGGCGGCCCTCAGTGGTGATGTTGCAGGCGGGAAGCGCCTCCCTCAGAAACTGCAGCTCAGAACCTGCAGCAGTCATCGATGAGCCGACGCAGGGTACGGCTGCGCAACTGTCCCCGGCAATGCCGGCGGTTTTGCAGTGGGCCAACCAGCAGTACATCAGTCGAATGGGCGTCCAGCCTGATGGCACTTTGCCAAGCAGACTGATGCAGCTCGCCTCTGCAGTGGCATTGTTGCCGCTGATCCCCACAAGTGCGCTAAATGGTCAGCGCAGGGTGATGGTAACGACTTAAGCCCTCGACCTGTGCAAAACGCTGATCGTTGCCATGGAAGTCAGTCTGCAGCGCCAACGCACTGGGGCACGCGCAGAGCAGGCAGCTGATGCGGCGGCAGCTTCATGCAGTAGTGCGGGATTGGACATGCCGGCAAAGGTGCTTGCCTGCCGCCTCGAGATGGGTGCCCCTGCCAGGCGCGCCAGGCCTTTGGGGCACTCGGCAAGCCTCACGGCTGTTCCATCAGTAAGCTCAGTAGTGTCAGTGTGGCACGGCAGCCACACTGCAGTGTGGCACGGCAGCCACACTGCAGTGTGGCACGGCAGCTGCCGCCAGGAAGCCCATGATGTGTGAGGGGCCAGCAGTCGGCAGCAGTTGGCCAGCAGTTGGCCAGCAGTTGGCCAGCAGTCGGCAGCAGTCGGCAGCTTGGACAGGTCATCCTGGATACATTCTGCTCCCACCCGCCCGCCTGCGAATGAAACCGTGGACAAGACAGAGGACACTGCAGAGTAACTGAGCGGTTGACGGAGTCTGGACATGCAAAGGCTGCACGGTTTATTTGCTCACCTGCGTGAAGGCCACCGCAGACTCCATGGCGTCTGGTGGCGCTGTGCCACTGCCATCCACGCTTTGCTGCGCAGATGCCTCCGCCGGCACTCCTGCCGCCAGTTCCGACACGGGGTCTGCAACCCTTGCGCATTTGGGGCAAAGATTCTGGAGGATGTATGCATCGTGCTCTTCCAAGAACATGATGCTGCTTCCTCGTGTCGCCAATGACGCAGCTGTGCAGGCGTAGTGTGGACAGGATCCTATGTGTGGTGCTGAATTGAGTCGTCATGTTGCAAGTGACATTGCAAGATAGGGCGGTCGGCATCAAGGCATCTGACGTACGAAGCGTTACCGCGTCAGATAGTGCCCTCCAGTGGAGGAGGGCGCCAGTGAATCAGGTCATGCGCATTCAGGTCATGCGCAGATATATTGCGCATGCGCACTAAATCTACATAAGACAGACCCAGACGCAATCCGACAGGCGGCAAAAAATTGCCGCAGGCGCGCCCACATACGGGCGCACACGGCGACAAAGCGCCTGACAGTCGGACGGCTATGATGCTCAGGCGCCCCGCTGGCTGCCGCCGTCATGCCCTCAGTCGCCGCTTCAATCGCCGCTCGCCGCCGGCATTAAGATTTTTCTCTACAAGCAGGAGGACGATTTGTGAAGTGGTTCGAACCTGCTGCCACTGCTGCTGCAGCGCACGGTGTGCGCGTGTTCAGCTGCATCTGCAGTGACGTCATATTCCTGGCCTCCCCCGACAGCCGCGAGGTGCGTGCACTACTAGTAGTTGCAGTGGAGTACCCGCAATAGCAGACATGGCATCGTAGCTGCTTTGCGAGGCTGCCGAGTGGGCAAGGCAAAATTGTGCACTGAATCCCTAGGGCTCATTCGTGACGACAATTTGGCTTTGATTTATATCTTTGCCGACACACTGCTGCTGACAGAAGCAGAAGCCAGAAGCAGATCAACGCATTTGACGAATACTTCATGACGCGCAGGTGGGGGTGTTTGTCAAGAAGGTGCTCCGCACCATGTTTGCGCGCATCGCACTGCCAGTGGGTGGCGGTCCAGTCGCAGCTGCCGCAGAGGCAGACGCCAAGGCAGCGACGGGTGCGCTGGCGGGTGAAGGGGAGGTTGAGGAGCGGCCTGGCAACGGCGACAGCCGCGGCGGCGGCGCGAGCGCCGACTCGGACGAGGCGGCGGCCGCGGCCAAGCAGAAAGCCGCCGAGCAGCAGGCAAAGGTGAGTCTGTGGTGACTCCATATCAATCCGTGTGGGGAACGAAGTTGCAGCGGTCAAAGTTCGTCCACTGTTGCAGCGGAGTCTGAGGCAGAAATCAGCTCGAGCATCCAGGTAGGTGGAACATACGTCCAGGCGGACACAGGCAGCGCATCGCTGCAAAGGGACAGCGGGCTGAACCACGGCCAGGGGTTTGCTGCTGAGCCCTGACCTGAGCCAAGCGCCGCAAATGACAGGCTTTGCATATCCTTGGCAGCCAGTGGAATGCCCAGCGTAGTCGCCAGCACCTGCAGCAGCCACCATGCGTTTCTTGGCCACAGGTGTAGCTGCTTTTGAAAAGGGTCATGACACTTGACTGGCAGCGGCACGGCTAACGACTGATCATCTGAGTCTCACCAAGCTGTGCTGGGTGGGGCAGAGCCATCAATGCAACCGAGCATACGGCAGCAACAACACGAGAAGAAGCGTTGGCCACCTGCTTGGACATCTCTGACAGGTTCAGCGCTGCGGTATCGACCGCCAAGCTCTGCAGCTGCGGTGCCACATAAGAAACGTGGGCAGTGCTTCTGCGGACAGGGAAATCAGTGCTGCCGCCTGCAGGTTCACAATTTGCCAGGCACCAGTGTTCCGCCTTAGGAGGACAGCCTCCGCTGTCCGCTTGGAGGCAATTGCCATTCGCAACCTGCAGAGCGAGAGGATGCGCACAGTTTCCTCTCGTTATTGGGCTCCCCGCTGCAGGTGTATCTTGTGAATGCACACCTTTGAGGAGCTTCCAGGTGCTGCAGGATGTGGGCCAGCACTTCAGCAGGCGGCCGCGCCATCGTGATGGCTCGTGATTCAAGAAGGTTGACGTTGGTGCGGGAAATGCAGAGTCACTTCTTGAAGCGCAAATGCGCAGTCGCACACACTGCAGGGACTGACTTCAAGTGATTCTGCTTCAGTAATGGCCCAGAGCAGCGCCATTGCGCTGAAAACTTTGACGGCGGACATGCTCTTCCGAATAGGCGAGCTTTCTTGCAACTCTGTATGAAACGGCGGTGACAAAACTTAGCGGAGTTTGCCACCGCCAGGACGAAGTGCATACGTTTCTGGTCACATGGTATGCGACTGCTGCGGCAGGATCACCTGCTTGCACCGAAACCTGAGACGATGCGCCGACAGCATCAGGTTGTACGACATGTCGAGACGCTCTCGAATTGACATCGATCTCGATTGCAGACGTCTGTACGTTCTTTACAACATAAAGACTCTATGTTGCGCCCTCATGATCATGCACTGTACGCGTCTTCGTCCACCTGCGCCGCTGCAGCTCCCTCCTTCAGAGCCTGCTTGGCCGCCTTTGCAGCTTCCCGTTCGGCCTGCCAGGTTCGGCCTGCAGGCTGCAGCCGACGTGATCCAGTTGGTCATCGAGGTGATCGACTTTCAGTTTTCAATTGCATGGGGGCGACTGGATCTGGCACCGACAAGCTTGGCAAAAAAGGCTGATTATGAGTTTTCACTCGTAGACTGGAGGCACATGATGATCCTGACGTGAGTACCAGAGTTCGCACCTTGCTGGCCGCTTCCTCCTTCTTTGCCGCAGTTGCAGCCTGCTTCTCCTCCTTTGCCTGCTGCTTTGCCGCATTCTCGGCCGCTTTCGCTTCACGTTTGGCTTCCTGTAGAAGTCATAAAAGATCGCGCACCGACTCTCATGCTTCTTATTACTGAACTCAACGTCCAGTATGACAGCATGTACAGCAATCATGTAAACAAATCGTTCTCGCTCTGCTGCCCATCAGGCACATCTACGCATCTTCAGCTGCTGACCCCGCCGCATCAGATGTGTGCAGTGATCAGCTTTCGCCATACAGCTGTGTTCAGTCTCGCCATGTATACATACGTATGGTTGATTGACTCACCCGCTCAGCAGCGTGCCGCTGCTTCTTCTCTCTCTTGGCCGCTGCATTTGCCTTCCTTTCCGCCGCCGCCGCCTGCCGTACTGCCAACTCCGCCTCCTTCTTCTCGTTCTGCGGAAGCAGGCTGCCTGTCGTCGGGTGTCCTTTCGAGGTGGACCAACAATGGCCAACAATGTAACGCCAAATCAGGTCGCTGCTCTGCTGGTGGGACTGCGTGACGAGCGGCTGCAGCGCTCTCGGCTGGCAAACACACAGTCTCTAAGAACGCTGGCCAACCGTGGCGTTACGAATCATCGTTCACTCATTTCTCCCAAAATGAAATCAAGGGCACGTCGAATACACGCAACAGAGCGCACCAGCTCGGCCATGCTGGAGACATCATGGTACTTCTGCAGCAGCGGCTTCAGCGCGGGTCCCCAGAAGAAGTGGTGGACCACGACTCCACTATACCTACTTGTGGCACGGAATGGGACTTCCTGTTACAGTCAGGGGTAAGCATCCAGATACATGACGCAGCCGGAGCCGGGCGTTGTGCAACCTGCAGCCTGGACAGAGACAGCCTGGACGAAAGCAGGACGAGCGGTCAGAGAAAAACGCACCAGCGGCTGCACATTTCGATTGCGCTGTACGGTACTCCCGTCTCGTAGCATTCCTCCAGTGGGATCTCGGTCAGCTTCTTGATTTCTTTTGTGCTGCAGGGCGGCACATGCAGGTTCCAACACATACTCACAACGATCAATGCCATCAGTGATGGCAGCAGCTCTTGCGTCGATGTACATGCTGTGAGCCGATGCATGTCATGTTGTCATGCAGCAAGTGGGGCACGCAAGCACCTCTGTCGGCGCAAGCATGATGCACCGAGTACAAGCGTGCATGCTGCCGTACCTGAACGCGGTGGCATAGAGGCAGTCTGCGCAGACATCGACACAGCAAATGGAGCGAGAAAGACCAAGTAAACACCATCAGGTTGCAGTAATCTATGGGAAGGTCTACTGTATGGGGGCAGACAGGAGATTATTGGCACCTTTGCATGCGCGCACGCCAAAGGGCCAGTACACCTGTGCATCATGAGGCATCAACCACAAGCTGGAAGCCACTGCCGTGGCGAATGTGTGTGGGAGCATGGTTGCAGGCGACCATTTCAACACGCAGTCCTTCGGTTTGCAGTTCGTCACCTTCTTCGTGAGCGGCCGCGCCTTGCACAGCTGGCAATGGGTGAAGGCCATCAGCTTGACCTGTGAAATATGCAGTCTTCAGGTGGAGTCCGGCTGCTGTATTGTATGATACCCCGCTTCAAGCGGCTCACGATAAGGCGGAGCGATGCCGTCAGCTTCAGTGGATCCTCTGCCATGGCATGGCCGGGCCAGCACGCCAGACTGTGCACCTTCTGGCGGGCGGAGCGCTGCGGCTTGTCGGCGCCCGCCACAGTTTTGGCGTACTTGGCCGACCTCGCCACTGCCATCCTGCGACAGCAATACATGCCCGTTCGAGTTTACTGTGATCTTTGCTGCTCATCAGTCTCTATATGTGCCGCACCTGTACGGCCGTGGCAGGCATTTTCTCCCCTGCTGCCGAAAGACGGACCAGGCTGAGCGGTTTACCACATGGTGCACCACAGATTGCGTGTCAGTCTCACCATGCCAGCTCACAGATGTCGCTGTTGGCCTCGTCGCTCAGGATGCGCAAAAGGTCCTTGCAGGTGAGCGCGAGGTGGAACAGCACACTGACGTCCCGGGCGCTGACGTGCTTCGCCACCGAGCGCAGCAGCACCAGGATGATTTCGTCCGGCAGATCTGTAATGAAATACATTGTGTAGTCTGAGGAATGTTGATCCAAGCACACGTACAAAGACAGCTCCCCTCAAGATGCATCGTAGGAGCGGCATCATGGACGTGATACCGGGCTGGGGGAGATCTGCGCATCTGCGCCATGTTACTGTTGTATGGGCAGCTCGTTCCCACCGTGCATTCAATCCCACAGTGTCCACACACGTTAGCCATTGCTGCTGTATGTTTGGGCTGTCGCAAGGCAGAAGATTCAAGCATCACCTGCGAGACCCACTGAGGACGCGTCGCTCCGCAGCGGCACGCCATTCTCCTCTGCTATCAGCATCAGCTCATCTTTCTTCTTCGCCTGCAGCCCTCCCTCGGTGACGCCGGCGCCTCGAAGGCAGGCAAGGACCTGTGACTTGGTGAACAGGCAGCGCTTCTGGCGTTTTGCAGCGGGCGCCATGGTCGATAGTTGCTCCGATTGTGTATCAGCAGCAGTTAGGCCCCTTCTGTGACCTACAGCGCAGAATGAAGTCGCAGCACGGCGGTCCCAGGATCTCCAAGACGGAATCAGGGAGTTGATGCTGCGCTAAAACGAGGAAATGTATGAAAATGGCCTTTTCGCCATGTGGAGGCCTCCTGCGGCAGTCGCATTTTGTCGCTGTGGCGCTGCAATGGTGATCTCTCATGACTTGAAAGTCCTTACACGGGCTGCTGACTGCTGTCGATCTGACAGTGCTTCACATCTGGTAGTCACACCATCGCGTCTTCGGGGCCACTATTGCAGCTGCCAGCATGATGCCGACGACGTGCAGACTCCGCACGATCGTACTGGGTGCTATGCTGATCAGCTTCCTGTGCCCCACGGCGGCTCTGGATGCAGCATTGGCCAAGCAGATCATGGAGGGCATCACAGCAAAGCAGCTCGAGGCACAGGTGTGTGCTGATTATGCCAACTCCTCACGATTCTGTGATGCGCATGGTGATCGAGGCGATGGAGTACCCTTGATGGCCAACGCAAGTCGTCTGCCATTGCAGCTCCATTGCATCATGCACTCAGCGGGCCATGCGTTCCAATATGCAGATCCTGGAGCTAGCCTCGTTTTCAGACACACCATCCCCCAGCGTGACGCGGCTCGTCTTCACGGATCGCGACATGAAGGCTCGCCGGTCCGGCTCGTAGCAGATGCTCGCGCGGTGCTGTGGCATCAAGTTGTGCGCAGACAATTTTCGGCGCCATACCGTTTTCCATGCACATTGCTGATGTGCATATTTCATGTGCACAGTCACATAAAGGGCCTCATGAAGAAGGCCGGCCTGAAAATCCGGGAGGATGTGATGGGCAACGTCTTTGGGCGCTGGGAGGGCTCCAAGCATGGCGCAGGTGATCATGCTCTCCCTGACGGTGCCATGTTCAGCGCTCACTGCACATATTCAGCGGGCAGACCAGGCTGCAATCTGAAGCTGCCAGCATCACGTTCCGCAAGAGCACACCTCGAGCGGTAGCCAGGCTGCCACACACCGGCATGCACAGGCGACAACTGCAATACCCAGCCTCCACCAGGCTGGGGATTTTGCTAGGACAATGGTGTAGGAGTCGCATCCAGGCATCATCTTGAAGCAGCGGCGCTCGATATGCCTGACGATGGTGTCGGCTTGCACTCGGACATCATCATGGAGGGCGACGCGAATCCACAGAAAGCTGACGAGCTAGCTGTATGCAGTGCTTACATTTAAACGGACAGGCTGACTCCCATGCAGGCGAAGTGGGGTCGGGCTCACACTCGGACAGCATCGTGAAGGGCGATGCATGGCACAAAGGGACAAAACAAAACTATAACTGTCGCATGGCTGCTCCATGGCGAGTTCACATCATGGTGGTGTGATTGTGTTGCAGGCGCGGTGTGGTCGGGCTCACACTCGGACAGCATCGTGAGGGGCGGCGCGTATGACGGCGCTCTCGGCGTGATTGGCGCCATCGCGGCAATGCAAGCGCTGCGGGACGCGGGTTTCAAGCCCGCCAAGCCGCTGGAGGCGGTCATGTTTTCCACAGAGGAGGCGTCGCGCTTCAGCGTGCCATGCCTAGGAAGGTGTGCGCCGGGCGCGCGAACCCTATATTGAGCCACACATGCACCTGCAAGATGTGGGCTGCGCGCCCGCCAAGCCGCTGGAGGCGGTCTCGTTTGCCACAGAGGAGGCGTTGCGCTTCAGCGTGCCATGCCTAGGAAGGTGGGTTAATGCTGCAGTGCCTTCCTGCGAAATGTGGACCCGAGATGCTGCCATTGTTCAGCTGAGTGGCTGCTCAGGCCCCGAGGCTGCAAGCTGCCGCAACTGCAGCTGCTGCAGGGCAGCGTCAGCGTTGCTGAGGCGCAGCTAATCTTGCACTTCAACCACGCCGCTGCCGAATACAAGCCTGCACTGCTGCAGCCACTGGCTGAGATCCCCCGCCATAAGGTCTTGTCATGTGATGCAGCCGGGGCATCTCGGGGGTGATCGACCCCACCATCCTGGACACGCGGCTCGACGAGAATGGCACCAGCTACGCGCAGGCGGCTCGCGCCGCCGGCTTCGTGGCCGACTCCGCTCAGGCGAGAGACTCTGTGTAAAGCAGCCTGAGCAGTTCACGCGTCAGAAGGACGACAGGTTGATGCCAAGCCGGACCTGCTGCCCACTGGGTGTGGGTGCACACCAGTTGCAGCGCAAATTCTGCGGCAGCAAAGCAGATGCTTGATCTCGGGCCATCTTCATACATCATCGCCTGAAACCCCACAAACCATTCACCGGGCGCAGGCGTACGCAGAGCAGACGCTGCACAAGGCAGAGGACACCTCACCCTAAAACTAAACCTCAGGTCCTGACTTCCACACTGCAAAATCTGACGCAGGCATATGCAGAGCGGACGCTGCAGAAGCCGGAGGACAAGATCGATGCCTTCCTGGAGCTGCACATCGAGCAGGGGCCGCTGCTGGAGGAGAAGCATGAAGAAATCGGGGTGGTGACGGCCATTGCCGCGCCCGCCATGATCCGCGTCGAATTCGACGGCGCCGGCGGCCATGGCGGCGGCATGCCCATGCGCGCCAGGTGCAGCTAATCTCTGAGTCTTCTCTATATCGGGCTCGCATACAACGGTTTCCCCTCGGTCTTCATTGGCTGCACGCCTGTGCGGCCTGCCTTCGAGCTGCCTGCCATGACCGAGCACCTGTGCTCACCTGCAGGAACGACCCCGCTTTGGCAGCTGCAGAGCTGTCTCTGGCCATTGAGAAGGCGGCACTGGGTACAGGTGCGTCCATTTACAGCTGCAAGATGTGCTGCTCTGTCTTGGCTGCTGAGCAGGTGTTCAACGTTCGATCTGCCTGGTCGAAGACCTCAATTCTGTTGACGATGTCCCCAGGCAGGGTTCAAAGCGTGGCAGAACCATTCACGATGGTGACCACAGGCGCCACCGAGACAGTCGCGACAGTGGGGCTGTGGGAGCAGGAGCCTAACATCTACAACGCCATCCCCCGCAAGGTGCTGCCACCGCCTGCATTGTGGTGACCCGCACAGCATCACTGTCATGTGAACAGGGTACAGCAAACCAGCTGCAGTGCATCGAAGAGAATGTGTGCGCAGTGTATCATCCCATCGTCAAACTGCCCTCCGTGGCACCAGGCGTTGTGCTTCCAGCGTGAAATCACGAACCCAGGCTGAAGTTGGCCCCTTCGCGCGCTGCAGGTTCGGATAGACGTGGACATCCGCGATACAGACGACGAGCGGCGGGACGGCGTCATGCAGGCAGCATTCGCCGAGGCGAAGGAGATCGCGGCGCGGCGCAAGTGTGGCCTGCACACCGAGACGGTGTTTTCGTACCCTGCCGCCACCAGCGACACGAAGGTGCGGAGACCTGCTGCGCCAGTGCGCCGCAATGAAGCTGTTGCTTTCAGTGGGCGGCAAAGGAGTTATTGGCGCGGCACACGTGCTGCCTGCACCCCGAGGCGGTGTTCGCCTACCCCGCCGCCGACACAAAGGTGCAGTGCCGGTGCGCTGCAGTGCATTACTTTCAAAACGAAATATTCTGTTCCCGTGGATATCAAAGGCAAGGTCCTCTCGCCTTCCCGAAGGCAGGTCATCTTCTGCATCTCCACTGTGGTGAGAAGCTGGTCGTCAGAATGCTGCGCTGACGCAATCGAGCCCGCCATGATCTGAGCTCAGAACGACCACCTTCCTGACAGAGGTCATTCTCCATGTGCGTTGCAGATCGTGGGGGCGGTGCAGGCGGCGGCGGAGCCGTGAGCGCCAGCAGCATGCGTCATCATCGTCACGGCAGCACCCCTACCACCTGGCCGCACTTGAATTGCAATGCGTCTCGCAGATCGTGGAGGCGGTGCAGGCGGCGGCAGACACAGTGGGCGCCAGCAGCATGCGCATGATCAGCCGCGGCTACCACGACAGCGGGCTCATGGCGCAGGTCGCCCCCGTTGGCATGGTCTTCATCCCCTGCCGGTGCGCTGCCTTGTGCTACTTTCTGTCGTTTTCCTGAAACGAGGCCTGCTACCATGCAGTTCGACTTCGGGTCCTGTGCATGTCATCTCTGCTGCGGCAGAGTTGGAAGCGTTCAGTCGAATGTCTGCTGGCCGCATACTCCCCTGCCTTCCAAGGTGCTGCTTGATCCACTGGATGCCGCATGTCAGCTCTCGACAAAACAGTGGCGAACAAGGCACTGACATAAGCCTGTACGATTGCACAGGAAGGGGCTGAGTCACCACCCGGACGAGTTCGCCACCCCGGAGCACATGGAGGCGGGCGTGCGCACCCTGGCGCTGGCGCTGGCGGGGCTGGCTGGCAGCGCAGAAGATGTCAGCGGCGCGGATGCATCAGAGCTGTGAGCTGCAGCTGCTGGATTGGCGTGTGCACCCTGGCGCTCGCGGCTGGCGGGTATGGCGGGTAGCGCAGGCGACAGCGGCACGGAAGACGGCAGCAGCGCAGACAGAATGGAGACGCCTCAAGGTGGCATTGCAGAATGCATGCGCTGGCACGCACGCTGGCATGGCGGGTGGGCAATGCGGAAGCGGAGGGTTCAGACAGGTCGGATTTGTGTTGAAAGGTTGAGGAGGGTGCTGCTGGCGAGCGCACCCTAGCACTGGCGTGACGTGCCGGCGGGAGCGGCACAGATAAAGCTGCATCCCGATGGCCTCGCAAGAGACTGCGACATGCATGCGCTGGCGCTGGCGTGGCTGGCGGGCGGCGTGAAGATGATGGCTGGCGGGCGGCGTGAAGATGAGGGTTCAGACGGGTCGGAAACGTGTCAGACAACTAGACAGATGGCGGCATGCAGCTAGTGTGCGCAGGGGAGGCAGTCTTGCTCATTGCCACAGGCCGTGGTCGTGATTTGCACGTCAATCGAGTTCTGTTCGTGGGCAGTACCGGCGTTAAGCTTAACGCCTTAAGGAGGCCATTCGTGCCATTCGGACCCTGGATACAGAATCACATCAAAACCGAGTGCCTACCCAAATGAAATTGCCTATGGGAACCCGTAAGCGTTGGGAGTGCTGCGCTGGCAATGGCAAAATCAAACTCCACGAATGTGGCACTTTCAACCTGATCAGGATGAAGGTGCATGAACGTTCATGAACTCAGAGCTGCTGCTTGCTATTTCTTCGTGGCGCACACTCACATCTAAGCTGTCGCTGATGTGCGGTAGCTATTGCTGGCAGCAGAATACCTGCCTACCGCCTTGGGTCGCCGCTGTGTCGCAATCGCTTGTTGTGTCCAGCATGAAATGCTGGAACCATTGAATTTCAGGCATAGGAACCCGCATGCATCCGACCACATATTAACGGACCAAGGTGGATCTGGTGGGAGTCTGGTCCCTATTTGCCGCCATCGTCTTCTGCCGCTTGGCGTTGGCTGCCGCCAGCTGGCGCTATGCCAACGAGGAGGCTGGATCTGGTCCTATTTTTCGGTAACAAATGGTCTCAAATGGTCTCAAATCCGCGGTAGATCTGAGACCAACTGAGACCAAATTGAGACCACGACTCGCATGTGCATCT
>JAABUM010000448.1_pt1 | contig 72996 bp, 129 predicted proteins | sample 5559161 | NCBI WGS metagenome assembly JAABUM01 (sample SAMN10711868, study PRJNA513369) | rock metagenome | isolation source: Antarctica rocks | place: Antarctica: Victoria Land, Siegfried Peak nord
CGCGTGGCTGTCCTGGCAAGCTGGCCGGCTGCACATAGGCTCAATAGAGAGTGGCGAAGGCGATGGTGGTGAGTATGGAGGCGGCCTGGCACCGGCCGAGGGGCCGCCCCCCCTCGGCACGATGCAAACGGAAAAGTAGTAGTTCAGATGTTAGGGGTAACGCCTGCAGCTCCAGCGCAGGGTAACACGTTACCCTCGTTACCCCTAACATATTATACCTCGCCACTGGTAGAGTTCCCGGTAGAGTTCCCGTTTTTCGCATCTATATTACTTGTTTTCGCATCTATGCGACTTCCCTATGTGAAAGTTAGCCTTTGTAAAATCAAATCAAATCAAATCAAATCAGATGCGAAAGCTAGTGCCGGCAAGAGTCCCCGCCCGTACCCTTCTGCATCTATGTGACGTCCTGTTTGAGTCTGGCCCCGAGCTGAAACAGGAAGTCACATAGATGCGAAAACAGGGGGTCGGCGAGCGTCCCCGCCCGTACCCTTTCGCATCTATGTGACTTCCTGTTTGAGTCTGGCATGCGCGAATGGAGTTCCCGCCGAGAAATAGTACGGCGGTGTTATCAGGTTTTTACAAGTGCAAAATCGGGAGTGGGAATACCCTTGTGCAGATGAGTCGCTATCAAGAGGATGGGCGCAGTGGTGACAATGTTCGATCCCACACATGGGCTCGTGTTCCGATATCTATTGAAGTAGGACTTGACATAGATGCGAGAAAGGAATAGAAGTCACGCCCGATCCCCTTTCGCATCTATCAGCTGTCTTCCTTCGAAGGTCGCGCCCAAAGACGCTCGACCCTTGTTTTCGCTTCTACTGTACGAGATGTTCCACGGTCTAGCACCGAGCTGAAACAGGATGTTGTATAGATGCGGAAAAAGGGAGTCCTTGCCAGCACTAGCTTTCGCTTCTATGCACGTGATGTTTCACGATCTGGCAACCTATTTCGCATAACCGGCCCCAGCTGTAATACAGGAGAATTGAAAAACAGATAACCTATCACTTCGAAGAGCACCAGGCTGCCTTGAACTGAAGCGATAGCCGTGCAAGCAGGGTTGCAACATGCAGGGAGCTCATGAGGCTGGTAGAGATAACAAGGCCGCTGCCGCGTAACTGCCGCCAGCTGTATCAGCCAGCTGGCGGCAGCTACGCGGCAGCGGCCTTCTACGGATCTGCATCGGCTGACTCAGCAGGCTGACTCGGACCGGGCAGACAGACATCAGCGTCGTCATTGGCACGTGTGCGGGCAGGCAGCGGCAGGAAGCCAGGGGAGCAGACACGGAAGCGGGGGAAGCGTGTGCAGCCCCCGGCCCAGCAGGAGGCCTCCGTACGACTTCGTCCAGCGCCCGGGCCTGCTCCGTCAGCAATCTGCGGCGCAGCTCCGGCGCCCCCTCCTCGCGCACCCAGATGTTGCTGCGCGTGCTCATCGCCGACGGCTGATACACGGGACGGGCCAATGCCTCCGTCAAAAGACGTTCAGGACTGTGCTGACAGCCTCCTCGTCGCTGTCACTCGGCGGGTCGCGCCGCACCATCACCACAGCTGAAAGAGGTATGTAACCCGGCACTGCTATGGGCTAGGTACTGGAGCACCCCACCCACGGCCGGAGCACCAACAAAATAGCTGCTTGCTGGTGGGCGGTGGTGGTGGCGCGGCGCTGCCGCCGCCACAGAAGCATGGAGCTACACCTTGAACCGAGCTGATTGAGCATGATTTGTGGTGAATGTCAATGGCGGATGATTGATGTGACCACATGCCTGTGTTTGGGAGCCAGAGTGCCCAATTGTCCACTTTAATCTCCTGCAGACGACGACACGTAGCCTTGGGTCCCATTACTCAAGCCTGTGGGAAACTACACCCCATTCATGCAACTTGGATCCCGTCCGTCAAGCCAGCACGTCTCCGAGTCGGCCTCAGAAAATGCCAGCACAATAGTCTCCAGCATGTGTACTCATACCGAAAACCAGAAAAAAGTACTCAGATGTATTGGTCTACTTTGGAGCCGGAGGTGAAGACTGTGCCGCTCGAAAGCGAAGGCGGTTGTGTAGACTTCGTATATGCTTCCCGACGAGGAGGTGGCCTGTCCTTTGGAATGCTTTTCGCCCGAGGCCAACGTGACATGGCAGTTTCTTTGTCTACCTAGGTAATTAATGCGCGCTTACCGTGGTGCATACGGGCACACGCAGGCGCGCCAGATGCTCAAGCATCACGCGTTTGTGACGAAGCCAGCTCAAAAGCCCATCTCTATGTGTGATCGTGTGGCGCGTCGCAACCTGTTGCGTGGTGAAATCGGTGCAAGGGAAATGATATATATGAGGGTCGAGGGCGCCCCACATAGAGTCCCCTCCCACAAGTCCTTGTAGTCCCGCCGATGCGTCTTGCTCAAACCCACACTGGTCCTTAGTTGATGTTGTGCGCGTCTTTACTCTTCATGTATCGGACTAGTAGAGCCCTCCTCGAGGGTCGGCTCCTCTGAAGGGCCAAAATATAGCATTGCCAGGAAGGAGAGGAAAGATATGACGAACGCGGTGCGGATGCGACGTTCAGCACCTATCAAAATAATTGGACATGAGAAGAAGGAGCCAGGGAGCAACCATCATCACTTTGGAAATTCTACAGAAAACACCGCTCGGCGGCGTCGCAGAGGCCACAGAATAAGTATACAGATTCTGCACTCTGCAATTTAAATTGTGCATTAGGCGGCAAGGGAAGTTGGGGCGACTCGCTGGCCGGGCGGCGGCTTGCCAGCGCCGTGGACAAAAGAAAGGGTCTCGCATGGCGGCGTCGCAAGTCGCAAGATACATGAAACCTGTGCAAATATTATGGCATCTTCCTTGTCTCGGTAATGTGTGGCGATCTTGTGGAGACACCACACTTTTCAAGGTCGGATCATAAAATCATTAGCATGGCCACATGGCTTATTGCATGGCAGCGGTTTGCTCGTCGGAGGTCCATCTCCCATACCGCGGGAGCCGCACAAAAAAATCGCCCATGTACTGATCCAAGAATTGAATGCCGCAATGTCATGCAAGTAAACAGATGGTGACATCAGGCGATGGAATTCGTGGAGCTTGCCGCATTGTTGCATGCCTCCCATGCTTCCCAGGACTCAGGCGCGCTACACACATTGTGCGACTGCTCCTCCTGCTCCGCCTGCATGGCCCACTGCAGTGCACACACGATGCAGAGTGTCAGAGTCAGCCACAAGATGACATTGTTTTTCGCCCCAACTGGTGTTTCCCCAGCGCCTAGTAGAACTATGTGGGCATAGTGCGATTTCATTATTTTCATGACATCACAGCGAGGAGGTGGCGCACTCCACAACACCCATGGGCGCAAGCGTGCATGGTGCACCCCCAAGTCCGAGACGAAACGCTGTCCAGTTTCCACAGGGTACAACCTCACAGCTGCACGCACCATGTCGGCGTAGACGCGGCCGGCGTTCATGAGATCCTGGTGGCTGCCCTCCTCCACGACCTGGGCGAAAGTAAGGAAAATATTACATCAGGACCAGTTGGACTAATGGCCAGCGGGAGCAACATGCGGCAAATAATCAAAAGCTGCAAACTCAAAGCTGCAAGATCAAGGCGCAAGGAAGAAGGGAAACAGCCAGACCTGGCCCGCCGACATGACCACAATCTTGTCGCAGCTCCTGATTGTGGACAGCCTGCACAGTGCCAACACACACCTTCTAAAATAAGTGTCATCGCAGCAGCTTGGGGAAGGCGGCGATGAAGGCGGGCTGGGGCCATGGCGCCACGATGTCATGACAGCAGTGTCAGATCAGACAACAGAGAACAAAGCGTGCAATAGTGTGCTCGCCACAGCAGCTATCCTATAGAACTCGAAACACCACACCAGCGATACCAAAACGCTCGAATCCTCAACACGGACTAGGCTGGGACAGCATGTGAAGAAGAGCCTGGCGACCGGTGCACTTGCGCATGGCACAACGGCACATCATACGTCCGTTCGTGACAGCGATGGAGGTGCAGCCCATCAACACCAGCTCCGTGAGGTTAGCCATGATGCTGCGCTCCGTGGCAGTATTTTATAAACGCAACTGTTCATTAAACTGATGTATGTGCTTGTAATCTACATTGAACAGAAGATATTATCCGCACCTGTGCGCGACGAAGATGGAGGTGCGGCCCGACGCCAGCTCCGTGAGGCTGTCCATGATGCCACGCTCCGTGGCCGTGTCCAGGGCCGAGGTGGCCTCATCGCAGATGAGCAGCTTTGGCGACCTGCGCCATACACAAATGGAAGGACCTGATGTGAGCATGTCGAGAAGTCAGTTGCCGGGCAGGCCCAGATGGTTTCCTTGTTTGAGCGAGGTGACTTCATTGGCGTGGGCTTGCAGAACACAGGTGTTGACTCCATTGAATGACACCTCATTTGCCACTTGAACACCAACCGACAGCTATTGGATGCAGCGTTCGACCAGAGTCTGAGCACCGCTGACCCTGAGGAAGGCATGCGCAATGGCTACGTGCTGTTTCCTGGTGGACGGCCATCCAGAGGCATCACTCCCGGTACCAACTGAATAAGAGTCAGCTGCGCTGCTGACAGTCTGTTTCAAGTCGCTTTGAGTATTCGGTTTGACATTCACCTGAAGAAGACGCGCGCGATGGCGACGCGCTGCTGCTCGCCGCCGCTAAAAGCTTCGGGCCGCGCTCGCGCCACAACATATTCACATATATAACATTCATACTCATATGTCATATCCTAATCACCTGAGGAAGGCGCGAGCGATGGCGACGCGCTGCTTCTCGCCGCCGCTGAGCTTCAGGCCGCGCTCGCCAACCATGGTGTTGTAGCCGTCGCTCATGCGCGCGATGGCTGAGTCCAGCTGCGCTCGCTTCGCTGCGGCCTCCACCTCCTCCCGCGTTGCGCCAATTCTGCAACAATGATGAAAGAAACATCGAAGGGCCAGGGATTGAATGAACGAAGACAAAGAGAGAGGGACGCCGCCTCAACGAGCTGCCTCGATAACATGTGTGGGCAGCTGCGCAGCTCTGTGCAATCGAAGCTGGACACCGCAACCTACACATCGGCGTAGAGCCCCGCCCCCTAATGCCTCGCTAACTAAACTCGATAATTTCTTTCAAGCGTCAGTGTCGTTGTTACAGCAGGTTGCAATACTGGTGTTGAACAGAGCAATTTGCAGGTAGCAGGCGCGCACCTGCCGTAAGCGACATTCATGTAGATTGTGTCGTTGAAGCGCACATGGAAAAGCGTAGGTTTCGTAAAGTTTCTGAAAGAGTTGGCGCGCACCTGCCGTACGCAATATTCCTGTAGATGGTGTCGTTGAAGAGCACGGTGTCCTGTGGCACGACCGCCACGCTGCCTCGGAGCGATCCCTGCTTCAGCTCCCTGTCAAAAGACAGCGGCAGCCCGTCAGCAGCGTCAGGGGGACACTAGGGCCGGCCAGCGCAGCCGCATGCACGAGTTCAGAGCGGCTCAATAGAACCGAGCCATTTCGAGCCGAACATGCATTGCTGTGGTGGGAGACAGCAGAACGTGGCAGTGTAAGGCCGCACCTGACGTCCACTCCATTCAGGCTGATGCCGCCGGTGCTGACGTCGTACAGCCGCACCATGAGCCGCAGCAGTGTGGATTTGCCTACACATAGAATGCTGCACGTGTTTCGATTTGAGGCAAGCGACCCTGAGACTGACGCACAGGCGGTGCCCAGGTACGGTTCAGAGGTGTGCCAGCGGCGCCTCTCATGCGACGCAAGTGGGCAGCAGTTCGAACGCGAGAAAGTCAATGCTGGAAAAGTTACAGAGCACAAAGAGTGCCCACCGCTGCCGCTGGGACCTACGATGGCGACGCTCTGCCCCGGCTCCGCTGTGACGTTGACCCCCTTCAGCACCTCCCGCTCCGGGTTGTAGCTGAAGTGCACATCCTGCAGACGAGAATGACAAGCACAGCATTTCACTCTGGCAAATTGTATCAGCAGGAGAAGCGCATTGTGTGTTTTGCCCCCCAACACCTGCCGCTCTGGGCTGCAGCTGAAGTGCACATCCTGCAAATGAGGATCTCTCAGGCTCCAGTAGGGTGGCCAAGCACCCCAAGGCGGAACAGGAGGATGCCTAGCCCCGCAGACTTTCGTGGCTTGGATTGGACATGATGTTCCAATCGTTTCAGAGTTCAAGCCCGATTCATATCTGGGTGAAGCATGGAATGCTCTTGTTCGAAGCATAGAACGTAAAGATATACCTAAGTATATCGTCGACAAACAGCACCTTGAGCTCCACGCGGAGGCCGCGTACGGATGCGTTGGCCACTGCCTTTGCCTCGGCGCCATTGGCGGTGTCCGCTTCTGCGCAGTTGCCAGGCCTGCGCCAGCATAGTCACCCTCGCATGACGGGCATGCATTGCAAGCGCCCACAGAGTGCTCATAGGCGACAGGGACAGGGGCTAGCTCAGGCATTGGCATGTTGTCGTGGCGCGTCGACGCCGTCGCATGCGGCAGCCCGTGAAGCAACAGCAGCTTCGGCGCAATGAGAGCCACACACAACTGGTCAACAGAGTAGGCTCATTGCTCGACGCACTACGATACTTCCACATCCGGCAGCGGCACTTGCGTCGGCGCCCTGTCCCTTTCCGGCGCCGAGATGTTCGTGCGAAATGGTTGTGTGATGAATGCTAATAGTTGATACTCGACTGGAAGCAAAACAGCGACGAACTGCAGCTCACTGCTGGAAGTGCTGCTCCAGGGTGTCCATGTCCAGCAGCGGCAGCTCCTTGTCGCCGTCAGGCAGCGAGTTCTTGGTCTGCAGCACCTTCAGGAAGGCATCCAGGTCCACCAGCGACTGCCGCAGCTCCCGGTAAAACCAGCCGAGGAACTGCGCACACAAGCATGGGGTCGGTAGCTTAACGGTAGTGTAGATGACGGATTGAAATCTGAAGTTGTTTGGGTCCCGCCTGCGCCACTGCAGCTTTGGCTCCCGCCTGCGCTAGCGCAGCTGCCGGTTGAATCAGCCCAAGAGCTGCAGGTGCGAGCGGGACACATTGTTTTCTGTTTTCTGATGAACCAGTCTCGTGGTTTGTACAACTGTGAAAGCTCCTTTCCTGGCCAGCGGGATGCTGCTGGCCAAAGCGACGTCAGCGCTGCCACAGTCAGGCAGCGGAGCGACGATTGAAAGCACGCCGCCGCTGCCAAGCGCAACTTGGCAGGCTCTACACCAGCACCAGATCCTCCGCCAAAGCGCAGCTGCGCAGGCGTTGCGCCATATGCAATGTATGGGCAGGTGAAGACATGAGCCCCTGCCTACCTGGAGGGCCCTACAGCTGCAGCAGTTGGCCCGGCACCAGCACCTGGTCGCCCGCCGTCATCTTGGTGGTCACGCGATTCTAAAACCCTATAAAACACACCTGGAGGGGCCCCCACAGCTGCAGCAGCAGGCCTTGGACAAGGACCAGGTCGCCCGCCGTCATCGTGGTGGTCGCGGAGCCCATGGCGGCGACGGCGAGCACCGCGGTGAGGCCGAAGGACAGGATGACGGACTGCCCCGCGTTGAGCGTCGCGCTGATGCCCTCCGTCTTGATGGACGCCTTCTGCAGCTTGCTGAGTACGGTGTCGTATTCTGACACCTCCAGCGCCTGCAATTACAGGGCAAAACAGGAATGGACTGTGTTGGATCTGACTTTGAATACTCGGAACGGTGTCGTACTCCGAAACCTCCAGCACCTGTGAAAGGAAACATTTGTATACGTTTGTAGACATGTGCTGTGGTGAATTTGAGTGCCACGACTCAGCAGCGTGTCGTCCTCCGACACCTAAGTTAGGTTAAGCAGGCGCTTGACCGGCATGTGCCGTCACCCTTCCCACCCTCAGCCTGTTGCCTGTAGGCATTCTGAGTCGAGCACAGCTAGAGCGACAGGCCTCTAAAGCAGCGCCGCCATCTCCTTGGGATTCACCTGGTTGTTGAACAGCACGAAAGTCTCGTGGTCGAGCAGCGCGTCCCCTGCGCTGTTGGTCAGGCTTGACGCGGGGGAATCAAGAGCGCACAGCTACAGTGCGTGACATCTCAAATTACAGAAGGCAAACCCCGAGACCCACCTGGTTGTTGAACAGCGCGACGGTCTCGTAGTTGAGCAGCGCATCCACCGCCTTGCCCGTCGTCTGGTTGTCCAGCACATTCACCTCCTTGCGAATGTCCGTGGCTGCCTGCAGCGCAGCAGAGACACACTCACGAGTTTGGCATGAGCCGCATTTGAGCGCAGGGTCACTGGCGCCACGCAGCTGGGCCAGCCACGAGGCAGTGCTAGCCACGCGGCTCTGACAACTTGCAAGGACACAGAAAGGTCGGACGCGGAGGCCAGGGCATCGGCAAGTAGCAGATGCAGAAGCGCACCCCGGTCATGAGTGTCGTCCAGGAGACGTACGCCACAAAGGTGGCGATCACCAGGGCGGCAACCATGGGGCTGAAGCTGCGCGCCAGCACCACCGCCACCAGCACCTGCATAGGTTCGTACGATTTCAGGCATCAGCTGATCAAGTCGTAAGGAGCTCCGGCAAGACAAACGCTGCAGTTGCAGCAGTGTGGGGCTGAAGCTGTGGGTGAGCACCACCGCCACCAGCACCTAGCATGACAGGCAACGCGTGTCAGGCAGATGGAGCCATACGGCATGCTGCAATCTGGAATGATGCATACGGGTGCGGTGCCCCACAGATTGTCATTTCTATAATCATGCTGCTCCGGTTCGTACCTGCTCCCAGCCTGCTCCCGCTTCGTTGGCCAACTTGGACTACTTGCAACAACAGCATCGGCTATTGGCAAGGCCAAGTAGCAGATTAAACAGCCTCGTGCACCCGCCAGCTCGATGGCGGTCTGCAGGTGAAGAAGACGGTGCAGAACATGACGGCGGCAACGCAGCGTTTGAGATCGACTTTGAACTTCGGCACCCACCACCTCGATGGCGGTGGGGGTGAAGGTGAAGACGATAGCGCGGAACACGCAACAACGACGGGGATGATTCGGGTGTGGTTATTTGTAGGGTTCAAAAAGCACCCACCAGCTCGATGGCGGTGGGGATAAAGGTGAAGACGATGGCGCGGAACATGACAGCGATGGAGCGGGTGCCACGCTCCAGCACGCGCGACAGCGCCCCCGTGCGCCGCTCCAGGTGGAACCCTATGTCCAGGTCCAGCACGTGCGCAAAGGTGTGGTACGCCACCCGCCGCCCGGCTGCCTGCGGGCGGAATGTACGCAAGATCAGCAGGTCAGGGTCAGCAGGAAATCTGACGGTCCTGCTGGCGGGGCGATCCTGATGCGCACACCGAGCCTCTGCGACAAGACTGTCGGTCCGCCGTCTGTCCAGTCAGCTGTCTCGGGGCTGGTGCAGGGCCTGGGCCTCTGCATGAAGAACTGATGGAACATCCAGCTTCCAGGCAGATTGCTGGAAAACATTCAGATTCATGCTTTATACTTCAGGTTTATTGACACTCGCTATGTTGTCTATGAACCTGAACTTGAGCAATTGCTGACCTGGCTGATGGGCGTGAAGCAGGGGTGCTGGATCTCCTTGGCGACACCGTTGACGATGCGGCACAGCCCGGATGTCAGGAGCGCGGCGACGGTCATCTGCACCGCGCCCTGCCCCATCGCATCCACTGCGTGCTTGAAGTACACCGGCGCCAGCAGGCCTGCGGTGGAGGTGCCATCGTTTTTTGACACGGCAGCTGACAATGAATGCGGGCAGTTGCAGATGGTTGCAGGTTGCTGAGTGACTGAAAACCTGCCGGCGGCAGAGCATCGCGAGGGCTCTAATTTGAGAATATCATTCTCGTCCGCGCGTCGAGCATGTGCGTTCCAATGCGATTGCCGGCAGGAAAGTTGCGGTCATGCACAGCACAGCGGCACCAGAGACGTCAAAGCGTACCCGCGACCTTGGACGCGATCATGAGCCCCAGCGCCAGCGCCAGGCGCCAGTAGAGGGACCGCTCAGACAGCGCCAGCCGCGCGAGGTACGGAAAGACGTCCAGCAGACTGCTACTCTTTGGCGTCGGCGGCAGCGGCGGCGGCGCCGCCAGCTCGTCTGCGTCATGTGACGACGCCTCCGTGTGGTTGAACCCTGCTGGAGCGGCCCATGATGCCGCGGCTGAGCTGGAGGCAACAATTTGTGCTACGCGGCTGCACGCGTGTCGCCGCTGCTGCGCACCGGGACACCTCGACCGCAGCCGCCTGTGTGCGCCGCCATGCTGGCGCTGCGCAAGGGCCGAGGAGGCGCTGCGCTGCTGCTGTGGTGCGATACCAGACGCACGAGCATGGCAATGGATCGCTGCAAGGGGTCTGTGCATGCGCTGCGGGCCCGGTACGACGTGGCTGCGCAACAACGAAGCCATCCTTTCGCTCACATGCAGGCCGCCTCGCACGCTGCCCCTTTGGCCCGCGACTCTGGAAGCAATGCTTAAGGCAACTGGTTTTCGGCTGTGAGACTTCTGGGGACGTGCCGGGCTGATAAACTGTGCTGCACCTGCATTCAGGGGCCCCGTGTCTCCTCGCCGTGTTCAGTGACGACTGCGTTGATGACCGTCTGCACAATGATTTTGTCGTGAGAGGCACTTTCTCAGCAGGATCTGCTTCGCACCTGCGACACACGGCTGCTGTAAAAACTTGACGAGTACAACCGGCATCGGACGCGGCACCTGACCAGCCATGATGGCAGCCAGCCCGCTGTGCGGGAGCAGAACACGGTGCCCGAGGTGCTTGTGAATGGCTCACTCCTGGTGCTTTACATGCGATCTGCTTGCCAGGGGCCATGCAGATGTGTCTGTTACATTGTAGCAGCATTTCACGTTCGTTACTTCGCCCACGCCACAAATTGATGAGGGTCGTATAGGGGCTTTTGCAGTGCCAGCATCAACAGGGAATTGTTGTATCTGGATTTATAACGACGTGTGGTGAGTGTGATGCCTGATCTCCGATCGTATCGCAATCTGCAGGGCGTTCCAGTCGCATGCCGCCCTGCCACCCAGGCCTCTCACCTGCAGACAGCAGGTGAACGCCGCGCGGAGCGCTTCAAACTCTGCACGGATCTCGGTGGCCAAACAGGCCCCCAGAACCTGCAGCCCTCTGTTGTATCGTCAGCTCTGCGTCCTTGCGTGTCGGTTTTACCATATTGTCGCTGCGGATCATCGATTGCAAAAAGCAAGCTGTCCTGCAATCTCTGCAGCGGCTGCTAGTTGTGCGGGCCTCCCGTGAGGACGATCTGGCAGAGCTGGCCGCCATGAAGAGCTCCGTGTCAAATGCGCTGGCGGAGAAGGAAAAGTCGCTCAAGAGCGGCTCATCAGCACCAAAAGGCTCCCCATCTTCCGATGCAGGTGCGGAGCTCCGCTCTTGCGCCCGCTGCTGCCGCGCCCGGCCGGAGCTCAGACCTGATCGCAAGGCACGCCCTGGCGTCGCTGCCCAGCAGCCTGCAGACCGTCAGCCGACGCGCGTCCGTGGCTGCGGCTGCCGCAGGGGATTCCGGCGGCGGCGCGGGGGACTTTCCGGACCTGCGGGAGCTCACTAAAGACGACTTCCACTCCTGCCTGGAGGAGGCCGGCGACCAGCTCGTCGTCATCGACTTCTTCACCGACTGGTAAGAGCTTCTCTTGTGAAGTCAGCCAAGCCTGACTCAAGAAGTCAGATGGGCCGTTGTGCATTCTCTGTGCTGTGCTTCAAGCGGTGAGGTGTCAGATGTGTGTCCGCCTGGTGATCTCGATTGGCTTTCGGTGTTTGGACGGTGCCTGCTCAGCCTTGCGATTGCAGTCTTTGCCTGTTTGGCACTTTGGCTGCAAATTGCAACACCACGGATCTTTACCGACCAACCAACCGATGCTGTGCATGGTGCAGGTGCGGCCCGTGCAAGGTGATGTACCCGCAGCTGTGTAAGATGGCGGCGGAGCAGCAGGACGTTACATTCGTGAAGCTCAACTGCAATAAGTACAACAAGGAGCTCGGCAAGACGCTGGGTGCGGCTCGATACTGCTCCCACAGCTCGTTGTTTTGCCTCTTGAACAGCAGCTCTGTGCGGTGCCAATGCCAATGCACACGCTGCCGTTGCGGCCGCCTGTAGAAAGTGGAACAGCCTGCCTAGACGAGGCCTGCAGCTACAAAGATGGTGTCCCGGGCTGTCGTGCAGGCGTGCGCGTGGCGCCGACCTTCCAGCTGTACAAAAAGTCTGACAAGGTGGCGGAGATGACCGGCGCCAAGGTGGAGGAGCTCCAAAAGCTGATTGATGAGCACAAGTGACCGCGTGGTGGAGCGAAGTCACCGCGTGGTGGAGCGATTATTTGCTGTGTCATGGCGGACTCGGATTTTCGTTTGCTGAGCGGAGGCTGGTGAATGAGGGGATGGTCCAAGTGCAGCGCTGTGTTGGCCTGAAGGTGTGAACTGTCGTTTTGTCCTGCGTATGGCGTCAGCACAGGTGTAACAACAGAGTGAAGTCTTGTCAGTTAGCTCAGAATCTGCTCGAGAATTCGTGCACGCTCACACAGCACCATCATGCTGGTCACCAGCCACGGACAGACGCAATTGAAGAGTAACAAGAAATAGGCAGTACCTAGGCCAAACAGATCAACGACTTTTAGAGAATAGTAGAGGGGCGCGGAAAGTAGATTGAAACCAGACCAAGAAACCAGGACCACATGGCACCTCCAGCACAAACGGAGATCTGGGAGCTGCCAAAGTCAAACCCCGCTGAAAGTTGTCACCGGCCGAGCAGACACCCCCCCATTGCAGCTACTGGTGGTGCCGCCGGTCTGTGCATCGGAACAGGGAACCGAAAGCTGCCGTCTAGATCACGCTCCCGTCCCGCAGTATGCTGCAGTGCCGCAGCAGCATGTACCAAAGCTGCAGCGGCGGAGCGCCCAAGTGTTGCACCGATACCCTGCTCCCTGCTACTGCGTGTGCAGCTCCGGGAGATCCGCTGTGCTGCACCGCCCCGACCCTGCATGGGGCGCGAAAGGGTCAAGGCCATCCAATCTGAAAGTATGAGCAGCAGGTAAGGTCCTGCTGCCAGTTCCTGCAATGCAGCGTGGTAGTGGCGAAGCATCCATGGCTGTGCCAACCAGCAGGGATCACCACATTTACGGACCAATAGCAACGCCGCCAGCTGCCAAACCATGAACCTCGTCAGCCAGCCCATTCAAGCACACAAGCACACGTCTGATCAAATTATTGGATGCTGTCTTTTCAAACTTTTAATCTCAGTTTGCAATGGCCGGTGAATGTGCTAATCAAAATTGATGGATCACTTCTTTCAGTGTGGTCGGGGGCGCACCCAGCAGCAGCGCCTGCAGGTCGGAGATGAGGGGCTCGTCCTCGAGCACGTCCTCCAGGGTGTAGTGGATGCGGTAGCGCCAGTAGTGCCGCGGGTTGTTGGGGTCGTTGATTGTCTCCTCCGCCGCCGGCCGCCCCATGTACTTCGGCGATAACGCCACCATGTCCTGCACGAGGTGTCAGGCTCGTTGGAAATGGAGATTTCAATGTGTGTTATTGCCAGGATCGTGGCTGTTGATCTGCCATCCTGCCGTGACAGTGAAAGAGGGCAAACTTGATGAGCAGAGTCGTTCACATCCTTCACCCAGCATGTGACCTCCCGCTGTGGGCAAGGCCCTCGCTGCGGCGTTGTGGTGCAGCTTGCGCCAGAGGTTCCGTGAAGCGGCTGCAGCTGCTTGGCGGGAAAAGGAGTGAGGCACAATGCACCTGGATGGGCAGGATGCACCACATGGCGGGCGAAGCCAGGTGCTGCCGCACGATGCTGCGCATGATCTCCGGTGTGCAGTGCTCCGGCACCTCCCCCTGCACTTGCAAACCCGTGGGCGCTGACTGCGGTGCAAACATAGGGCCTCTCTGTGGAGGCAGGCGGCTGCACATGTGTCACTGCGGCATGAAGGCCAGTACATTGCCTTTTGCGCTTCACGATCTGCATGCTTTGCCTTTCGAGAATGCTTCGGCACAGTCGCAGATAGCCTTGTTTGTCCATCTATCCAGCCATACATGCAAGTGGGGAGGTCTGAAATATCAGAGAAGCCAACCTGGATGCCCAGCGTCTCGGAGCAAAAGCGCTCGCGGCGGCTGGCGTCCTCCTCGAACCAGGCGCGCGTGGTGCTGGTGTCGTGGCAGGAGGGGCTGCACACCACCATGTACGGGTAGCCGCCCGGCTCGCCAAACTCCTGGCCCGGCTCCGACGGCATGCGCTGTATCCGCAGGCCTGCAGGCATGGGCGTGCAGAGCTCAGATTCGGGACCAAGGGCTTGAGCAGACGGAGAGGCAGCAGTTTGGGCCCGTGTGCATGTGAACGAAACTCCTAGCATGCTGTCAAGGTCGTCGCAGGCGGAAATCCTGCCAAGGCCGAGGCGCAATTCCTCTTGCGGCCGGAGGCGGCACAGTGCAGCATGTGCAGATATGACTGCCTGTGTTGACAACCTAATGACGCACCCAGCAGGCCGAGGCGCTCCATGACGGGGTGGACGCAGGCGGGGATCATGCCCAGGTCCTCGCCGCACACCATCATGTCCGTCGCGCCCATCAGCACCGGCAGCGTCCGCAGCGCGTTGGACCGCCACAGGTCCTCCTGAGCAGGCGGCGAGTCGAAAGGTCGGAGCGCGGATGACAGATATCACGTCAAACGAGACGCACGTCAAATGGAGCCATGGGCCATGTGCATCAGCATCAGCCTACGCCGCAGACAGCAGTGTCCACATGTCTTACAAACAAGGAAGTATACGGTGTGCAGCCTGGTGATCGTCCGACGTGGTGGGGTGTGGCAGTTCGTGCACGTGCGTGCCTGCACGCCAGAGCGTCAGCCAATGGTACTGCAGAGTCAAGCGGGGGAGGTTTGGCGGGCAGGAACCGACCTGGCGGCGGTAGAAGTAGTCATCGTGAAGCCAGGCGAGGCGGTCCCGCCAGCCGGCGTCCAGCTCCCTGAAGCTGCTGGTGTCCATCAGCTGGAAGCGCTGCAGGAACAGTGCAACCCACCATTAGAATAGGTACAGGACACGATACAGGCACACTCGAAGAATTACCGGGTTCATGCGGGGATGCAGAGAGCTGCGCTTTCCTGCACCAGCGCTGCGCTGTCAATAGCAGTTCACTCCGCTGCACTTCCAGTGCTAGGACTACGACGACAAGACGCATTGGTACGCCTCTGTTGCACAATCGTAACACTGCCGTTGCACCCGTAGCCCAAGCTGGGACAGCCCTAGCGTTTGCAGACACACCAGCCCTGGGATTGAACTGGGCGCCTCACCGGGAAGAAGCTGTCGGGCTCGTCCGAGTTGCGCAGCAGCACCACGTTCTGCCGCAGCCGCATCAGCCCCCGCCGCGTCTTCGCCACCTCCTCCTGCAGCCACTGGGGGCTGTTGGGCCGCGCCTCAATCGCCGCGATGGCCACCTCGCTGCCGAGGAGGTGACAGCAGCAAGCTCTTAGTTGTGATGACATTCTCGACCAGAAAAGGAAGGGATTGGAGATGCAGAGCCTGATGTTGGGGCCCCATCTGATCGACGAGAACATGCAGTGGCACCTGCAGCAAGGAGCACGAATCACATGCGGCGCGTGGCTGCATTCCCCTCCAAACTGCATCCCCCTCCAAACTCTTCGAGTATCTGTTAGCAAAGCTGGGGTCTCAGCACCTGCTGTATGGCGCGCGAAACGCATAGCGGCGCGCCGCTGCGTTCTCCTCGAAGTACTTTGACGCCACCTCCGCGGCGATGTCCCCAAACTCCTCCTGGATGAGCGGCCATGTCACATACGGGTCGCACAGCCTGCGTGTGACACAGTAGAACTAAGCGTATAACCCTGCAGATAGCTCTCCACCGGTGCCTGCCAAGGACTGTTTCACAATGTGACCTGCCAAGAACTTTTCAATGTGAGAGACATGCACGGCAGGACAGGAGAGGAAGGCGCGCCTGTCTATGTCCCAGATTCCGTGGCTCTCCAGCTCGTGCCGCCTGATAGGGATGGAGGGCCTGAAATGCCCCAGCAGCCCTGCCGGACAGGCACACCCTCGTTGATTTGCCAGAAGGCTGCAAGCCGAAACATGCAGCAATGCATGGCATCACAACGCAAATGGAGTGGAGGCAGCATCATGGATGGAAGCACCTGAGACGCAGTCGCCAGGGATTTCCCAAATGCGGAAGAAGCCCAGGATGTGGTCAATGCGATACGCTGAGAAATACCTGCATGACGCAAATCCACCATCAGCGTTAAGCGTACTTCACCTTCGCCAAGCAATGTTCATTGCTTCGCAAAGGTGTGGACGGCAGTAATTGGCAGCGGCACACCACTGCTGATGATTGAACAAGAACATACTTCGAGATTTCAGATGAAATTTGCAGGTATGCCCCTCCTGTGGATGCTCGTCTCCGGAGTCTGCCCGCTGAAGGCCTTTGGAGTGGAAAAATGCAGTTGAGCGGGAAATTGCGCGGAAATTTGAGCAGAAAGTTGCGCACTGGGACATGTGCGTCAGGCGCCGCCGCCAGAAGGAGTAGCCGTCCTTCTCCATCTCGGACCACTGGTAGGTGGGAAAGCCCCAGTTCTGGCCCTGCGTCGCAAACATGTCGGGCGGCGCCCCGGTGCTAACGTGCATGCGGAACTGCGTCGGCTGCATCCACGTGTCCACACTGCGCTTGTCGACGCCTACGGGGGCGCACAGATTGAGCTGGGTCTCCAGCACCAGTGACTCGTTGACATGATGATCCACAACCCTCAGACAGCTGTGGGCAATGCACAAATGGCAACATGGCCTCGTACAGCGCACACACTTGAACCAGGCTGCAATTGTGAGGTAAACGTCAGATGAGCAAGGCACGCCCATTTGGCGAGCATCAAGTGGTCTCGGTGTGGGCAGAAGCCAGTTTGGGGGTGTTCCAGCACCGCAGGGGAGGTGATCCCCTACGCACAGAGAGAAGAAGGAGTGCACAAGGGTGTACCGATGGGCAGGTCGCCCTTGAGCACGATCTGGTGCTGCGCGGCGTACTGCGACACCGACAGCAGCTGCCGGTGGAGCTGGTACTGTACATAATACACAAACTGGATGCTGGCGTGGAAGTCCCGCTCCGGGCTCGTGATCCGGTCCAGGTCCTGCGGCGCCAGTGAAATATGCGTAGATCAGAATGCTGCGGATCTGAAAGATCTGAACCTTTGAACCAGGTTCCATTTCCTCCTGCCGTTGCATGATGGCGGCTACAGTGCAGCACCCGCAGCGGCATAATCTGTGATGCCCAGTGGTCAGCGCAGTTCCTCACAACTTTTACCGGCATGTCTGCGCACCTGCTGGCTGGGGTGGCTGAGGGATCCCCACTTCCAGTGCTCCGCGCTGCCAAAGAGGTCCCGCAGGAAGCAGAACGCGGCATACGGCTGCAGCCACGTCCTGTTGTCCTCGTTCCACTGCTTGAAATCCGGCGTCTGCACGAGCAAACGAGCAGGTCAGGTGAAAGCGCAGATGCGCGTATCGGCTCTGTTGCTTGACAGTACGCTTGTCCCTCGAGCAAGATACTGTGGTAGGCGAAGGTTGAGAGGTGCTGAGGAGGCTGAAGCAGCAGTCAGGTCTTGGGAGGAGGGTGGTTAGGGAGTTGATGAAAGCGATGGAAAAGTGGGCAGGTGCTGGGTCTGATGACCCAGTAGGAACTCTACGACAGCGGGTTGATTCTGCATGTGTAGAAGGCAAGAGCCTCAGAGGCAGACTAGGCGCTGACCTGCAGCAGAGCCGCGCCCTCGCGGTCGAAGAGCTGCCGCGCGATGAGCATCTTGGCGGCCATGGTGCCGTCATAGTCCACGTCCGCCAGCGCCAGCGCCTCCTTCGCTGACTCGACCTGGGCCTGCAGCAGGGTTTGGGAGGCTTACTTGAAGTTTCATGGAGCAGTAAGGTGCAGGTTGGCGGCAGACAGATGCTGCGGCGGAGGCTGTGGGCAGTACTTGCAACGGTGTGGTCGTTGTGCACACGTGACGCCATGGGCACCTGCAGATCTGCTGGCATCTTGTCTGTGAGCGCCCTGAGCGACAGGTACAGGGGATGCAGGGCGTGCACCTGCGGTCAGCACAAGTCAAACTGTTAGTGGTGTAAATTGCAAAGATGCTGCAGCACATGGGAGCTGGTGCTGTCAGGCAGACCAAGGAACAGGCAGCAACCAACCGGCTGTCGTGGACATGAAAGTGCAGGAACACCAGCTGAGATTCAGGGCGAAAGGTGAGGAAGCACAAGCAAGGCAGAGCATGGAAGGCCCACCGAGAGGGAGCTGTAGGGATACGAGTCCCACCACATCATGTTCACCGAGGTGTCGTTCACCGGCAACAGCTGTATCAATCGCATGCCTGCGTGTGAGTTGAATTGGACATTAGAGGCCATGCCATCACACTGAGCTGGCAGTTCCGTCATAATCCCCCAGAATGAGGCGTGCTGCGAGGGAGACGCCTGCTCCGCGCCGCACCTGCCATGCAGCAGATGTCGACGAGGCGGTTGATGTCCAGGAACTCGCCGACGCCGACGCTGTCCCGCGTGCGCAGGCTGAACACCGGGCACGCCACCCCAGAGCCGCGCCACCTGCGCAATGAGGTTCGCCAGGCGGCCGGCTGAGTGGCTGCCGGTCCGTCTGGAGCATCCACACAGTTCCTGTGGTCCAGGCTCCCAACGGGACCACCCGCTGGCAGAGCCAAATATTGGAAGTCTAGAAATAAGTACGTGCACACAGTGGCTGCCAATCGCCATGGCGTTCCCTCTTCCTATACAAGACTTCCCTGACTTTGCCGCTTTGCCACTGACCTGGATGTGCGCCGCAGCGCCCCGTCGTTCTGCACCACCAGCAGCACCCGCAGCTTGCCCGCCCCGTCCGCCTCGGTGGGCGCGTCCGCGTCTGTGCCTGGCGCCGCCGCCGCATCCTGCCCCTTCGCTGGTGCCACGGCCGCGGGCGACGGCGCGGCTTTGGCGTCCTCCTCTGCAAGCCGAAAGAAACATGAGACGACCTGTCAAGGAGGCCAGCATCTGGTGCTGTCTTGACGTCAGCAGCGCACCGCTCGGCACGCCGCCGCCGGCAAACGCTTCTCCACAAAATACGCCCCACACATATAGTCATGCAGCATGCCCAAACATATGGTTCCTACCTCTCGGCTGAGAGACCTGGCGCGCGTCGCCCTCCTCCAGTGTGCGCGTGCCGTCCGCTGACACCACCAGATACTGATAGCTGACCGGGCAAGCGTCTGAGGTCACCGCCACCTACAGGCAAGCAGGTATGGCAGAGTTTGCCGTGACCTTCGGTTGACCTTCTGCCGTGGTGGCCCCTGGGGATGGCGAACTGATGCAGCATTGCAGGCTAGAGGGCAACAACAAGCGAAGCATTGTCAGATAATCGCGGGAGACACCACGGACTCGCTTGTGGTGCAGAAGGTGCTTGTGAGTCATGCACACAGCTCATGTCAGCACCTCGAGCTGCCAGTGCGACGCAGCCAGGCGGGTCATGCGGGGCGCCTGCTCCTGCTTCCAGGCGCCCAGCGACGGCAGTGAGCCGACCACGTGGATGGCGTCACCCTCTGCCAGCCCCGAGTCCCTGCAGGAGTGTGGCAAGACAGCTAGGCATGAAACAGCTTGGGGATACGCTGCAGTACCGACAGCTGCTTGCAACTTAGAGCCGGCAATCATCAGCATTGCATCTTCTCAGCTCGCACTCGCGGCAGTGTGCCACATTTGCAATGCAGCATCCTCCATTGCACATGCCCATGCTGACATGCATTGCACTGATGGGCGGGTGCTGCTCACTCACCACACATGCAGCCGCAGCACGGTCTCCTCTGCCGTCGGCAACAGCGGCGCCGGCTGTTGCGCGTCCGGCTCAACGTCGGCGCACTGCCGGAAGATGACCTTGCGGAACGCGCTGGTCGCCAGCACGTTGCCGGGGTCCGACTTGTCCTGCGTTTCAATTGCGTACGGGTTGGGAGACACGAGTAATGAAGACAAGATGCGTTGCATTGCAGCTTTGTGCATTGCGCTCCACTACGCAGTTGTGCGAGCTGATACAGCACAGCCTCGCACTGCAGAGCGAGACGACACAAGCAGGATCAATATAATGATGCATGTGGTATGATCTGAATGCGGGATCCATGCAAAAGGAGGTGCCGGGAAGCGCACCTGCCACTCGTCCGCAAGGAAGACCGCCGCGCCGGGCGGCAGGTCTGTGGGCAGCTGCACCGTGCGTGGCCGCGTCTCTGCATCCTCCATGGCGCCGCCCTCGTTCACTACGATGAACTTGTAGGTTAGCTCCGTCGCCTTCGGCAGCGCCAGGGATGCAGACCAGATCAGCGCGCCATCCTTGTGCGTGCACTCCAGCGCCAGGCCGCGGCTGGGCTGCCATTCGCCCAGGGCAGCGCCCTCTCCGACCAGTCGCACGCTCTGGCCCCATTTGGTGGGGTAGGGCACGCTGACTCGCGCGGTCAGGCCTGCTGCTTTGCCCTTGTCCATCTTGCTTTCACTAGGGCCACCGCCCATACCGGCTCAGCCCTGCAAGCCGCGCGGCAGCATGTGGAAAACTGTTCCACGCTGCTGTCCGATCGTTGCAATGTTCCGCGGGACTGACGCGATCGCTGCAGCCCTGCACCGAAAATTGCAAGTGCACCAGGGGCATGCATATTTGAGTCCACGGATCCTTGGGTCCCACTTGATTCGGTACGTAGCTGGTTACGTGATAACCGAAGCTAATCAGAGCTTGCCTCCAGTCTTGCAGCCTCCAGTCTTGCATGCCCAACTCGGCCTTTCCATAGTTTGCCCGGCCGCGACAGGGCAGCGGGCGTCAGGACAGCCTTCATTCCTAGTGGAATACTGCGTGTATTTGTCATAACGCATCATGTGGGGTGACCAGCAGCAGCAGGCCCCGGACCAGCGCAACAACTTTGTGCAGCAGAACATGGGCCAGCAGCCCGGCGTGACCGGCTACAACCCGCCGGCAGCACACATGGGAGGCTACATTCCGCCTCACCTGAGGTATTGCTGCGCAGTCTCGTCCGGTTGCCTAAACTTGCATCCCAATCAGTGCTCGTTAGACATTTGTAAAACGTGTCTTGCGCCGCAGGAACGGACCGCCGCCGCCGCCTCCTGCTGGTGGAGGCTATGGTGGACCTCCACCGGCGTATGGTGGCGGCTATGGCGCGCCGCAGGGCGGCGGGTTCGGTGGGGGTGGTGGCGGATGGGGAGGTGGAGTTGGGGGAGGCTACGGCGGCCGTGGAGGAGGTGGCTACGGAGGAGGCGGAGGAGGTCGCCGAGGCGGTGAGTCTGCTGCGCAGCCCCGTATGCCGATGGAGCTGTGCTTTAGATCGAGGCTTTTCTTGGGGGATGCTGTTTGGCTGCTGGTCACTCAGGCGCACGCTCAGAGCCGGGCTTTGCATGCATGATCGGTCTATGCATTCGAAGATATGATACCCGCGGATCTCTGGGCAACGCGCGAAGTCTGCACCAGACAGGACCACGGAATGTCTAAGCCCTCCGCATGTGGTCAGTCCTTGGGTTGGCTTTCAGCACGGAGGCCTGACTGCTGCAGAACAAATGGGTCGATCAGATCGGGCGAACGATCAGACTTTTCACGACGCAACCGGGAACATCAGGATCGGATTCAGCAACATGCGCAGCTCTACGCAACGGCCGGCATGGCTGCCGCTGCAATTGCCCGGCGTCCTGCAAGCCCCGGCCTTTCGAACATGCACACGCGTTGCACACGTGCATGTCATCTCCTATTTGACGCATCCTCACCTATGATGCACAATACACTGCAGGCGGCTGGGGCGGCGGCGGTGGCGGCTACCGCGACCGCGAGGAGGACCCTTTTGCCGCCGATTCCGCCCGCAAGGCGGAGGTGGACCAGATCTTCTCGGCAGACAACACCGGCATCGACTTTGACGCCTACGAAGACATCCCCGTCGAGGTGTGCTCCACTCTGTGCTTGCTGGACACATCGTTTCGGGCAGGTTTCCCTTGTGAGACGCATACGAATGATGCGGCTCTGCATTTGGCGGTGACAGCTCTAGCACATGCTGCCTGGTGGCAATGTCAGTATGCAAGTGCTGTATGAACGCCTGGCTGGTGCAGATGGTGCAAGCATAGGATGCACGTCACAGACCTGCTCAGATGAATCAAGCTCATCCATGTACTTGCACTGCAGGCGACAGGCGAGGGCTGCCCGGACCCCATCACCGGGTTCACGGACGTCGACATGGGCGCCGCGCTGATGGCCAACGTGCAGCGGTGCAAGTACACCAAACCGACGCCGGTGCAGCGCTACTCCATCCCCATCGGCCTCGCAAGCCGCGACCTGATGGCCTGCGCGCAGACCGGCTCCGGCAAGACAGGCACGCTCTGTTTACATGGCTCGATGAAAGCAGCGTGCTGCGTGCCAGGCTTGTGCTGCTCGCGGCCTTGAATTGCTGCTAAAAACTCTCTGAGCAGACCTGTGTGCCTGCCTGCAATGCTGCCGTAAACTCAGTGTTCAAGTGCGATGCTTCCGCAATCGCAACTCGTCATGCCCTGTGCTGATATCCGTGTGTCACCACTGCAGCGGCTTTCTGCTTCCCGATCATTGCCAACATCCTACGATCGGGCGAGCCACCAGCCGGCCGCTCCCGCAAGGTGCACTATCCACAACGAACGCTGCATGTGCTGAACATGTATTCCACCATGGTCCTGCCGCTCCAATGCTCCAAGCTTTCCTGCCTGCATGTCCTTTGCCACACGCGACGTTCTCGACATCCTAACATGGAAGCGAAATGCTTTGGCCCCCGAAATGATCCTGGTGGTTTGCGTGGTGTGTGACACACTGCAATCGTCACACAGGCCTTCCCGGCGGCGCTGGTGCTGGCGCCCACGCGCGAACTGTCCAGCCAGATCTTCGAGGAGGCGCGCAAGTTTGCGTACCAGACCGGCCTGCGCTCGGTGGTCGTGTATGGTGGCGCCCCCGTCGTCGAGCAGGTAGGCTCAGCCCCTGCAGCCCTGCATGGGGGTGCCCAGCTTTGTCAACACTCGCCACCCCTACCTGTAGCCTGTTTTGAGATGATGCGGCCGTGACGTGCTTGCCCTGATCGGACTGCATGAAGCGTGATGTGGTCTCTGCTTTTCTATAAAACAAGTTTTTTAAAGAAGCAAAGGGCCCTTGCCTTGCTAGTTGACGTGCCTCACGGTGCCACAGAGCATCAGGCATGGGATCCCCCAGGCAGTGCTGCTGTCTTTGGGTCCTGGCTGCTCCCTGCTGTTCTGACTCGCGGCCTGCTCCCTTTGCTTGCCTGCAGCTGCGCAAGATCGAGCAGGGGTGCGACATCCTGGTGGCGACGCCCGGGCGGCTGTCGGACCTCATCGAGCGCGCGCGCGTCAGCCTGAGCCGCGTGCACTACCTGGCCCTGGATGAGGCCGACCGCATGCTGGACATGGGCTTCGAGCCGCAGGTGAGGGCTCAGGGTCAGCGGCTTAATCTCAAAGCAATGCTGCAGCTGCTAAGCCCCGGCCTATACTCAACTTAAACTGGGTTGCACCAACGGCAAGTGTGCGCAGCAGCAGTGGCGGCGGCGGCAGCGTCGCAACTTGGAATTGAGGGGAGAAGCGTGAGTGTATGCCGAGAATCTGCGCTGCCGGCTGCAGATCCGCCGCATCGTGGAGGGCGAGGACATGCCGCGCGCCGGCGAGCGCCAGACGCTGCTCTTCTCCGCTACCTTCCCCAAGGTCAGCACAGCTGTCTGACCCTCTTTTCTGACCGTAACACAGTCTTGGGGCTTGCGGCTTGTGGGCCGCTTTTTTTTCATACAGTCGAAAGTGTCGCCCCATGTTGATGTCTCCACACTGTTGCTGAACCTGCGTGCGGCTGAATTACCTGGTGCTGTGCTGATTGTGCCATGTCCAGATTGCAGCCCCACCTCTGGCATCCAGCGGTTTCACTGCGTATTGACGTCTCCGCTGCCGAACCCGCTGCCGCAGGAGATCCAGCGGCTGGCGGCAGACTTTCTGCACAACTACATCTTCCTGGCCGTTGGCCGCGTCGGCTCCTCCACCGACCTCATCATGCAGCACGTGGAGTTCGTGCAGGGCAACGACAAACGCCAGGTCCTGCTCGACCTCATCAACACCGTCGAGGTGCGCGCCTTTTGTCGTTTCACAGGATTCATCCCATCAAACAATAACGTGCCAGGTCCTGCTCGACCTCATCAACTCCGTCGAGGTGCGCGCCGCTTTTTCCTCGCCACGCTGACTTGGCGGCCTGATTGCCCCTGTCAACCTTGCGACCGGATCGGCTTGCCGTTGATGCGGGCGTTCCTTGCTGCATGGCCCTGCCTTCCGGCCATGCAAACGTAGGCCTTACCTGCAGTCTTCTGGCCGTCCAGTCAGACACACCCTTTGCCAAGGTCTGACAGTCATGTGTGCTTTGCTGTGCAGGGACTGACGCTGGTGTTTGTGGAGACCAAGCGAGGGGCAGACGCGTTGGAGGATTTCCTGGCGCGCAACGGCTTCCCTGCGACTTCCATCCACGGCGACCGCTCCCAGTCCGAGCGGGAGCAGGCGCTGCGCAGCTTCCGGTCGGGCCGGACGCCCATCCTGGTGGCCACGGACGTCGCCGCTCGCGGTCTCGACATCCCCCACGTGCGTCTTGAATTCATTGTCCGCGCATCAGTGGAGCCCTGGATCACGCATGTACAGCCAAAAGACCCTGAGCCAGCTGTTGCCGGTGGACAACATGGATCCCGCATTTGTGTCAGCATGCCGCTCTGTATGGCACCACACTCTGCAGACGCACCTGGCAGATCTCGCTTCCAGGACGCTGCAAGCCTCCGGAGCAGCAGCATGGACTTTTTTGGCATTCTGCCCGCTTATCTCCGTGCGAAGGAAGCTTTTCCCAACCCCCAAAAACTCGTGCCGTGCAGTTTTCTCAACCCTCAAAACCTCGCGTTGTGCAGGTGACGCACGTGATCAACTTTGACCTGCCGTCGGACATCGACGACTACGTGCACCGCATCGGGCGCACGGGCCGCGCCGGCAAGAAGGGCCTCGCCACCGCCTTCTTCACGGACAAGGACATGAGCCTTGCAAAGCCGCTCGCCGACATGCTGCAGGTGCGTGTTGCTGGCTGGCACCGGGCCTGCGCCCTGCCGATCTGTGCACACTGCTGCAGATATCAGTTCACAGATGTTGCCTGGTGTGCATTGTGCCTACAGTCTCTTATCTGTTCGCTGCAGCATCCGGGTTGTGACAAGCTGCTTTGGTTCGAAACAACATTTGAAACGCAGCAGCTGGTACTGAAGCTGCCGGTTCTTGCTCGCAATTCGTAGGAGACGAACCAGGAGCTGCCCGGCTGGCTGGGCAGCCTGGCGCAGCGCAGCGGCGGCTTTGGCGGCAGCGGCAGCAAGCGCCGCGGAGGCGGCAACCGCTTTGGCGGCCGCGACTTCCGCCGCGACCGTGAGCATTCCATCCACGTGATTCATGCTATGTCTGTAACTGCAAAAGTGCTATGTTCGACTGCCCATGTCATGACTGATTGCTTGACTACTCGTGCCACAGTCGTGAATCTCTGCCGTGTCGCATGAGGAGACGTTCACTAAGCCCTTGATGGTCCACATGCAAACAGATGGCGGCGGCGGCGGCTACGGCGGCGGCGGCGGTGGGGGCTACTCAGGTGCAGATGCTGGCAGTGGCTATGCTTAGCCATGTGCTTCCTGTGCCTGCTTTCTTTGTCAATTGGCTTCACCTCACATTGCATGCCGCCTGGCGGCCACTGCAGAATTTGTCTGCACACCACTGCATGGCATGGCATTGCACACAACACAGAGCGAGTCGACCGTGGCCTCTCCACCTGCTGATGCAGGTGGCGGAGGCGGCGGCGGCCGCGGGGGCGGCAGCTTCGGTGGGGGCGGCTATGCCGGCGGTGCGTGCATGCCTGGCATTGGTTCGGGCGACCGCAGCAGCATGAGGCCTCTGCCTGATACCGCACAGCTCTTTGGTTCTGCCTGTCATCTGGGACATGACGAGCTTAGGTGCGTTCTTGCTTATGCCGCAGGCGGCGGCGGCTACGGTGGCGGCTCCCAGTCCGCCTGGGACTAAGCCCACAGCATCGAGCATAGTGGCGGCCTGCGCACGGCAGGCTGCTGCGGCGGCGTAGCAGAACAACTGCCACGGGCGGCAGCGCTGCCTTTGTGGCAGGGTGCAAACCTGCTGCGGCGCCTCCACGGGCGGCGGCATGACCGCCGCTTTGGGCGACAGAAAGGCCCTCACAGAAGCTGGGCAGGCAGCACTCGGGGCGCAAAGCCCTGCACGCGCAGGATCAAGCAAGCCTGCCACCGCAAGGCAGAGGAGGCTCCTTACTAACACGCGGGCACCAGGCGCCTCCGCCTCCCTGCCGAATCAGTGTTAGCGTTGTACTTTTTGGGGGTTTCGTTCCCCTATCCTTTCACAGCAGGCCTATGGGTCCGGGGGTGTGGTCGGTTTCGAGTTTTGACGCCTTCAGCCAATTGTTTGACAGAGCAGAGTGCGCCCCAAGAAATGCGGCAGCAGTGGACGGAGTCACTTCGTATTTTTTGAGACCCATTCTTCGCGCTGGAGCAGCCGCGCGCTCTGTGCTCAGTCGATCGTGCCTTCCCGGGCAGCAGGCCTCGGGCAGCGGGCAGTGTTGAGGGCGTGCGTGCCCCCGCAGCGAGGGGCGCATGCGCTTGTCGGGTCAGGAAAGGACCACCCACGCCTCTCAATTGCCTGGTGTGCGCCCGGCCGCTGCCGGCTGGCGCTGCGCATCAGGCGTGCCGCACAGGACCGCATGTGTAAGACCGGCATGCCCATCGGATCCGATCGAATCACGTGCTGCCCACCTGCCTGCTCCAATGTGCCTTTAACCGCATTCGCATTCAGTGTCTTCCACACCCTAAAAACCCTAGCTCCACCCTCAGCGGACGACTCGCGCACGATCCTAGCGAGCAAAGCGCACTGAAAGTGCCGTCTTCTTCTGCATGACAATGCTTCAGGCAGAGCCCATGTGAGTGCACCGGATGCCTTCGGGCGCCTCTTGCAGCAAGCATGAATCGCTTCAACCTGGGCTTCAAAAATCTGGCTGAGCAGGCCAAAACCGCGGGGAACAAACTGGCAGCGTCCGCCACAGAGGCCAGCAGCCGGCTGCCTACGTTCGGCGAGCTCAACTCCTACTCCCCTAAGCCCGGCCGCACCTCAGGTGCGGTTTCAGTGGATCCTGCCATGACGCACGATCTGGGCAACTACATGGCCAGCGTGCGTCGCCGTCTCGGCTGAGACCAACATCACCCACTATACGGTGCTACAGTATGCACGTGGTCGTCCTACGCGCCGGGGAGGGCTGGACCTGCATGTCTGCTCGGCTTGGCTTTAGCATGGTGCGGTTCCGGCGGAAGAGGTGCAATGGGATACTAGTCACACAGCTGTCCTCAAACCGACATGCCTGCACATGCGCAGACGATGCCGGGCCCGGTCCGCTCGATGTCGGAGCGCTGGCGCGGCTGCCGCCGCAGGAGGCGCTGCGCATCCTGCAGGAGCAGAATGAGCAGCTGCAGGCCAAGCTGTTCCAGGCGCGCAACACGGAGGAGATGAACAGCCGGCTGCGCCAGCAGATCGAGCGATTATCGCAGCAGCTGGTGGGTACGGGGCTCGAAAACTGCATGCCGGGGATTATGCCTGCGCCTGTCACGGATGTAAAAGTACATCGTCTGATCTTGTTTGTGGATCTGGTGTGATCAGGAAGCGTCAGCTGGCGGCAGCAACGGCGCCGCAGACGGCCAGGCCGCCAAGCTCGAGCGGGTGCGTGGACTGTCTTCTGCATGGCAGCATCGCAGCCGGGCCTGGTCTTGTCGTCCAAACTGCCATATCGAACAGGCAGGCTCGGCCCCGCTGACGCTGTTGCTACGTTTTTGGACCCTACACGCTCGACAGGCGATAACATGCACTTCAAAAACCGCTATCAGGAATGCTTCTTTGCGTTTTGGCTGCGCAGACGAACGCGACGCTGAAGGCGAAGGTGGAAATCCTGCGATCCAATCTGGCGGATGTGCGCGGCCGGGCGGAGCGCAGCGAGGAGCTGGAGGCGCATGTCAAAATTCTGACTCAGCAGCTGCAGCAGGCGGGCGCGGCGGCCTCCGGACTCACAGAATCTGGCGGCGCCGACGGCGAATGTGCTGGCGGAGCCGATGAAGGGGATGAGGTCTCGGAGCTACGCCGGCGGCTGGCGGATGCGGAGGCGCAGCTCGCAGCGGCCGCGGAGGAGGCTGAGGAGGCGCAGTCGTGGCAGGCGGACGAGACCGCGGAGCTGCAGGGGAAGCTGAAGAAGGCGGAGGCCAAGCTGGCGGCGGCCACATCCGATGCGCAGGTTGGCTTCTGTTCTAGAGCGCTCTTCATTCCTTCAGCTGAGCAGGCCAGCCTGGCAATGTTGATGTAGGTCCTGCGGGCACTTGTAGCAGCTTGAGGTGCCAGATGATACAATAGCTCGCCAGCACACGCCCACGCCAGTGCACGATCGTTGTCATCAATGTTTTGATTGACCTTCCCTCTTGCCATCGTACAGGCGGCGCAGCAGCAACAGCAGGCGGCGGCGGCGGAGCTGCAGGAGCGGCTGTCAGCGGCAGAGGGCCGGCTGGCGGCCATCTTTGACGAGGCGGAGGCCGCCTACCGGCAGCAGGCGGAGGCGCTGCAGCATCGGCTCGCAGACGCGGAGGCACAGCTAGCGTCGTCCTGCGACGAGGCACAGGTTCTTTGAGGCCCAATCAGCAGAAAGCCCAATCGCACGGCATGGTTGGTGCTGTGCGTTCCAACTGCATTGAAGCATCTGATGGTGCTCTGACTGAAGGCTTGACCTGGGAAGGCCACCAGATTGACATGCCTGTGCTGTGTGCGTTGCGCAGGCGGTGCAGGAGCAGCACGCCGAAGAGATGACGCGGCTGCAGCATCGGCTGGAGGCCTCAGAGGCGCGGCTGGCGGACGAGACTGCGCAGCTGAAGTCGCGACTGTCGGAGTCTGAAGCCGCGGCGGCAACAGCGTTGCAGGAAGCCGCAGAGGAGCGCCAGAGGGCGGCCGATGCAGCCGCAGCGCTGCAGCGGCGGCTGGCCGAGGCAGAGGGCGGCGCAGCAGCCACCTCTGGCGGCAAGCAGCAGGCCGCAGGCGCTGTGGCCGAGCTGCGGCAGCGGTTGGCGGCATCGGAGGCACAGCATGCTGAAGCCACTGCGGCGCTGCAGCAGCGGCTGGAAGTGGCCGAGGCCGCGGTGGCGAGCGGGGCCGACGCTGCAGACTCGGCCCCGCAGCAGCGGGCGGCTGAAGCGGCGCAGCTGCAGCAGCGGCTGGCGGAGTGGCAGGCGCAGCTGGAGACTGCAGCGGCAGAGGCGTCGGCGGCCCAGCAGCAGCAGGCAGAGGCCGCCTCCCGTGCAGAGGCCCTCGAGGCTGAGCTGCGCTCGGCACGAGAGGCCGCTCAGGCAGCGGCGCAGCAGTCTGAAGCCAGGTCGGTGCAAGCGCCGCCTGAGCTTGCAGATCGCGACGCCACTGCATCTGAAGCTGAGCTGCAGCAGCGTGAGCCTGAGGCAGCGGCGTCGGCGCCGGCTGTGGCTGAACAGGCAGAGCAGCGCGTGGCCGAAGCACAGGCCGAGGCGCTAGCGTCACAGCAGCGCGCAGAAGCAGCAGAACAGAGCATGCAGGAAGCAGAGCAGCAGGCGGCAGCGCTCGCGCAGCAGGCAGAGGCAGCCAAGGCAGCAGAGGCGGCGGCAGCCCAACAGCAGGCCGCGGCGGACGCGGCGGCGGCAGAGTTGCGCACCCGCTGCGACAAGCTCGATGGCCAGTTGCAGGCGGCGGCCGCAGACGCTGAACGTGCGCAGCAGGAAGCGACTGCAGACGCTAAGCAGCAGACTGCGGGCGCCGACGCGGCGGCGGGAGAGCTGCGTGACCGCTGCGACGAGCTGGACGGCCAGCTGCAGGCGGCGATCGCAGATGCGGAGCGGCTGCTGCGTCGGGAGGCGGCCGAGGCGGCGCAGCAGCAGGAAACGGCCGAGGCGGCGCAGCAGCATGCTGCAGACGCAGACGCGGTGGCGGCAGAGCTGCGCGCCCGCTGCGACGAGCTGTACGGCCAGCTGCATGCAGCGACCGCAGACGCCGAGCGCCTGCGGCGGGAGGCGGCCGAGACGGCGCAGCAGCAGGCCGTTGGCGCCGATGCTGCGGCAGACGAGCTGCGCTCTCGCTGCGAGAACCTCGAGGGGCAGCTGCAGGCCGCTTCGGCAGACTGCGACCGCCTGCGCCAGGAGGCGGAGGCAGCCGCCGGGCAGCTTCGGGACAGCCAGGAGGCGGCGGCGCAGCGGCTTTCCGAAGTGCAGGAACGCAGCCAAGCAGAGGCGGTAGAGCTTGCTGCAGCGCTGGAGTCTGCCCAGGCAGAGGCCAAGCGGCTGCAGCAGGAAGCGGCGGCGGCGGCGGACGCGTTGCGAGAGCAGCATGCGGAAGCTGAGCAGCGGGCGGCGGCGGCAGAGGCTGCCACAGCGGAGCAGGCGTCTCGCTGCCAGGAGCTGTCCCAGACGGCAGAGCAGGCTCAGGCGGAGGCAGAGCAGCTGCGGCAGAACCTGCAGCAGCAGGAGGCGGCTGCGGCTCAAGCGGCTGCGGCTCAAGCGGCTGCGGCTGCTGCTGCTGCAGAGGGGGCGACAGCCTTGGAAATGTCGCAGCAGCAGGAGCCGCAGCAGCTTGAGGCGGCAGCACAGCTTTCTGACACCTCACCGCAGCAGCAGCGGGCTGCAGATGCGGAGGCGCGTGCCACAACAGCAGAGGCGGCCGCCGCCAAGCTCCGAGAGGAGCTGGCAGACGCGGCCGCGCGGTCTCCAGAGGCAGCCGACGAGCCTCCAGCTGAGCTTCCAGGGGACGCGCACACCAGCCTGCGACAGGAGGCCGCCGAGATGCGGCAGTGGGCATTGCAGGCGGAGCAGGCGGCGGCGGACGCGCGGCAGGATGCAGAGGAAGCCAGGCAGGAGGCAGAGCAGGCGAGGCAGGAGGCGGCGGACGCAGCGGCGCGGCTGCACAAGTCGGAGAGCGCTGCGCATGAGGCTTCTGCGTCGGCGGCGGCCCTGGAGCAGGAGCTGCAGGCGGCCCGCGCGCAGCTGGCGGAGGCGGACGTTGAGGAGGAACAGCTGCGCCAGGTTTGTACCCTGCTAGGGAAGAGCTGCACATGGTGAGGCTGTCTACGCTGGCAGATGTGGACGCCGAGGAGGAGCAGCTGCGCCACGTGAGGGGCAACTCAGATGGGGTTCTCACATCATGAGCGTTTGAGATGCGCAATCTGCAGCTGGCAGAGGCGGGCGCCGAAGAGAGCAGCTGCGCCAGGTGAGGGCAATGCGGCTTTAGCAGGTTAATAGCCCTGTTCCTTCTGAGCCGTGACACAAGCAATGTGCAGCTGGCGGTGGTGGACGCCGAGGAGGAGCAGCTGCGCCAAGCGAGCTTCTGTTGTTCGAGGTTCCATCTGCCATAGCGACTGTTCCAAGCCGCCAAACACAAGCAATCTGCTGCTGGCGCAGCCGGACACCGGAGAGGAGCAGCTGCACCCAACGAGGGGTGTTTGACTTAGGCTGGTGCTTCTGTTCGCATTCGTGAAGCAGTCATTTGTTTTTTTGCAGGTGGCGCTGCACCTGCAGGCGGGCCGCGCCGAGACGGAGGAGCAGCTCGCAGAAGTCAAGCAGCAGCTGGGGGCGGCGCAGGAGCAGCTCGCCGACGCGAAGCGGGAGGCGGCTGCGGCTCGCGAGGAGGCCGGCAAGGCCCACGAGGCGCAGGCGGCGGCTGCGACCGCACAGAAGGAGACTCATGCTGACGCGCAGGTGGGAGCACGAGAGGTCTTGCCCTCAAATTTTTGCTGGCTGCACGATCGAGGCACCTCGCGTGTGACTGGCGGTCAGGGCGGCTCACTTTCCTGAGCGCATCAGCCCAGCTGCGTCTTCGCGAAGCCCTCCTGGCGGTGCTGTACGCAACGAAGCACTGCCAGCCCGAATGCTGCAGTTCGTGTTTTCTGTTTACTCTCACGTGACACCCCTCCGCTGCTTTCTGCACGACGAGCTGGCGGCCAGCCCGCGGGCGCTGGACGGTGCTTGCTCAAGCCTACACCATGCAGGCCACATCCTGAGTACTTCAAATCAATGCAGTCTTTGTTTTGTTCCGCTGCAGGAGGAGCTGGCGGCCAGCCAGAGGGCGCTGGACGGGGCGCTGGCGGAGGTGCGGCAGCAGCGGCAGCTGCTGCAGCAGCGCGAGGGCGAGGCCGTGGACCTGGCCCGCGCCGTCGAGGACGCCCGCGCGCAGGCGGCCAAGGCATCGTTTTGTTCTAGTTCTCCAGGGCCCGGGGTTGCTTCGTGGTCTCGTGAGCTCATGCCAGTGTGTCCTGTGGCGTGCCTCTAGTGCATCCAGAGGTGACTGCAGCTCGGGGCATGATGAGCCTGCCGCGGCAGTGCCTTGCCGCTGCTTGTTAGTCTTCTGTGACCGTTCTGCAAAGTGGAAGAACCACAGGATAGCAGCACAGTGCCTCAAGCGCTGTCGCATCATGCTTATCACGATGTGGCAGGCCAAGGCCAGCGAGCGGGCGGTGGCGAACGAGCGCAAGGCCCTGGAGCAGCGAGTGGAGCGTCTGCAGAAGGTCAACAAGTGCGCATTTTATTGATAGCTTTGAGTACAGCTGGCAGCAATGTCAGCCGTGGACTGTCATTGGTTCCGTAGAAACTGAATGGCTGCACTTCTGGCACAGAGACCACCAGACTGATGTTAACATACCAAGCAAAGCTCACAGAGCCGCCAGGGGGCCTCCAAAGCAAAGCCTTAGCTCTGCATGTCAGGTTGTGATGGCGTGCGCGGAGCTGGACGAGGCGCAGCTCAACCCGGCGGCGCTCACAAAGCTGTTGAGCAAATGAGTAAAAATTCCAACCCCGAAGATCTGATGAAAACCCACTTTCTGATGCTAACTTTTTATGTGGCAGGGACCGGCGCGCGGAGCTGGACGAGGCACAGCTCAACCTGGCGGCGCTCAAAACGCTGTCGGAGGAGGCAGACCTGCTGCGCGCCCGCATCGCCGAGCTGGAGCCGCTGCAGGTCTGATTTCGTGCTCACTGGACAGAGACGGGACCCTTGCTTAGGTTCTGGCAAGCTGGGCGCCCACTTTCCCAGGGTCTGTGGTGCCTCAGGTCGTGTGCGGGCATCGACTGCCTGCCGGATAGGGCGAGCTAGCAACCAGCACATGTAAGTGCCGGCATCGTCAAGGGCTTGTCGTGGTGCCTGCTGTTTGGCCTCTTTCACTGCTGATGTTTCGGTCACAGAGTAGAGTACTGCCGCGACGCCACTGCCACACCATACACGCAGGACCAGCTAGCGGCGGCGCGGGGCGCCATTGCGGCGGGGAGTCGCGCCTCGCAGAGGAGCAGGAATCGCGGCGCCAGCTCCTCCTGAAATAGATTAGACTGAAAATGTAAGATACACTGTGCGCCTGGAGTCACAGGACCAACTGGCGGCGGCGCGGGGCGCCATCGCGGGCGGGGAGGCGCGCCCCGCAGAGGAGCAGGCGCCGCGGCGCCAGTCGTGCTCGATTGAAGTAGACTGGAAATTTGAAACACACTGTACGCCTGGATCACAGGACCAGCTAGCGGCGGCGCGGGGCGCCATCGCGGGCGGGGAGTCGCGGCTCGCGGAGGAGCAGGAGTCGCGGCGCCAGTTCCTGATGCAGTTCCAGGCCAAGAGCAAGGCGGCGCTCGCCGAGCGCGTCGTGCTGGAGGAGCAGGTGAGACTTTCTGGGGTTTCAAGGTTCAAGCGCGGCAAAGTGTTTCAAAACACTAAGCCTCTCAGAATGGTCGTTTCCATTTCTTGCGTGCTAGATCGCTTCATATCTGCCAGATGCGCTGTGGTGCTAGCTGGCGTGTTGGCTCAGAGCCGCCTGCAATTTGCATGGCGAGGGCCCCGGCACATTCCAATGGAGCAGCGCTGTGCAGACTTTGGTGTGACAGTCTGTTGAGCCAGTGTTTTGAGCCGGGATGCAGCTCTGTGGCCGCTGATGAACTTGTATTGCACGTCAGTCCGAATCCCCATGTGGATGACACATACAAAACGAATTACTACGGTTCTGAGGCCACTTGGTTTGCTGAAAATTCCCAAAGTCTGCATGCGATATCTCCCGAGCATCAAGCGCCACACCCATTTCATCAGTTGTCACCTTTTCATGGCCACACAGCTGGAGGCAGCCACCGTGCAGCTGGAGGCGGCGAAGGGCGAGCAGCAGCAGGCGGAGGCGTGGCACGGGCAGCTGCAGGCGACGCAGGCGGAGCTGGCGACCACCGCCGCCGCCACCGCGCGGCTGGAGGACCAGCTGCGCCACGCCGAGGAGGAGCTGGAAGCCGCCCTGGGTGAGGCTGCTGAAACCATGCAGATTGGACACACAATAAAGGGCTAGAATCAAGAGTTCGAGTATTTGTCATTGGTGGCTGCCACCGCTCGCCGAGAGGACCAGCTGCGCCATGGCGAGGAGGAGCTGGAAGCCACCCAAAGTATAGCTTTTCACTTCTTGGAGAGTAGAGCATGCGATGTAGCATTGGAACCTTATGCTCACTATTAATAGGATAGAGCATGCAATGCAGCACTGAAACCCTGTGAAACGGTACGGAAGGCATTGCGCGGCTGAAGGATCAGCTACGTCATTCAGAGAAGGATCTGGCGGCTGCTCAAGGGAACATCCTTTTGTTTCGAATTTCATGGCGCACATCTCACTCAGGTGGGACTGACATATTTGATGTCCTGAGGTGCCAGTGCACGGTTGGAGCACCAGCTGCGCCGCGCTGAGGATGAGCTGACTGCTGCTGATGCCAATCGCTCTCTGTGCAAACATGGCGCACATTTCACCGGGTAGGACGAAATTTCGTATAATTTCAGATGCCGCTGCATGCCTGGTGGACCACTGACCTCGGAGCTGGAGCTCATTCATGGTGAAGCAGCATGCTTCTATGAATGGTGGACAGGGAATTGGGGCAGCTGTCAGAGTGTCAGCTGGATCTTACTCGTCAGAACAGAAGTTGTAGTACTTGAACTCGTGCAGGACCTGTGCACCGCCGTCACACCCCACTTAAGCTGAGCATGTGCATACATTTTTCCTCGCGCGCAGCGCTAGTGGAGCAGGAGTGGTTGGGCCCTGCGCAGGGGCTGCTAATTGCATGCAGACAGGCACACAATCCGCTAGCTCAACGTTGTAAGATAATATGCCTTTCCACATGCAGCGGTAGGGTGCAGCAGGAGCGGCTGGACCATGCGCAGGGGCACTGTCCGAGGTTGATGCATGCGTTCTCGAGCTCAGTATCCCGAGATGTCCTTTCTGTTTCTGCACGCAGCGGTGGTGGAGCAGGAGCGGCTGGACCATGCGCAGGGGCTGCGCGCCGCGGAATCGGAGCTGGAGCGCCTGCAGGACGCGGTGCGCCCTTTCATTATCGTTTTGCAGTCTTGAGCGTGTGCATCAACTTTATCTTTTGACTGCTGTCCCAGTGGAGTGTGCAGACGCCCCAGCGCCTCCAAAAGCTGCTGCTGCATTCCCCAAGAACCACACGTGAGCGGCAGGCCATCATTTGCGGACTTGTCATCATTCCCATCACTGCTCGTTTTTTACGCCGGCAGGACCGCTCCGACTGGCCGGCGGCGGTGCAGGCGCTGGTCTCCGAAGCCGAGGCGGCGGCGGCAGAGGCGGCGGCGACGGATGTGCGGCAGCAGGCAGAGGCGGCGGAAGCTGCGCTGGAGGCGGAACTGGAGTCGTTGCGCATCGCCGAGTCCGTGGCCGTGCAGGAACTGTCAGCGGCGCAACAGGCCAGGTGCGAAAGGGTTATAGGGATTTGAGGACAGGCCTCCTTTGCGGTCCAGCACGATTGGATGTGATGCTGGCAGGGCTGCTGATCTCGCTGCGGGCTCACGTCAGTCCCTTGTCTGAGCATCGTCCACTCCTGGTCTTGGTAAGGAGCAAAGGATGGACATATTTGCAGCACACAGCGGCGGCCGAGGCGGAAACCGGTCAGCTGGCGGCGGAGCTTTTCGCCATGGGATAGCATCATCTAAACTCTGCTTCGTTGTTGACTCGTTTCAGTTGCTTCAAATTGAGCGCGTGACCGCGAACAGGGCGGCAGCCGAGGCGGAAAGCGACCGCCTGGCAGCGGAGCTGCACGACCGGGAGGGCGCCTTTTCGCGGCGATTGCAAGAGGCGGAGGCCGGCGCCGCAGAGCGAGCGGATGCGGCCGCCGCGGACGCCGCGGCCGCGGAGCGGCGAGCCGCTGATGCCCTGGAGGACGCACGCGAGTGGCAGGTGTGCATGAGCGGCCGACTCTTCCTGTTCGTCCTTCTCTTTCTCTGTGCTTTGTTCAGCAGGCCCGTAAGGCTCCGCAACACGCCCGCGTGCACAGGCATCGTAGTTTCCCACGCTTTGGCAGGTCCAAACACGATGATGCAGTTGGATGATGAGGACAATGGATGCTTTCTGTGCAACTGCAGGCGCGAGCGGAGGCAGCGGCGGAGGAGGTGGCGCAGGTGCGGGAGCGGGCGCAGGCGCTCATGGCAGAGAAAGACGCCCAGATCGCCGCCCTCAAGGTGCGCCATCACCGCACTGGCGCTGGCAGGCGCATCTGACAATGCAACGTTCACAAGGGCATTCCTTCGCCTCCGGGCACTCCAGGCGCAGAAATGGCCAGCAGAACCTCCCTCCCGGCTTGGAGGACTGACAGGAAGCCGGCAAACGAGCCAGTTCTTGTTGCCTCAACATCCAATGCACGCGTCCCCAACATACGCCTGTCGTCATTGCAGGCGCGAGCGCCGGTCGCCAGCGCGCTGCGGACGTCCTCGCAGCCAGGCAACCTCTCTCCGTCGCGGAGTTTCTGCGGCGGCGCGGACGACAACGGCGACGAAGCAGCGTCGCCGCCGCCGCGCCCCGTGCGCCGCACCGTCAGCTTTGCGGAGATCGAGCCGGCGTCGCCGGTGTCCCCCAAGCAGGTGAGAATGCTTGCCACTGGTCGTACGTTCTCGTGCTGCGGTGCGCATGCTGCATCGTCAGCAGCACCCGAAGTTGTGTGGCAGCTTCGCTTGCCTCTGCATGTCATGGGTCACATCGTAGAGCAGAGCTGACGACACTGCAGGACTGGCGGGCCGCATGTGTCTGCAACACATCTCAGAAAATTTGTATCAATTTTCGTGCTGCACAGAACCCCCGCGCCGGCGAGCTGGAGGAGCTGCGGCAGCAGCTGCGGGCGATCCAAAAGGACCTGGAGGACCGGCAGCGGACGGAGGCGCTGCGGGACAAGGCGGCCGCGGTGCTGAAGGAGGAGCTGAGCGAGATGCGGCGGCGGGAGAAACGGACGACGGTGGACCTTACCTACGTCAAGGACGTGATCGTCAGGTGGCTTTTGGAATCTGAACGTCTTTGGAACTAAGACCTGGAAATCCTGGAATCTGTAATGCAGCAAGCATCCTTGAGGGACCGTTGCTGCTCTGGCGCCCAGTGCTGAGGAATATCTGTAGCCCGTGCAGACAGCCAGATCTGCAACATGACAGACAGCGCCAAAAGTGGGCGCTGTGGCTTGCCCTTCCTCAGGGACTCACGTGCATTGCGTCAACTTTCCAGGGGCTTATTCTTTAGAACCCGTTTTGCAACACCGCAGGGGCTTTGAGACGGACGCGCTGCCGGTGCACAGCAGCCTGCTGCCGGTGCTGGGGCGGCTGCTGCAGTTCACGCCCGACGACGTGCGCCGCCTCCACGTGCACAAAAGCAAGACATGGCTGCCGCCGTGGCAGCCCTGATGCACGCGGGATGCCTGCACATCGGTACCTGGTGCAAGAGCCAGGCATGGCTGCCGCGCTGAGGCGCTGCGGTTGAAGCGACCCCGCCGCTGCTGTCGGATCTCTCTGCTGCAGCAACGCCAGGTGGCTGGGATCCAAACGAACCTATATCTTGAGCAAGCGCGTGCAGCAGCACCCTCCATCATTGAGCTGCAGAGTGCTTGTGTGTGGTTGTCAGGCATCATCCAGGGATACAAATTTGCTTGCATTCGCTTGCATTCACATACAAATTTGCTTGCATTCACTTCGAAAAGCTGCAATGTGAATTAACCTTTCCAGTCATCCGTCACGAATATGACAAACCGATTCGTCACGAACATGAAAGGCATTTCAGTACAATTAATGCGCCACGAGCATCTTAGCGAGCATCGGCTGCAGTGGGGAAACATAACTGTTCGCATTATGAACCGCGGTGCAATTCCCTCACGCCTTCTGAGGCCTCACAATCAAGTGCCCGTCCTTCATTGGCTTCAACACGTCTGCTCTTCAATGTTTATTACCAAGGGTACTGTACAATGGTCTTCATCCACCACCACATCCCCCGCCGCAACCACCTCCACCGCAGCCGCCTCCCCCACCTCCACAGCTACCTCCGCCGCCGCCACATATACCGCTGCCTCCGGCAGTGCCGCTGCCAGCGACCACGACTGGAGCCGCCACCATGCCCACGAAAAAGGCGCTGCTCGCATTCCCGACGGGATGCATGCCCGCCCTCTTCTCGGCTTCGTACCGTGCGACCCTGCATTCATGAGACCAAAACCTAGTGTCAGCAGCAGGGAAAGCATGCTCGGACTCGACCTCGGCCAGGCAGCTGCAACCCACTGCGGTGCCATAGACACCAGACCTAGAGCCTCACATGCATCAAGCCGCCACAGATACTACCAGTGTCACTGATGATCGTGAGCGATTCGCTGCATGTCTATCTGGAATAGCGGCTGCCCGCTAGTCATCATCGACAGCATGCATGTGGGTGTACTTTGCATGGCCATCATGTTGGCGGATGGAACACACCCATTGAGGCCTCGGCAGCACCGCACGAGGCAGCAGACCATCAGGCACAGCCCGAAGATGGAGCCGGCGATGACGCCGAAGATGATCAACGTGGTGATCCATCCGGCGCTGCCGCCACTGTGGTGCTGCGGCGGAGGAGGGGGTGGCGGAGGTGGGGAACGGCTCAGCAGAAGCGCCGGAGGAATGCTCTGCAGAAGCGCTCGGGCGAGCACCATGCGAGGCGGGCTTGATGCCGGGCGCGAGAACCGCGCCAAGATTCCGCTTGCTGCAATGCAAGAGGGGCGTTAGCATTGATTGACACGTCTACTGCGATGCCGGTGGGAGGGGGCGTCATGCATGCCCGAATGCATCTGATGGAAGGTATGCGCCAATCCTGGACAATACCATATGAACTAGTCGTTGATGGCTTCAGCAGCCTCTGCTGTTGCTGATCTCAGGAAAGATGCATTGGATTGCACGCAGCCCATCCCATCGCACAACCACTCCATGATCATCGGCAGTCAGCCAGCAATTGGAAAAGGGGGAAATTGAGCGAATTGTGTGAAGCTTTCTGCCTGATCTTGATGCGTCTGCGGCTCGTGCGCGGCGAGTCGTTCCGTGGCCATCCCTCAATGCGTTTTTGGTGGGACATCAGCAGGTAGGGGGTGCTTGCGACTGCTGCGCGTCCGTAGCGCAGCTCGGAAGACTGGGTAACAGGCTGGCGAGTATGTCAGCGCACCTGCTGCAGGTGTTGCAGCCACACAATCCGCGGATATGGCGTCCTGCTGCGGAAGTGACCTATTGTACGGGTGTGTGAGCCGCGCGCAGGGCGGAGGTGCAATAGCCGCTGAAGCGTGCAACGTCGTTGTGGCCGTGCTGTGTGGAATAAAGTTTTGGATACTGTCGCTCTCGGCAATCGTGCGCTGGTGGCCAAAACGATCTGCGGTGACGAGAGAGGGTGAAGAGGCTCCGTCAGCGTGCAACAGTCGTGCCAGAGCCAGCTGCTGAATTTCCCAGATTCTCTGACCATCACCTACCCCTAGACTTTGGGCTTTGCCTGAGGAGCGCCAATCTAAATCACGTTGCCGTGCTGGAAGGTGGATTGCATGGCGCAGAAGACTGTCGCAGCCGAATCGGTTCAGGCCGCTTGACTTGACCGCGCGCGCCTGAATGTGCCACAGCAGTGCTGCAACGGGGCGGCACACAGGCATACCAGGGGCCTGGTGCATTACAGCCTTTTGAACACAGGACCACAAAGAACAGCCTTCGCACAAGCTTCATCATGTTGCGTCGCATGCCTGCGATCTGCTGATGGGCCGAAACAGGGAGACAGGGAGGACGCCTCCATCCACCGTTCAGATTTCCCCTAGGATTGATCTCGGGGCCGACTGTGATGGCATCCGTCATCTCTTCGCCAGGACGTCGACCCTCACTAGTACCGATCTGCAGCACACGAATCCACCGGAAACCAGCTTGAGTTCATCACCTACCTGAGTCTGCGACCGAATCGAGAAGAGATGCATTCATGTCCACGGTGGGGAGCGCAAAGCAGGTCAGAACCAGCAATGCAACATCGCAGAGTGCGGGCAGTGACCAGCATGCCGACATTATCCTACCCCTGTATCCGCCGCCGCCGCCGTAGCCTGATTGAAAGGCAGACACAGCGGGTCAGGTTCTGAAGCATGCCATGCCTTCGATGACACACGCGCTGACCCACACAACAGGATATATAATGCGATCGCTGGCGTTACGACAGCCTCGGAAGCTGCTCACCACGATCACCATACCCGCCACCGTAGCCTCCGCCGCCGCCGCCGCCGTACCCACCGCCGCCTAGGAACAGAACACGGATTGCTCAGCTCGTGAGACCAGGTGCTACATTGCGAATGCACTCACACGCAGGTGCCAACTGGACCAGCAAGCGCATGCTTACCGTAGCGGTCAGGAGGTGGCCCCCCGTATCCACCACCGTAGCCTGCAGCAGAAACGGTCCGAATCACATCTGAGGTTGGCAACACGATAGATCGAGTATGTAAGCAGGCTGAGTCAGGCACCAACGCTCACCGCCGCCATATCCTCCGCCCATTGGAGGTGGCCCGCCGAACCCGCCGCCTGTTTGCATGAAGCAGCGAGAGCATTCAGAGCGGTGTTGACAGCCTCAACTCATTAGGTTTCGACGGTCCTGAAGACGTGCAAACGGTGCCCATCAGGATGCCTGATGAGGCCACGGATGCGGCCGCAGCAGCCTCGGCATCCCAAAGTCGTGCAGCGCATGCAGACGTGGAGGAGAGGCAAGTTGACAGATTAGTGCCAAGCGCGCGCGGGGGCGGTAGGGCAACATACGGTACGGCGCACCGAAAGCAGGGCGGCCCATGCTCTCCTGGTGCACCCGCTTGATGATGCCCATCTGCGGCAGCAGCAATCGTGCGGTTCATTGAAATACTGGAGACAGCCTGTTGCTGCTGCTGTCCTGCAGCACCTTGCTTCCGACAGATATGCACGACTTGACGGTCTCTAGAGTTGACTGCCCGCTCAGCATCGAGGGCTGGGTCAGGTGAAACGAGCGTCACCTCCTGCGGAAAAACAGGTCGTTCGTGCATCACAGACAAACACGCAGACACAAAGATCAAGAGACAGATAGAGAAAATAGATTTGCAATTGAAAAAGAGATCAAGTACACGGCGAGCGCACCATGAAGCCGGTCTTGGAGCGCACGGACTCCAGATTGGAGGTGGCGAACTTGTCCACCGCCTCCAGGCCCAGGTCCGATGGCAGGTCTGCCAGCGCCTTGATCATGCGCTGGTCCACGTCGCTGTTCGACAGCCGGCCCTGCAGGCATGCGTCAGTCGAAGGAATGTGTGCAAGCAACATCCGCCAGCGCCTTGATCATGCGCTGGTCCGAATCGCTGTTCGACAGCCGGCCCTGCAGCTAACAGGCGGTGCAGGCACCGTCAAAGAACGGAACTGTGCTGGTGACAGGGCGAGGGGCATCCCATGGGCAGTTTGGTTGGCATCGCGCTGGTCGCCTTTGCTGTCCAGCGGCCGGCCTGAGTGGACATTTGCTGAGCAACTTTGGATTTTGTGTCACGGTCAGGAATCCCACAAGGCATCGAAAGCGGAAGAAGCGAGAGCGCACGTCGTCCATGAGGTCGCGCACGCGGTGGCGCACGGAGCGCGACAGCAGGTCGAAGTTGACGCTGTCGCCGCGGTCCGGGCCATCCTCCTTCACCCGGCGGATGATGCCCTGCAATAGACGAAGTCGGATTGAAACATATTCGTGATGGATGTCTCGTACTGGAGTGGCAGTATGGTAGCATGGCATCTCGACTTGGGCTGTCAAGAGGCGTTGCATTCAAGGCAACACTGCGAGGGTGCAAAGACCGCCGGGAGCAATTGTTGCAAGTATGATGCAGTGCGGCACAGCAGGATCGGCGCTGCACCACGAGGAAGCTGCTCATTTGATGCGACCAAATCCAGACTAGACAGCAGGCCGGCGCCGCACCATGAGGAAGCCACTCTTGTTGTTGATGCGCGTGAAGTTGGCCTCCGCAAAGCGCTCGATGGCGCACTCCGCGTGCTCCGCCGACAGGTCTGCAGTGTAGAGATTTCGAAGTTGAATGTGGGTGCAAAGCGCCATGCACATGCTGCAAGGCACAGCATGCAGTGCTGTTGCCATTCCCTCTACGTGAGCAGCAGCAAAGCATGCGCTGTGCGAAACTGAGGGTGCAGAGCCCAACACCATCAGTCAGGCAGACGTGTTGAGTCGATGCATGCACGGAAGGTGAAAGGCTGGGCACCTTCCAGAGCATCCAGTGTGCGGTTGTCGATCTCGCCAGTGCGCACGACGCCGTCATCTATCAGGCGGTTGAGCTTCCTCTGTCGCAAGAGTGCAAGCAAATATTGAGGCCATTTTCACGATGACGAAGGGCAGTATGGCGGGACGCAGATCAATGCGGTACAACCTGGCAACTATGCTATGCCATTGCTGCTTCTGGATCTGCTCTGTAATTCACTTGTGAATTGACTGGTCAACACGTGTGCACCTGCCATTCGCCCCTGCTGTCACAAAAGCATATGCGGGAGCCAGGGGGGGGCACAGCAGTGGCATAGGGCGCGATTGCAGTGTTCACAGGACCGACCTGCCAGTAGGGCTCGCCGCCGCCGCCGCCGCCGCGGGAGCGGCTGCGTGAGCGGCGCACCGGGGTGCGCGACCTACGGCGTGGGCTGCTGCCGCTGCGCGAGCGCCGCCTGGATGCAGGAGCACACAAGAATGAGCATCTGACCGCAGACCAACAGCCTACAGAGTGATGCCCAAGTATTCAGCAATGCCAGATGACATGTGCTCCAGATGCATGGCTTCAACGGCGCAAAGTTCCCAGAAACACTGCAATGCTTGTTAAGTGGATAGCTATGCGGCATGTCGTCCGTACTTGATAGGGCTGCGGCTGCGGCTCGCCAAGCGTCCGCGGGAGACTGCGCAGTGAATATGGCGCATTGCAGTCAGAACGCATGCAACATGTGGGAAGCTGTAAACAAGCGGCCCGCCCACAGCAACGCGAGGCTCCTGCAGCAAGAACAGCACGGGGCTAGCCCCGTATGTGAAACGTGTGCGCGATTCCATTTCTACTGCTGCTCATAGGGTTGCTCTGATTTTGTTTCAAGGGGCCCTACCTGGCACATCGTGCGGCGGACCGTGCATGGCGGGCAGGCGCGACCAGGCTGTGCATTGCACGGTTGCGGAGCAGCAGCAGCAAATGCAGGCAGCTGGGTGCGCCGCTGACAGGCTGAGCGTCCGGCCGTGCAGCAAGCAGGGGGCAGCAGCAGCAGCAGCAGCAGCAGCAGCAGCAGCAGCGACGTTTGGCCAGCGGCAGCGGTACGGCCGCTGCGGCAGCGGCGCGGCTCACGCCTCAAATGAAGCGCTCAGCCGGCACTGCCATTCCAGCGCTGCTGCGTAAAAAAGAAACATTGGGTTCCCAGGATGGGCAGCGGAGGGGGCAGGTAAGGGGCGGCGGCTCACGCGAGCGGCTCCGGGACTTGGGCGTCGCGCTCCGCACCCTCGACAGGCTCCGGCTCCTGCTCACGCACAGAAACGGCTTTCGATGATTCATGTCCGCGTTCGTGTCGTAGAATCGGAAGCGAATGGCCAATACACTTCTGTCGGTCCGGGCAGCGTAAGTCAACACGCAGCATCCCTTGATACAAGACAGGGAAGGTCGTAATCACCTGGACCTGGACTTGGCGGGCGAGCCTTCAGGTGAAGGTGACATGGTGTGTTTGCTGGATCAAAGACTGCCGCTCAGGCTTGCTCTGCAGCGGCGGCCGTTTCTGACAACGCTCTGACGCCTCGTGTGGTGTCGAAGGAAGATGTTGCTGCAAGTGGTGGAGATGGTGCAAACCTGGTGCAAAATGCCCCAGAACTGAAGCAGGTGCGTGAAAAAGAAGGGCGACAGGGGCCCGTTCCCCCAACAACGACAGCTGCGGCCATTTCTGCATCATTCTGTGCATATTGTGCACCTCCGTGACCTCATGGTATCGATTGTCAGTGCTGTGGGCTTTGCAGCGCATGTGTGAGCACGTTCGTAGCGCACACATTCCACTGCACCCGACACCAAAAGCCTTCCTTTGCTGATTAGATACTCGGCATCGATACAGAGCCTGAGATCACTTGCATTCCAAGTCCACATGCCATCGCACAAATAGTCGTGCCTTGAGCTTGCCGCAGCAGCGGCTTGCGGCAACGCGCCGTGCAGCCCGCAGCATGAAGGACGAGACGGTGGCCGCCGCCTCGGGGCTGCCGTTCGAGACATGGATCAGCCGGAGCCTGGCGGCGTGCCTCTTCGTGCCGCTGTTCCTGCCGCCGCTGCATGGCGTCTTCCGCGCGGCGGTGCGACCGTGGGTGTTGTTCCATGTGGAGCGTGGCGTGCAGCGCGTGCAGCAGCTGCAGGCGCTGCACCACCCCGTGCTGACGTCCATCTGCTCATGGTGCGGCGGCTGCGTCGGCGACGCAAGACCACTCTATCGTTTGCGTAATAAGGCGACCTAGCGCACCATGGCAAGAGCGTCTCTTGCTGCATACTGTTGAAGGGAGTGACAATACACTGGTGTTTCTGACTGACAATAGCATGTATGTTCTGCAGGTGTTGCATGACAGTCAGCGTGGAGTTCTATGTCAGCTTCCTGCCAGCCATTTTCTGGGTGCGTTGCAGAAAAACGCTGGCAAAGCGTTTCAATAAATGTTGCCCCATGCACGCGAATGGCGAACCTTGTGATATTTTCAAGCCAGTTTGATGCATGCTGAGAACCTGTTTCTCTGCTCTGTCCTCGTCGCCACCCCTGCTGGAATGGGGTCTCAAACTTTGATCCCGCTCGATGTGCAGACAGTCAGCCCGCAGCTGGGCTGGCGCCTGATCTTCCTGCTGGCTTTCGCGCTGTTTGTCGGCAACGCCATGAAGGTGTGCTGCAGGCTCTTCATCAAGGCGCAATGCTTTCTTCCGCTCTATCAGGCCGATTAACGGCAATGCCGAGGCGCCGGGCGGATGCCCGGCGCACCACAGAACAGCATGACCTGACGGTTACGCACGTGCAGCCATAGGGGTGCCTCCAGAACACAGCTCCGTGCACATTTGCTCAGAGGCATTACAGAGACAAAGCACTCTTTTTGTTGAGAAGGAAACTCGCCCCCCTGTAGGACCTGGTGTGCGCGCCGCGGCCAGCTGGGGTGGTAGATGTTGACGGAAAGCCGCAAGTCGTGGCGCACCAGCAGACTGGCGAGCTCATCAACAGCGCGCAGGCACGATCCTGGGCTCTGAATGTACGTCAATGACCCGTAGGATGTGCAAGGTCGCATGGCACGGCCACGACCAACAGCCACTGAGTGCTGTTGCTGCTGCTGCTGCTGAACTCTGGCGAGTGTATGTGGCGCAGCGACAAGGTGCTCCAGCGATAGGCTGAATCATACACTGATCGACTTTGAACTCGAGTCATTGATCTGAAGTGAGATGCCGGGGGCGCCTGCAGGAGTTTGGGCTGCCTTCATCCCACACGCTCAACTCCTGCGTGCTCAACTACTACATGATATACTACTCGCTGGTGCGCTGTGTGCATTGACGAATGCTTGCATGTCTACTTTGCAGGTTGCCTCTTGATAATGATGCTTGATCCGCGGCCGTGAAGCTCCAGAGCGCCACACTTTCTCTGCTGTGTGCGCAGGAGCAAGGAATTATCAGCACATTCACGGGGCGATGTCTGTATGTGCTCGCATCAATATGGATTGCGTTCATCGCATTTTCGAGGATGTACCTCGGCATGCACACGGTGAGACATCATCCTCCCTTCCACAACGTGCATGCATTCTGTGGCCTCGCCTGCTTCTGCGACAAAAACTTGCTCTCTGGCACTGTTTAAGCGTGGCCAGGTGAACCTCCGATGTGTTGGGCACCTCAACATGTGCTTCTCCTCCCGTTCCGCAGCCAATCGACGTGCTCGGCGGCATGCTGGGCGGCGTCGCCGTCCTGAACTTCTTCATCACAGTGGACGGTGCATATGCAGCAGACACACCTGATCACTGTGTAAGGGTGAACTTACGCCAGGACGTGCACAGCTTTGAAACGGATATGCTCGCACGGATGTGAAATACGACCAGGCTCGTTTGACCAGCATCTGTGTCTCCGAGCGCAGATGAGCTGGAAGGCTTCATCGTCAACACGAGGCCAGCCGTGGCTGTCCCGCTGCTGGTGAGCATTGACTGTGGCATGTGTCTGGCCATTATCGAGGTTGTTCAGCGTTTTGGTCCGACAGCCTGCCTCTGCCTGGTGCCACAGAGCTGTGCAGGCCTGGGCTGGAATCGTGCTGTCATCTTCCTATGCACTCGCAAACTGACGAGGTGCACTGGAGCGCAGCTGCTGGCGGTGATTGTGCTGCTGCGCTGCCACCCGCGGCCGGTGCGGCATACGCCGTCATTCGCAGACTCCACGGCCTTCGTGGCGGTGGCCTTTGGCGCCGCCGCCGGGCTGTGCCGTGCATACGGGCGCATCCTGTTCCTCGGCCCGGTGTGGGGCTCGCTGCAGGCGCAAGGCGGCGCATGGGCTGTGCTGCGCCGGCTCGGCATCGGTGCGCTGCTAAAGCCAACGCACAACCTCATCTGTAACTGCAATACATCACTTGCTAGATCAGTGCAAGGCATCAGCTGTAGTCGGTTGGCAGGCGCACTGGGGTCGCAGTGCCTGCCACCGAGGGCTGCCGTCCCGCGATGGTCACTGCTTGACTGCGGTTTGACTTCTGATGTGCATTGACCTCTGTTCTTGACTGCTGCTGTATTCTCCTTACTGCTGTGAAGAATAGACGAAGAGTATTGTTTCTTCTCCCTTGCAGGCTTTCTGCTGGTGGCGGCCAACCAGGCGGTCGCCAAGTCCATCACATTAGTCCTTGTGCCACCGCTGTACCTGTTTTTCCCGGTAAGCTCCAATCTGACGTGACAGCTAGTAACTGATGAGCGTGTGCACCAATTGCATGGCAGCACAGTGTGGTGTGTTTCTTGCGCCTGGTCAAGCTGGACTCTGTTCCATTTGGCAAATTGTGCGGCAGCGGCTTTTGTCCGCCAGAAACTGACCCACGTACACCGGCACATTCATGCTGCGCAGGTGCAGCTGCGGCGCCTGTGGCAGCCGCCGATGCACAGCCTCAGCAAAAGCGAGCAATGGGACGAGTACGACATTCCAGTGGATGCGAAGGGGCGACCGCAGGATGTTGTTTGCACAGCGCGGTTTGCCGCATATGCCAGCATCGGGTGGACGGTGGCAGAGCTGGCGCCCACCTCGTTTGCGCTGCTGGGCTGGTAGCATCACTGCCCGTGTAGCAAGTGGCAAGTGACATAGTAGCTATCAGCCTCGATCATGTTGGTGAGACACTGACACGCACATTTGCAGGCAACACAGGCTGCACCATGTCAACGTGATCGAGGCGCAATGTCTGTGCCACCTGTCAACCTGGAGACCCGGCTCACGAATCGATGTCACAACGTACTGCTGATTCTGTTGCCGTCTTTACGAGCTGTCGCCAGCTTGTGTTTGTAGAGCCGGCACTACCATGTACCACACATCCAGTGACTCGATGGCTTTGGCTCTGCTTCCACAGCCGAGCTCAACGTGTCAATCTCACAACGCGTCAGGTGTCGCCTGATGTCAACACTGCATCATCTTTCTTTGCAGCATGCTGCTCGGTGTCAGCGTCGTCAACGGCTGCCTCTGCCCGCCGCCGCTTGATGCCTCGCAAGCTCTGCTTGTCCATGCGCCAGGCCTGCTTTGTCGCCGCTGGAAGGTATGGACGCAGCTGCTCATTCGGCAGCAGTTTCCTCACCGCCTGTGTGCATGTTAGCAGCTGACTTAGGAGAAACTTCTGCAGCACTACTTGTGAGGATGCCATTCAAATCGGTGCTCTGCGACAACCCTTTGTTGCCACTATGTTGCGAGTACTGTTCTTCACGATGATATATCACAGTCCAGCTCGCCTTCTGGATGGCGAGGCTGGTGAGCGGCTCAGGGTCGCTGGCGCTCCCTGCTTCCGGCTCTGTGAGTGCCTCCGCCAGCACCTTTTGCACGATCTGCGGGGCGCATGCCAGGCACGATCAGCCGCGTTCGTGCCCAGTGAGCCTGGTCTCAGCAGTCACGCAAGCATGGCAGTTCTGCTGCACTTACACTTGCGGTGCTCAACGTGTCAATCTCACAACGTGTCAGGTGTCGCCTGATGTCAACACTGCATCATCTTTCTTTGCAGCATGCTGCTCGGTGTCAGCGTCGTCAACGGCTGAAGTCCTACCTGGTCCAGAAGGCCCTCCAGCATGCCGAGCGCATTGCACGTGATTTTGAGCTCCGGGCACTTGCGCTGCAGCAGGCTGAAGAGGCAGGCCTTCACGTCCTCCGCGGGGTCAGCGTCGTCAGCGTCGCCAGGACTGGAGTCGCCAGGTGCACTCGCGGCAGCGCCGGCAGCGGCGGGTTGTCGGACGGCCGCCTCACGAGCAGGACTGCTGTGCTCCAGATGCTGCGCTGGTTGAAAGTCCCTTGTGCTGCCGGTCGCCTGGTCGCGCTGCTCTGCGGGCTCAGGATCTCCCAAGCTGTTGGTGCGCTGTGGCAGTGCTGCAGCGGCGACGCTGGCATCTGCCATCGGAGCCAAAGTCTGCAGCCACAGTGCTGCAACCTCCACACGACTCCAGATGATTTGTCTGGCGTATGTAAGAGCTTGAAGGGTACAGGACTGAGCTACACGAGCTGTTTCACAGAGATGAGTTGGATCACCAAAATTTGAACCGCTTGGCACAATGCCAGCGGGTATCGACGAGTCGAGATAGCAACAGTAAGCATCAACAGTTGCTGAAATGTGGCGGAGCAGTTGCCGGCTCTCGAGTTGCAATGGAGTTTGAACATGCATTTAAACGAGGCGGCGTTTGCTTTGAACTGCACAGGTGCAGCCGCGTTTTGCCATTGATCGATGCGCCACGTTGCAGCCATCTGCATTCGTTCGCCGTGATGCACCGATACTACCAGCCGCGCAGCAGCAGCAGCAGCCCCAGCCAGCCCCACCACAAGCGACAGAGAACAAATCCTCAACCTGCCGAACATGGCGCAGCAGGGGTGCGCGGTGCTCACATTCTGTCCAACATCGCCCATGCACCTCATGAGTATTTGTGCATGATGCGACCGAAGCTAACGCCTCATTGTTCGCCGTGACAGGGCCCCTCACATGATGTCACGCCGGCGAACTCGCTGACATCCCAGGGCCTGAGGCAGCAGCGGAGCGCCGGCAGGGGCGTTTCTGACTCAGTGCAGCGGCAGATCCAGTCTGTGCAGCGCCACCTGTGCTCCCAGGTCCTGCAGACGCCGCAGCCAGACGGTGAGTGCTCCCGTCAGCGCCTGCATGTCGCAGCACAGCGTGTGTCAGTGCAGCATCGTTTCAGTGACGTCCAGACGCTCCACGGTCATTGACGTGTATTATGAATCTGCAGGCAATGCGCCGCTCAGCCCTCCGAACGAGGAGGATGCATTGGAATTCACAATACGGTGCTCTCAGGCGTACACGCGCACGCAGTCCCAGGCATGCCCGTCCTCACAGGTGAACGGGTGGATTGTCAGTCCGGCAATGGTCCCATGACACCGATTGCATGACGGGTGATGTATGTGCTTAGCAGTCAGTCGCTGCAGCTTTCAGCACATGGGTACTGCGCGCCGCTCAATCTCGTCATGTGCAAGTTCTGGTCAGCTTGCCGAACACCCTGTCGTTGACTGTTGCAGACGGAGAGCGAGCCTTCACAAGGCGAGGCGTCGCCAAGGCTGCCCGCGCACTCGCCGCTGCGGCCGTCCCAGAGCGGCGGCAGCAGCGGCAGGAGCGGCGGCAGCGGCAGTGGCGCCGGCGCCGATACGGCGGCACCGAGGCGGAGACCGCCCTCCCCCCTGGCGAGGGCCTTTGGCAGGGGGTGCTCGCCGTCGCTTCTGGGCAGGGCGAGTCTGATGTCGCCCCCCGCGGCCGCGACGCTCGGCGCCGGGCTGCACCACACGGGCAGCTGTGGGGTGTGCACGCCGGAGCTGGGCCGGGAAGACGAGCCGGGCTGCGACGTCATCGCCTCCCAGGCGTCGGCGGGCAAGCAGCTCTTCGGCATCTTCAAGCCGAAGTCCGAGCGCAAGGTGCACAGCAGTCTCGGCGTAGCATTTTCTGGAGTTGACCGTCGACTGCAAGTGCAATTGTTGTGTACATTGCTGTAAACCGCGCATTTGTCTGCATTTCGAATTCGACTGGCGAAAGCGTACGGGATGCCTGTCAATGCAAGATGCAGTCCGAACTACTTCACTCCATCTGCCTGCAGATACTGCATTGTATACGGCATGGGCAGTCGGCGTTCAACGCCGCCACAGCAAATGAGCGTGGTTTTGCAGACCCCGCGATCTTTGACGCGAGGCTGACCGCGCTCGGCAAGCAGCAGGTATCCAGCGCTCAGAAAGCACTTCAATCTCTGCAGGACATCACCTCCATGCTGAGATTCCTGTCACACAGCTTGCGGATCTCCCGCTGACACTGAGGTGCTGGAGTTTGCACGAAACGAAACGCTCCAAAATCTGAGCACCAGCACATCCTGCTGCAGGCGAAGGACCTTCGAACAAAACTCTCTCGGATGCCCAACCTCCAGGTGCACCGTCTCTCGTCCAGCACACTGGTGCATCAAAATTGGGCAGTCCTATCGAATTCCGAGTGACTCACGCAGATCGTTGTGTCATCCGATATGCAACAACACCTCCAACACAGATGCTGCTCCGGTGTTGTCAGCGCCACCGAGCCTCTCACGATGCACCCCTGAAATCACTGGCCGCACAAGTTTTGCATGTGTTTCTTGTGTTCCGCGCCGCAACCGCCGCATGCGCCGTGCCCGCAGGACGCATTGTTCGTGCTGTCCCCACTGTCCCGCTCCATGGAGACCTTCCTGCTGGCGTGTCCGACGGCCGGGCGGCTGCACGATGACGGCAGCGCTGCCGCCGGCGCGCCCGAGGTCCTCGTCACCAGGTGTGGCGATGACAACAGCTACGGAAATCAGTGATGGTCACACACTGCGAGTTTGGACGCTGCCTGGATTGCGCCCATTCCCGATAGGGCCGAGTGGCGCATTGATGTTCGATCTCGTGCGGGCGCACTCTGCCTGCGCCATGCTGCTGCAAGGCATTCGTCCTGCCTGGAGCAGCCAGGGGTTTTGCGCAGATGGCTTCGGCGTCATTGTCCTCAGGAGGACAGCGCCCCTGCGAGGGTGCCCAAGGATGCCGCGGGCGTGCTGTCAAAGGCGATGCATGGTTCACAGACTGCTGGTCCGCAGGGAGCTGGCGGAGCAGTGCGCCACGACTGGCGATGTCGGCTCCCCGGCCTCCCAACTGCGCAAGGACTTCCCCATGGTGCGGCACTCCCTGCTGGTGTTTTTTCCCGCACCCTGCTTCCCGCACCCTGCTTCCTCGCACCAGCCATAAACCAACCACCAGGCTGGAACGTCCTCTTGCAGCGGCGGTGTCTACTGTTCTGCACAGCTGAAACGTTGATATCGTGTCATAATGTCATATTGCTGTAGCTGGCGCGCCAGCTGGCAGACCTGCCGGAGCGGTGGTGGCATCGGCCGGACGTCAACTGCGCTGCCCAGAGCCGCATGGGCGCCCACGAGTCCCTCAAAGACCTGAAGGTGAGCCGTTTCCGCCGTGGCTCGGCCACGTTTCATGCTGCTGGCTGCTTATACCAGCGGCTGTAGGGTGCCTCCCGGTCTTGACCCGTGCCGCTGGTCGAGCAGTTGCTCACCACAATGCTTATAGGGCAGGCACACACGCTTCTGCAGCAAGTGAACATGCGTTCGAATCCATCGCTTGCAACTTGAGTTTTCCACATAGGTGCGGGTGGGCAGGCTGCGGAAGCTGCTGGAGAGCAGGCCGCACAAGGTCATCGTGTGCATCGGCCACGCGACACTGTTCCGCCACTTCATGTCCAGCGGCCGCGGCACTGTGCTGCGCAATTGCGAGCTGCAGACGCAGTACCTGTAGCGGTGGTAAATATCCTGCTGCGGAACTGCGAGCTGCACACGCAGTATTTGTAGCCGCAGGATGCAGATTGCCGCTGCAACAACTCGATGTGCAGACGCGGCACCTGGAGCCCAGCTGGAGGCGTGAAACGCCTGAGATCTTGAATGCGTTGCATATGCGGCGCTCGCGGCGGTTGCTGCCGCCGTCAGCACTGCGATGGCTGCCATTGACTTGGACGTACAGAAATAGGTAGACCACAGCTCAACGCACAGCAGCCTGAAGGCGCTGAGGGCAACAAGCATTTGAGGAAGACAGCGCTGAGTAAAGAGACGTGTTGTTTCTGGCTGAGACTGTCTAGGCTAGACTTGCACGGACGACAATTGTGCAGCAAGAATGTTGAGTAGAAGATACTAGTAGGTATCCAAGGCTCGCACCGACTGCCACTCGACTGCCAGGCGCTTCACAGCAGCGAAGCGGCTGTGCATGAACTTGGATGCGCGCAACTTGCGCCAGTTGGGGATACTATCTCTGTCGCAGGTACACACCAGCGTCAATCTCTCCCAAAGCACGCTCGGCCGGCTCGGCAATTGCGTCCATCTTCTACACGCACAGCTGGCTGTAAGCTTTTCTCTGAGATTCAGCTGACTGACCACGAGAAGTAAGACATCGTCGGAGAGACTGACGATGCTCGTGTTGTGATCTGGCTGTGCCATGATGGCGCTGACACTCGAGTCGCAAATACCAATCTGCGGTGGCAGCCACCGTTTGTCACAGACTTCTGCAGTGTACTGCAACTTGTGGGAGTCAAGCTAGTGACCAACTGCACATGGTGCAAAGGTACTTGTACGGCAACCTGTGAGTCAATGAACTTTGAAATTCCGATCAGTCCTTGTCGAGGACTGATCTCCTTGTCTACCTACTAATCGACAGGCCGCTCTAAGCGTGTGGCCGTGTGAGATGCTCTGTGCTGCAATACCACAGCATATTCAGCCATTTGCGGTGCACCCTGCAGGAAGACCCATGGCGTTCGCGGCTGCGCGGCTCAAAAGTGAAGACTGCTTCATCGAGCATTGCAGGCCCATCACGTCGGAACCTTCCGAGTTGGTCACCTCGTGAAAGATTGCAGCGGGATTGCAATCAATAAATGCTGCTACCACAGCAGCGTCTGCAGTTGCCGGTCTGCAGCAGCGTCGGGTGCGCCAGCCTGTCCGCACCTCGTTGCACTTTGCCCTGACTGCTACACCATTGCATGCTGCACTCAGAAGTGATCCTAGCTGCTTCCTAGCGTTCATCCCTTCATCGAACCGTTGCGGCGTCCACTGCCAGGGTTGATGCGACCCTTCATCAAACCGGCGCCTGCAAGTGCAAGAGCTGAGACGCCGGGCGCTGCAAGAGTCACTTCGAAAACATCATGCGACCGTGCGCGTCTGCTTTGCCGCTTCAGCAGCGGCCTCTGCGGCGTCTGCCATCGCCTGCGCCCTCACCGCCACCTCTGGCTTCTGTGCCGTGGAACCAGGCGCCTCCTGTGCAGGCATGCCGCTGCTGGTATGGGATCCTGCCGCCTGCTGCGCCAGGGGCTCTGCCGCGTCCGCCGCATCTGCCGGTGCTGGTTGCTCTGCCATCATATCCCGCAGGATCCCTGGCGGGCTGGGCTGCTGCTGCGCCACCGCGCCAGCGGCGTTGCCGTCTGCCGGCTGCTGCGCAGGAGCCGCCCTCTGCGGCGGCTGTTCCCGCTCGGCCTGCACGGCGCTCAGTGCTGCGCTCGCCGCGGCTGCCTCCGGGGGGCCTGCAGCACCCGACGGCGTCGGCGCAACGCCCCGCGGCTGCGCGATCCTCAGGCCCGCTAGAGCCTCCAGGCCGCCGGGGGCCTCGGCGTCCAGCCGGGAGGCGTTGAGCTGGAAGGCGGGCGTCACCCACCTGTTGGCATGTCACACCGGCACAGGGTCAGCTGCGATTTGCGCGGCCTTGTGACACGGCCGCAGGTTGGACATGCCGCCGCAGCACGCCATTATGACGCACATGGTGCAATGACCTCATGCGTCACAGTGGCCTGCACACGCCAGGGATGGCATGTGTCTCAAAGAAGAAGAAGGGGGAGGAACTGCATCATGCCTAAGTGGATCTACAGGGGTCCTAGCGGGTGCAACATGCTGCAAACAAATACAATGTTGCCAACAGATCGAAAACCAAAAATCAGATCGCCACACACCTGCCGGTGCTGCTCTGCATGCCGGACCAATTGAAGGTGCCAAGGCGCGCCGAGCACCTGCAGGACAGATGCGGGATGCTAACGCCAACATCCCACAGAGGAGAACAACGCCGCCTTGACATTTCGCTGCATACAACCGCAGTTGTGAGCAAAATTGACCCAGAGGATAATTCACAGGTGCATCGAGGCTTGGCAGACAGGGTGTCCGGGCCATGCTTGCGTATGAGTTTCGAGTAGCCATAGGAGAATGAATATCTGAACCAAGCCAACAAACTCACTTGGGGCATTTGAGCTTGCCCTGCACCTCCCCGAGCACGCCGTCCATCCAGCGCAGCGGCTCCACGAACAACGCGCTCGCCTCCGCCCGCGGCGCGTCTGCGATCAAGAAAATGTGCTTCGCATAAGCACGGCCCCAGCCATGTCAAATACCTTGACGGGCACAGGCACAAGTGCCTCCGCAGGAAAAACAGGCATTGCACAGCAAAAGCAGCCCATATTCCTGCCAGCCTCCATACGTGTTCCCAAGCAGATACAACTTATCATCAGCAGCCAGGCTGAGTCTCACCGTTGGCGTCGCCGCCAGAGTAGCGCGAGCGCCAGTCGCCCGCCGACTCGCTGGGGCCCGCCTCGGCGTCCACGATGTTTGCCGACGTCAGCAGCAGCGAGCGGCACTTGCGGCACCGGTACACCGTCTGCGCGCACAGAAGAGTTTGATAATGAACACAAGATGAAAGAGGCAGTGCTGCCTCCTGACTGCATCCTCTATAAGGCTTCGCAAGCAGCACATTGTGGTGCATCCGCAAGCAGATGGGGGCCCTACTGCCGACTGTCATACGGTGCGCTGCGGGCACATCACCTCGGACGCAGTCAAATATGGAGAAGCGTTGAAATTCCCGCTTCTCGCACACCTGGGCTATGGGCAAGTAACAGCAGAGGTGGTGCTTGGATCCCAAGCAGAACAAACACTGCACCAGCTTCTCGCCGTCCTGCACGTGGGGCGCCGGCAGCGCCGCTTGACCGCCAAAGCTTTGCTGCGTCATCGTGCAGAGCAAGAAGTGCTTGTAGGGCGGGTACTCCGGATCCAGCTTGCAACCCATATCTGTTTTGAGAGGAACACAAAATATTCGAGACAGCTCTGCTGGTCGGTGTTCAAGACCAGATCTGGTGCAACAGGCAGGCAAAGCTTCTGGAGAGGGAAACATGTAGTGGTTCCTGAAAGAGGTTCCTGAAAGAGGAAAGGTTGCAAGAGCTCTCCAGGGCATGGCATGCACACCTTCGAAGAGCTTGAGCTGGTAGCGGAAGCCCTCGTTGGGCCATGCAGGCGGGTGCTTCATCTGCACGTACTTTAGCGCCAGCTCCGCGTCCATGCCCTCGCTCACCATGACATACGCCGTCACCGTCTGCAGACAAGAACCCAGGTCGGCCGGCGCACATATGTGTTGTATGTGTTATTCATACGAGTAGCTATATATACCTCCTGCACTCTGCAGCGCCAGCTCCGCATCCATGCCCTCGCTCACCATCACCGTCTGTGTACGCCGTCACCGTAAGGATTCAGGGTATTACGCTGCACGATTTGCAAGTTGTACCTCTGCAACCTTGTCCCTGCTCACCATCATGCACGCCGTCACCGTCTGCAGATGTAGGCCCACCACTCCGTTTCAAGCAGACAAACAGACAAACAGACATCGCACGAAATGATATGCTGCAAATCAGCGCCTGTTAATCGGCATGTCGGCAGCTGCGGCTGCACCGACCTCGACATAACCATGCCTCGAAACTCGGTCAAGCCTTCGTGTGCGGCGGGTCATCCGTCCCTTGTGTTCTTTAAATAAACGGTTGAACAAGGTGCTTCCTACAACAAATCGGCAGCAGATTGGGTCAATCGTACCGTGGCGGAGCGCGAGACGCCGGCAGCGCAGTGCACTAGCACCTTACCGCCACCCTCCAGCGCCTTCGAGATGAAGTCGATGCAGCCCGGAAGGTGCGACTGCGGGCCAAGCAGAACAGTTGATGTGAGACTCATTGTACATGTGGTACGTTTATATGTCAATCAGACGTCATGCGCGAGCCATAGGCTTCCCAGATCACAGCACGCCAGTTGCCTTCGCCAATTTTCCCACACCTTGTAACAGGCAGGCAGGCAGGCAGGCGCGCACCAGCAGGTTGGAGCTCTCCGCGTCTATCAGGTCGACGTGGTGCCGCACGATCGGGCGGGTGTTGGCCCCCAGCAGCTCGGCGCACATGTTGCGGCTCATCTCTCCGTTGACGACCGACAGTATGTGCGTGACGCCCAGCTCCGGCACGTGCGACAGCGCGTAGTAGCCGCCCAGGAACAGGCCTGTGTTTGGGATGAGGACATGCTGTGTTGGAATGAGGGCGTCGGCGGCATGATGCGACGCAGGGATGCACCAGGAAGCCGCACTCGCAGCAGCACGCAGATCAGAAAGACAGACAGAATGCAACAATGATTGCATTCACAAAGTTGTGCTGGGCGTTGTCATGCAACAGCAGCTGGTTGGTGGGTGCATGTGAGAGGCTTTGCCGCTGCAGTCAACAAGGTCTGCGGCATTGATGAAGCAAGACTGGTTTGTACCTGGCCGGACTTCATCTGGTGCCTGCCCCTGGACTGAGCCGCCGACGGTCATGCTGCTCAGCGCTTCAACGTACGATGGCTTGAAACCGCCCCAGTTGACGCGAGGCCGGCCGTCGCTGCACGAGTTCCTGTCCTCCGGTTTAGCCAGTGTGACGCTGTTCTGACGGTCAGAAAAGATCGAGCGAATGCAAGAGCTGTGGCCCAGAGAGAAACGAACCGACAGCACTCACTTGGCACGACACCGGGCGTCAGACATTGCAGCTCATGCACTAGTGCAAGGTGGAAAATTGCGCGAGAGAAAAACCGCAGCACGCGTCCCTTCAAGTTCGGCTGAATGTACACATATAGTGCGTTGCTGTCGATAACGAATCTGGGCTCGCTCAGCAGCTTCTTCACTCTGTGCAGGTTGGATTTCACAACCCTGTGGCACGACCAGGGAGGGCACGACGAGGAAGGGTTTTAGTGGAGAGACTCTAGCCGCGGGAACCCGGCCTTCATAAGCGCTGCGCCGCCCGCCATTCGCCCTCTTGCACTGCTTGCACCAGACGCCGTTGCGTTTCTGCCTTGCAAACATCCAGCGCGCCAGGCCATCACCTGCTGAGCCGTTCCGCTTCCGTGCCCTCTCGCCGCGATTTCAAATGGTGAGCTGGCTGTACTACCACTACTGATCACTGCGGACAGTACAGCAAGTCCTGTCTCCCCTGTCTGCCAGTTGCCCAGCTGCTGTTGTGCACGTCCCTGCCGACCGCCTACTCATACATCCTGCCGCAGCAGCCGCCGGCGCAGCAGTAGGCGTGTGTGCCTGTGGATTTTCAAAACTGATGCTGCAGCCTCGCGGCTCAGTGAGCGTGTCTCTGCCTGTGCTGCAGGCTTCCCTCGCTGCGGACCTCGCTGTGGAGCTCGCTATGCTCCTGATCGGCGTGGCGGCCAGCCTGCTGGGCGCAGGTGAGCTGTGTGCCTGCCTCCCGCCGCGTGTCCTTCGTGTTCGGAAGTTCAAAATATGTGCCCGGCCAGGCGCAGGACGGGCTTGCTGGCAGCAGCACGATGCGTTGCTGATGCAATGCTCGTTGTGGTTTCAATCTGCAGGCCTGTGCCAACAGCTCTTCCAGTACGCGGCCAGCTGCAGGTGAGCCATCGCGTCTTGCCCCGAAATAATTCAAGACTGTGGACAGCCCACTAGCTTGTTCCCGCAAACCGGCATGCCTGATGGCTCATGTTGCTGCGCGGCTGCGCCCTTGCAATGCAGCAAGCACACGCGGCGGCCGTCCAAATCTGCACCGTGCCCTGCAGACTTGAGCAGACTCTATCCCGGCAAACTGCACCTCACTGACAACCCTGACTCCCTCTCTCTGACGCCCCTGATCTTCCTCCCTGCAGCACGCTGCGCACCGCCGCCGGCGTCTGCTTCAGCCGACTTCGCATCATCTGCGCCGCCGCTTTGGGCGCCGCCGTGCTCAAGACTGATGCAGACCTGGCCGCTGCCGAGGTGAGCGTCCTCTGTCGTTGGCCACTGCCACTCCTTGCCGACCCTCTCGTGAGCTCACACACACCCGGCGTAGCAAAGCTTCTGGCTCAATCCGCACGCGCGACGCTCACGCGGCTGCCTCGATGACCGCCCATCTGCGCATGCCACAAGGCAAGGCTTGTGGAAAGGATGGTGGAACACGTTTCGACTCGGTCCACAGGTATGGCGTGCGGCTAGGTTAGAGGAGACACATCTCATCTCAACAGCGGCCTCGCCCCAACCCGCCAGTGGCAAGTGTTTTGGCCGAGAGCCGTCCTTCGTTTTCACTGAGCTCAACTCGTGTTGTGACCGTGTGTGTCTGGCAGGGTGTCGTGCTACTGCTGAAGCCAGCGGGGACCTTGGGGGAGGACAGCTGCACGCATGCGGCGGCTGCCTGGCATCACGTCAGCCTGTAGGCCATCTCTGAGTGTTCCAAACTGATCCTTGTGCTGACGTGCTGCTACCCTGCTCTGCAGCTGCAGGAGGCGCTCCGGGCAGAGGTCGCCGCGATCACCGCGCAGGCGCAGCGCTACCGCGCCGCCGCCCACCGCATGAAGGTGCTATACCCAGGCAGCGTCCCTGTGAATGACATGCACTACATGAGTCTCGGGACTCTCCACAGTCAGGTTCTGCTTCGTGGCCTTGGTGACTACCGTGCTGCACACACAAGCACCATAGCATCAGTCCAGCGATTGGCGCATCTCCAATAAGGCCCCCAGAAGCAAAGCTATGCGCCAACGCCATGCTGCTGCCTGCTGCAGGGTGCGCTGGCGGAGGAGCGGGCTGGCCGCACAGCCGACGCCGAGTGCTACGAGGCCGCGCTGCAGGCTGCCGCTGATGAGGCCGCCCAGACTGCAGAGTGCTACGAGGACGCGCTGCAGGCGGCGGCCGTTGAGGCTGCTCAGGCCGACGAGGCCGCGCGGCTGCAAAGTGCCGTGCTGGCGCAGGCGCGTGAGCAGCTGGCGGCGGCGCAGGCGCGGCTGCGGACGGCGGACCATGCCGCGATGACGCTGTTCCGCGATGGCTGCGACACGCGAGACCAGCTGGCGGCGACGCGGGCGCGGCTGCAGACCGCGGACCGTGCCGTGATGACCCTGTTCCGCCGCGCCGCCGACGCAGGTCAGGCGAGCGATGCCGCTGCGCCGTCCGAGCAGCCGCAGCGGCAGCAGCAGGAGGCAGCGTGCGGCAGCTGGGGCGTGTCCGCCGCGCTGCAGGCCGCGCTGCAGGCGCACCCCTCCCTGGCTGCGGCCGAGTCGCAGGTGTGGTCAAGCATCGTTTTGCTTGCTCGCCTGCATGCCACTCGTTTAAGAGTGACAAGGTTACACGTGCATTACTTGGCAGCTTGATCACAGCGGAAGCTTCGCAGCCCCAACGCTCAGAGTGGTGTTTTGGGCCTGCTGCTGCGTCTGCCTTGTGCATGGCTGTACACCAACTCTCTCCGCGGCATCACCAGACATCTGAACTACTCCGTGCTTCACTCGACACAGGAGGAGCTGCCGGTCAAGGCGGCGGGCACCCACGGCATGGAATTCGAGATGTGTGCCGCGCAGCCGGCGGCGGACGCCTCTCCGTGCAGCCCGCCTGCCAGCACAGCGGCGCAGGAGTGCTCACAGGTGAAGTTCTGCATAAAAATTACCAGTGACACCTCACTGTCTTGTGTTGCACAGACGGGAGGATTAGGGAAGTTTTGCAGGTCCTTGACGTGGCATGCAAATCTGTGTCACTACAAGCAGCAGTCGCACCTCAAGCGCAGTGTCTTGCTTGGCGGACTGCCATCAATCAACACAAGAAGAGATCATTAATGTCGTGCTTTCCATCCCTGCAGGCAGCAGCTGCAGCGGTGGTCAAGGCGCTGCATCTCCCGAGCGGCCCGTTCACGCCGCTGCAGGTCACGCCACGCCGGCGCTGCATGGGCAGCGACAGCGACAGCGACTCTTGAGGTCAACACCAGTAGCAGCCCCGGCCGCGGCTGTAGTATATTGCCGCTGCCAGAGCACCATAGTAGCGGCATCTCCCAAGCTGTGCCCCGCTGCGTCACTGTCTCGCCGCAGCAGCAGCAGCAGCATCGGCGGCTCACCAAGTGTTGTAGCTGCGCATCGGCATGCAGGCTGCGGGCTCGGCGGCCCTCCGTTTGCGATTCATGTGCTGCCACCACGTCCCATCCTTTGCTGACAGCTGGCCCAATGTATTAGTACCTGTGCTCGTGGAACAATGGTTTGCTGACATGATGGTTCTGGTCTTGATGACTCCTTCTGAACTTGCCTCGGCATCTGAATTTCGGTTTTGCTCTGCGAAATGTATGGTTTAGCGAGTTTATTCAGTGCCTGCCGCCTGCTGGTTTTGGTTTCATGCCCCCGGTGCCTACTTGTAACATAGAAGCTTGATGCGCACCCAACACGAACCGTGTGCCGCCCCCGTCACACAAGCCCCCGACAGACTCCCTAGTCGAATCATGCCCTCCCCAGATCACTTCCACCAGATGACCAGATACTGATGCGATCGATCACGTTCAGGTTTCCACCCTGGCCAGCCATAGCCCTGTGCAAAAGGTCTGTCCCTGATGGCGGCGCAGGCTACACGGTGCCTGGCTGCTGTAATACTTGTCTATCGCCGCATCAACACAATATTGTGGGCATCTCCACACGTGCTGCAAGCTGAACCCAGGCCTTCTGTTGAACAGCTTGACACCGTTTGAATGACCTGCAATTACACATATACACATTTCCGCTCACGTTGAAAACCCGTGTGCAGACTACATTCTTGATAACATTTCTTGCGGCGCCGACTCACCCATTTGCTCTGCTCACTGTTGTGTCAGGCCGCGACAGCGGACGTGCTCTGGGCATGTGTACGACCAGGTCTCCTGCTGTAGCAGAGTGTTCGGCTCGGCTGCGGGAGGTGTCCACTTCCAGCGGCAGGTGCAACACGAGCTGCTGCTCCTGTTGTTCACACCGCGCAAATGTCACTCGGCTCTCCTCTGCGCATGCAGCGAGGTTCGGCATGGGCATGTGCAAATGTGAGATCTCACCTTTATGACGATTTCCACCCATGTGGGCTGAACGTCAATGTGGATGTTGGCCAGCCTGATGTACTTGCCGACTGCGACGGTCAGCGACACCTCATGCGGCGCCTCCTCCAGCGTGAACGGCCACTTCCCCTGATTACGCTGGCTTGGTCTGCCATACTCTGGGGCCTGCGCATTGATCTACTGGCTGTTGCCTTTCATAGGGAAAAACCAGTGCCCATGCATTGTTAGTTCTGCATCAGATCCACAACACACACAATCGACGTCGACGCACCTGAGAGGCCTCATCGTGCTGACAACTCGAAGCCGCGGCGGTGTCCTCCCACTCCGAGTTAAGAGCTCCTGGAAGCACACTGACTACCAGTCAGCTTGAGACATTTCTTCACTCGCCATGTAGATTGGCAGAAGCACTTCAATCAGATGCAGGATCTGGACACCCAGGAAACCCGCACCATGTTTGCCTGGTGAGGCGCTGCAGACTGCGTCCACAGCTGAAGATGTGTTGTTTTCAGCAGCGGTATCATCTGGAGGCTGGTCTGTTCCACTTTCCGTCCTCACTGACTGTTGATGCTGCACATATGCGAGCAGTTCTGGCATCTTCTGGCTGGCAAGGATGCGCTCCGACCGCACGACATCCTTTCCGTCCTGCAGAACCAGGGTCCAATCGTTGATGGCACGCATTCGATCTGCATCCAAACCCTGTGACATGAGATGAAACGATGAACGTCAACTCACCAGGTGCTGCAGCTGGGGAAGCGTCGCGATCGCGAACAAGCGGTGCTCGGGCCAGTTGGTGCACGGGTTGCCCAGCAGGTACAGAGTGCGCAGATGCCTGTTTCCTTGCAAGCTCGCAAGTGTGGGTAATTCTGCAGCCTCGATGCGGTTCAAAGTCACGTCCAGCTTCTCCAGAGACTCGCAGCCCTCGAGGTTTTCGAACCGACAGATCTGGTTCATGGCCACGTTCAGGTACCGGAGTTCCTGCGCATTGCACATCATTGGTTCATGGATCTGGCATGAACATGTGAAATCGATCATCCTTGTGCCATTCGTCACAAACCAAGCTTGTCACCTTCAGGCGGTGAAGGTTCTCGAAGCGAGGGATCGAGTTGGCCTGTAGTGTCAGAATCCTAAGGCTGGGGCACACTCGCCCCAGCAGCTCAATTCGCTCCAGATCCTGCTGATGCATTGCGAGCTCCTCCAGCTGGAAGAGGCAGCCGTCATTATGCTCCGACCGCTGCACAGAGCAGCCTCCAGTTGTGTTTGGACGAGCCGAGAAAATGCGAAAGCAGTGAACCCGAACATCGAAGGCAAGCCCACCTTGCGAATCAGCTCTATATTGATGCGAGTCATGCTTCAGGACGTATCTGTTCCAATCCCAAGGCGTGCACGGCAGATATCGCAGTAGGACACTAGGGCGATCGATCCGCTGCCCCTCAGGGTGTCGAGCTTTCAGGCGCGAACGCAGGCAAGATAGCCAACTGGCAGACACAGAACTGGCACAAGGAAGAGTTGCATTACATGACCGGCATTGGAAATTGCCAAGCACCCTACGATCCGTTCCGCGCTACTGGCAAAAGGGACTCTCAAAAGCGAGCTTGCCCCCGCGTGCATGCTGGTCATCCACCTGAACGAAAATTTGAAATCAGCCCTGCCCAAATTTCATCCCGTGAAATTGGGACGTTCCGCGGACCCTGAGCAGCGGCAGAAGGCTGACACAGGTTCAAGAACAACAGCTCATAGCAGAGCCGTCCCTCTGAGCTGCGCTGCGAGTTGCCTCCAGCCACCAGACCCACCGCTGCCTGTCCCCGATCAGGCTCCACTCGCGGGCTGGCCCACCCCGCGGCAACTCAGCAGCTTCTTAGCTCGCAGCCATGGACGACGACCGGCGTGACAGTGAGGGTACGGGCTCCGGCACGCAATCCTGCTTCACCATCCGATCATGCTTGCGAATTTCGTGGAGCTGCCAGACGGCCCGGGCGGCCGCCAAGTGCATGCGTACTGCCTTTGTGGTGCCAACTGGCGTCGCTGGGCATGATGCCGCATGCCGCAGCCTCAGGCTTTGCCGATTTCGATTCGATCCGGAAACATGATTCGAAATGCAGACGACCCGATCCGAAATCTGACGGCCTGCCGCCCCTTAAGCACAGGCACGGCGGAGTCGGAGCCGATGCCGCTGCTATCGGGCAGCGCCGCGCAGCCCAGCCAATCCAATGGCGGCGAGGCCAGCTTTGGCATGTCCGGCCTGAGCGGCGGCCAGGGCGCAAACGGCACGCCGCACGCTCGCCGCGCAGGCGCCCGCCCGAGCTTCAGCGGTGGCCGCAGGACCAGCCTGGACGCCCAGGACTGGCGGCGGCGCAGTCTGAGCGGCAGCCGCCGCCGCAGCCTGAGCCAGGCGTTCAGCGAAGGCCCTTCGCCGCTCCACCGCCCCGGCTGGCGCGGCGACCTGGGGCAGTTTCAGGGGCCTCGCGGCCGCCTGCAGGACCGGCGCCGCTCTTTTAGCATGCCGCTGTCGCCCGTCGCCAGCGTGGTGCGTTGCTTCTGCAGACTAGCCACTCGGCATGCACCGGCGGCAGAGGCCATAACACATTTCAATCCTGCATGGGCTTGCAAACGACCTGGCAGTGCGTCGCAGCTGCCGGCAGAATAACATTGTACCTCCTTGTGATCTGATGTGGGGTTTTTATTTGGTTCAACAGGACGGCGCGCCGGCAGACTCCATTGATGTGGACGGCGATGGCGACCTCATCTACGTGTGGGGCACCAACCTGACGATTGCCAGCGTGACGGAGCGCATCCGCCGCTTCTACACCACCTTCAAGGCGCCGGACCAGCGTGGCGCGGACGACGACGCCAAGTACATCGGCCTCATCCGCCAGGTGGGTGATGCCGTCATGGAGAAAGCCAGCGCATAACTCGACAGGCATGGTTGCCAACAGACGTCATCCAGCAGACACAAAGCCTTGGCTCAGATTTGTGAGGTCCCAAGCCGGCATGCGGATGCGGATTCTGGCGAGCTTGCTGTGCAATACAAAACTTTGCAAACACCCGCTGGCGTACATTCCCTGCAGTCCCTTCGGGCCAAACGCCAAGCCCTTGTGTGCGCAGCGGCATCAGCAGCGCGGGTCCCTCCAATCGACTCATGGCCATCACGCTTCACAGCTGCTGTGCCTTTGTCACCGACCCCTGAATCGGCCAAATCGTGATGCTTAGATCCTGTTCTCAAACCCCTGCAGGCAGTGGAGCGGAAGGAGGAGATGCTGAAAGTGGACTGCGCCAATATCGCGGCGGCGGACGCGCCGTACTCTGCCGAGTTCTGCATTCTCGAAACTATCGTCATCAATTCTACAGGCGGTGGAGCGGGAGGAGGAGATGCTAAATGTGGACTGCGCCAACATTGCGGCGGCGGACCCGACGCTGTACGCGCACCTGCTGTCCTGCCCCACGGAGGTCATCCCGCTCATGGACACGGAGGCCCGCAACCTGGCCGCCGCGCTTGGCGAGGACGACGTCGACTACCCCATCCAGGTCCGTCTTTTCTGATAGGTTTTCGGGCACTGATATGCATTGTCAAAGGCCAGCAAGGGCGCGCTTACTCTGATACGGCCATGGTCGGCAACAACGCCGCCAACTACCATTCAGGATTTTCCTGTTCTAGGGTTTTCACGACGTTCAACTCTGTAATGCTGCTGTAATCACATTCCTGCTTCCGCAAAGAAGCTGCTGTATGGCGCCGGCAGCCTGCTGAGCAGCCCGGCTGTGGTTTGGGCGCAGGTGAAGACGTTCAACCTGCAGGAGAGCAAGGTCATCAGGGACCTGAACCCGGCGGACATCAACTGCCTCATCTCCGTGAGCGGCATGGTCACCCGCACCAGCGCCGTCATCCCCGACCTCACGTGCGCCTGCTGTCAATCCTGCTCGTTGGTCGCAATAATGACCAGCCTGCCACTGCTGGCCTCACAGAACTGATACAAGCGTAGCGCAGCTCAATCACTCCGCCACCGTAATGTTGGGGTCGTTCACGGCACCGTTGCAGCGCTCGCTCTTGTTCTGCCACTGCAGCACGGTGATGGCGCCCTTTGGCTGTGAGTTGCCAAAGGTCAGACTTGCCTGCAGACTTGCATGGCTCATGTCAATCTCCCGCTGGCGCGCAGGGTGGCGACCTTTGGCTGCGAGTCGTGCGGGCACGAGGAGCTGGTGCCGGCGGCCTGCGGGCGGCTGGAGGAGCCGCAGCGCTGCGCCGGCTGCAACGCCACCTGGACCATGAAGCTGCTGCACAACCGGTGCTGGTTCCAGAACAAGCAGCTCATCAAGATGCAGGTGCGGCCGCGCAGTGGAGCAATCACCGCCAGCCACAGCAGCAGCTGCAGCACGGCCCCAGAGCGACCAGCATGTTTGTCCAGTTGTTTGTGCTGGGTAGCAGGCAGGCTTTCAATGCCTACAGTGTATGTGCACGATGTTCGTTGTTGCTGGCCCAACCCGCACAGGGAGCCGCATCACACGCTGACGTGAGTCATTCCGCTGTGCGTCACTGATGGCTGCCCTGGCCCCTGGAACCGCAGGAGAACCCCAACGCGATCCCGGAGGGAGAGACGCCGCACGCGGTCAGCATGTTCGCCTTCGACTCGCTGCTGGACGTGTGCAAGCCGGGCGACCGCATCACTGTGACTGGCATCTACAAGGCCGTCCCCATGCGCACCTCGCCTCGCCTCCGCCAGCTCAAGGTGCTGGTTCGAAACTGACATCTACAATCAAATCTCGTATGGCTGCTGCCAAATCTACGAGACCGTCCCGATGCACATCTCGCCCCGCCTGCGCCAGCTCAAGGTGCCGCTTCTCGAAACTGCACGTTCACAGATCCGCAATCAAGAGATGCACAAAGATCACAATGCTTTAGGCTGCTGCTGCCTGCACTCAGTGTAGAGCATGGCCTGCCCGCAGCTGCGGTGACCACGATGATGTGCTCATGCGGCCGGCGGCCTTGCCGCCGACATTAAGTGCCGGTTGACACCCGTATCTTCTGTGCGGACCCTCACACAAGCTAGGGTTCAACCCCAATGTTGTCATATCACCGCATGCCTGTGCTCTGACCTGCAGGCGGTGTACAAGACGTACATCGACGTGGTGCACGTGGAGAAGTCGCAGACCGCGCGCACCTTCACCGTCGCGTCGCAGCCCGCCGACCGCGGCGCCTCGCAGGTAGCTCCCACCAACAAAGCGGACTGTCAGCTCCTGTTGTAAATGCCTGACTCGTCGATCAAAAGTTTGGACGTGAAGCCGAGCAATGCTTCTGCCTGGTTGTCGCATCAACTGCCTGCTGAATTTGCCTTGCGCGCAGAATGAAGTGATCAGTGATGAAGCTGCCTGTTTGCTTTTGCCTTGCAGGAGCCCGCCAGCCAGGCGCCAGACGCAGACACAGCAGAGCCGAACCTGCAGACGACCGACATCACAGCGGAGCAGGCTGCAGCCGCCGAGGCGAAGCTGCAGGTGGGAATTTGTCGTAACAGCGGCAGATGCTGCACTGGTACCAACCCCAGACGGCGCTGTTCGACTGCTCTGTACGAGAAGCTGGCGGCAAGCGTGGCGCCTTTCAATGCCGAACCTGATGCATTCAAGCCTCATCCACTGTCGAAATCTTTGCATCTTACTGCTGCAGGCGCTGTCGCGGGAGCCGGACATCTACGAGAAGCTGGCGGCAAGCGTGGCGCCCGGCATCTGGCAGCTTGACGACATCAAGAAGGGGCTGCTGTGCCAGCTGTTTGGCGGCACCACAAAGGTGTGGACTTATTTCGTACCGCTTGTGGCTCCCTGCATAGGAGTGGCTGCGGCAACAGCATTAGAGAGGAGGCACTGCCAGGCTTTGATTGTCAGTCTCGGTTTGCGATTACGCAGTCGCCTACTAAGGGACTGCTGGCGAACTGCGGCCTGCGCATCTGTGCATGGATATTCTGTGCAACCGCCAGTCAGGCCCTGGCAGCGCTGAGACCGCCACAGCTCGTCATGTGCCTTGACGATGTGGCCCTGAATCCTCCTGTCCAATTTCTTGCAGAGCTTCCAGGGCGGCAAGCTGCGTGGCGAGCTCAATGTACTGCTGGTGGGCGACCCGGGAACATCCAAGTCGCAGCTGCTGACGTATGTGCACAAGCTGGCGCCGCGGGGCATCTACACATCCGGCCGCGGCTCCTCCGCCGTGGGTCTGACGGCCTACGTCACCCGGGTGCGACCTCTCCGCCGCTGCTTCTAGCTGCAGCCCCTCAGTCACCTGTTGGTTCCCTCTCGGGATGCTTAGGACCATGCTTTGGTCTGCGATTGAACAGGGCAGCAGCGCACTTCGTGGCACATGTCCGCAGCGATTCTATGCGATGCAGCAGCCGGCAAGTCGGTGCTGCATGACGCTGCTGCGTAATGCAGTGCGGCAATGTGCAAGAGCTGCCGACACATTGGTGTGCGATGGCTGTCGGATGCATGACCCGGGGACGTGGAAGATGGTGCTGGAGAGTGGAATCCCATTCTCCAGACACATTCACAGTAGTCCACAAGTACTGATCTGGAACCAATGCTGGGCACAGGACCCGGAGACGAAGGAGATGATGTTGGAGAGCGGCGCGCTGGTGCTGTCGGACCAACAAGCGCCTTTCTGTCACGGAAAGCACAATCAGATGGTGATGATTGTGCCTGCAGGACCCAATCACGAAGGATGGTGCTGGAGAGCGGCGCGCTGGTGCTGTCGGACCAACAAGCGCCTTTCTGTCATCGAAACCACAATCAAATGATTCGGAATGGTCGTGCCCACAGGACCCGGAGACGAAGGAGATGGTGCTGGAGAGCGGCGCGCTGGTGCTGTCGGACCAGGGCGTCTGCTGCATCGACGAATTCGACAAGATGTCCGACTCCGCCCGCTCCATGGTGCGCTCTCCTTCTTGTCGTGTTTTGTTGGGTGGTGCTTAGCCAATACTGTGTTTCGTCGCTGGATGGTGCACTCTCCTTCATGTCGTGTGTTGTTGGACGAGTGCACCTCAATCCGCCGATCGCCGGCGCCAAGTGCACTGCCTCGCTGAAACACAATGCATGTCACGACGGGAGAGCCCATGAGCCATCCAGCTCTGCGCGAGCACTGCCCGCGCACTGCCCGGCGGAGTCTGTGTTTCCGAGCTACAATGGCAGACTGCGACGGAGGGTGCTGTGCTCATTCAATGACGCGCCACTCGCCTGTGCCCTGCAGCTGCACGAAGTCATGGAGCAGCAGACGGTCAGCGTGGCAAAGGCAGGCATCATCAGCAGCCTGAATGCGCGCACCAGCGTGCTGGCGTCCGCAAACCCCGTGGGCAGCCGCTACAACCCGCGCGCCTCCATCGTCGACAACATCCAGCTGCCGCCGACGCTGCTGTCCCGGTGCGTGCGCCTGCCGGCGAGTCACACGCGCCCCAATCATCTGCCGTCTTTCTTTGCCTCTCATATGCTTTCTGGAGAGCGGCACATCACTGATAATGTGTGGAGTTCAGCGCCTCGCCTCAGCGTTTGAGTACACTGCAATCATCCGCAGCATGTATGCCACTTGCATTCACCCGCGATCACAACCTAACCTTCTTGCCTGCAGGTTCGACCTCATATACCTGGTGCTGGACAAGGCGGACGAGGCGAGCGATCGCACGCTGGCGCGCCACCTGGTCGCCATGTACCACGAAAACCCGCCGCCGCGCGCCGTGGTGAGCACCGCAGTTCTAACGACTCTATGAATTCACATCTGCTCCTGCCAAAGCAGTAGATGGCTGGCCGCCATGTATTACAAGAATCCGCCTCCCCGCGCCGTGGTGCGCACCTGCAAGAACACCATGTGGTGAAAACCTCGGGTTCGAAACGACAGACAGGTGCCAGCAGTGCTGTACTGTTCAGCAGGCCGGGAGGGCGTAGGCACATAGCCGATCCCTGTTTGTTTCTCCGCTCGCTGCAGAGCGTCAATACCTGCTTTGTGGCGCCAGTCCTGACCTCTGCTGTGTTTCATTGCCGCAGGGCACCATCCCGATGCAGCTGCTGCGGGAGTACATCGCATACTCGCGGGCGCACTGCAAGCCGGAGCTCACGGACGCCGCGGCGGCGGAGCTGGTGGAGGGCTACCTCAACATGCGCCGCCAGGGCATCTCTCGCAAGGTGCGGCCGGGGACTCCCGTCTGCCTTCCTCCAGCAACTTGCAATCGACATACCTGTGAGCGTGTAGTGCAGCTTGCAACAACATGCCGCCTGCGAGGGCCTGAAGATGCTGAGAATCCCATGATGATTTGCACATCAAGAAATGATGTATACATGGTCACGTGCAGGTCATCACGGCGACGCCACGGCAGCTGGAGAGCGGCGTGGCAGATCTTCAACAGTGAACGTCAATCGAGTGACGAACACATCGTGATCATGTTGCAGGTCATCACGGCGACGCCGCGGCAGCTGGAGAGCGGCGTGCGGCTGGCAGAGTCGTTGGCGCGCATGCGGCTGTCGCCGACGGTCGAGCCGCGGGATGTGCGTGAGGGCCTACGCCTCATGCAGGTGTGGGGTTTCCACTGCGTTTGAGATACCAGCATCTCTGGCGGGTTGCGGGGAAAGTTCTGCGCAGCTGTCTTGTCGGCTGCGCTGGCGGAGAGATGCGCCACACTCCCTCTGGCAAATCAAAGATTCTCGGGCTTTTCTTTGGAGATCAAGCCCCGCCTTGGATGGCAAGGCGCCCAGGCGCCAGCGGCCAACGGATTGCCTTTGGTGTATGGAAACACATCGCCAGCATGTGCTGCTGTCGTGTGGCGCAGGTGGCGATGTTGTCGACCCTTACAGCAGGTGCTGTCGTCGCGGCGCCATGCTGGCTTCCATGGTGGAGCCTCTGTACTAAAAATTTGGGATTCACTTGGCGCAGGTGGCGATGCAGCAGACAGCGGTGGACCCGACGACGGGCACCATCGACATGGACCTCATCCAGACAGGCATCTCCGCCGGCGACCGGCTGGCGCGCTCCCACCTCACCACCGAGCTGGAGGCCCTGATTCAGAGTGAGTGACGGTCGTCCCTCAGAACATGGCATGCCACAGCCCCCTCCATGGACATGTTCAAGTGCCCAGATTGATTCTGAATACAAAGCGCTCCCACCTCACCTCCGAGCTGGAGGCCCGCGTCCAGAGCGAGATTCTCCATCCGATTCCCACGGGCGTGAGGACGCAAGCAACTGGTTCAACGATTAGAGCATCCCTGCTGTAGGCACCGCACACTGTGTCTGGGTTCCTGCGCCGTGCACATGCCCTAGGCTGCTGCTCCTGCCGGCCGTGTGCCTGTCAAGCTGCCGGTGGTGTCATGCTGCTGATGCCTCTTCCACCGGTTTCCCGCAGATGCGACCGGGCCGATGACGCTGACAGAGCTGCTGATTCGCATCAACGGGCAATCCAGCGTGCCGGTGACGGAGAACGAGCTGAAGGACGCGCTGCGCATGCTCAGCGACGTTGTGACCATCAACTGGACCGCCAAGACCGTCGAGGCCGCCGCATGATGAGAGAACGCGATACGCATTGCGTGGGCACGCCGTGACTATCGACTGGACCGCGAAGTCTGTCGAGGCCGCCGCATGATGGAAGGGTCCGGCAGCATGCAGAGATGTGCGCGCATGGGGTGACGGTGAATGTGTCGGGATGTAACAGTACGAACTTTGGGGCCGGCAGGGGCAGTGATGTCATGCCTGAGCTTGGAAACGCAGCATGGCATTGAGTGGGTTGGGACGCAGGCCTCCCTCGTACAGGCTGCGACGGAGACTCGGGGATAACACGGATCGGTGGTTTGGTTTTGACGCTCGCTTGCTTTGACCCTGAGACGCTAGGTTTCTCAGAGGTGTGCTGAAGGAACTTGTTCACAAGCTGACTCGTCCATCTACATCCGACTTCCTGAACCCTTCCTCATCTCGCTTGTTTCCCAGCTACCTCATTGACACCCCAGCTCAGGCCGCCTTCACTGCCTTGTGGCTCTTGCCATAGGGATTGTCCGCATTGAAGGTGCCGCCGGACCTGTGGCGGTACTCGCCGCCAGCCGGCTTGCCCTTCCGCGCCTTCTTTGCGCTGCTCTCCAGGTTGAGGGACACCTGCGCACAGCAGGCAATCGGTTGCGCACTGCCGTTGCCTGCTGATTCGTGAGGGCTGGATTTCCTGAAGAGACAATGCGCACTTTTGCGGTCAATGAAATGTAAGCCAGGGGAACGGTTCCGCGCGCCCTTTAAGCGCCCCTGGCCCCTGGACACCAGCACGGCCTTGGGCGGCGCGGAGAAGCCAAAGGCGCCGGCGCGGGACAGCACATGGAGTCAAGAGGGGAATACAGCCTGTGCATGATTCCACGGATAACTATCTGGAATGCACCTTGGGTGGCGCGGAGAAGCCGAAGGAGCGGGCGACGGACAGCAGGTCCAACCGGTGCACGTTGAAGATGCTTTTGAGCTGATGGCTGTTGTATGCCAGCAGGAAACTGCGGTACGCCTCCCTCGCCGCCTGAACGTCCAAAAACAGCTGCGTTATATTGCTGCAGTTGCAGCTGGACTTGAGCAGGTGGGAGCCCTTACAGTGTCAAAACACGTCGAAAGACATCAAACGGCAACTGTCTCCAGCAGGGTGTCACCGAATGCTGGGTGTCCAAGACTCCCAAGGGTGTGCTGGTTTGGTGTGCTGCGAAACACCACAGTGCAAGGCCGCCAACCAGCATGGTGGGAACCGGGGCATGGAAATGAACTTGGTGAATGGAACAGTCAGCAGCGGCACCTGGTGCAGGTAGTAGTTCTTCTCCACGAGGCGCTCCAGCTGCGCCTGCACGTTGGCCAGCTTGGACGCCGGAAACTCGTACTCGTTCAGCGGCACCCGCGCCGCCTGGATCAGTTTCAGCACTTTTGAGTTTTGTTATTCTGCCCAGAAGTGCTCGTTCGGCGGCACTAGCGCCGCCTGCAGCATCAACCCCCGCTGTCAGGCATCGGGCCACGCATCCTGAGACGGCATCTTGCCGCTGAGATGCACACGGCGGAGCAGGCAGCACGATGCGTGAGAGGATGCCAGGCAGGCTGGGCAAGCCCCTTGCTGCATCCTCAAGGCCAGGGTTAAATTCGAAGCCCCTTGCTGCATCCTCAAGGCCAGGGTTGGTTTCGAAGCCCCTTGCTGCATCCTCAAGGCCAGGGTTGGTTTCAAATGCGCCTGCCTGCTCGCTTGCCCTGCAGGTAGGACAGGAAGCCTGGCAGCAGCAGCAGCAGGGAGCGGCCCTTGCCGGAGCGCCCTTGGCTGGGACGAACCTCTCGAGCACCAGAGGATCAGCCACAGCCTGTCATTCTTTTGGCGGGGGGAG